>Ga0268297_1007_pt1 | contig 292728 bp, 246 predicted proteins | sample MetYM2_FD_190384 | JGI IMG/M metagenome (GOLD analysis project Ga0268297, IMG submission 190384) | Soil microbial communities from Anza Borrego Desert, Southern California, United States - Methylocaldum Y-M2 | ecosystem: Environmental > Terrestrial > Soil > Desert | place: USA: California...
CTCGCCGCCGTTGAGCTTGATGACGTCCATGGTGGCCATCGCCAGGCCGGCGCCGTTGACCATGCAGCCGATGTTGCCGTCCATGGTGACGTAGTTGATGTCCAGCTCGGAGGCCGTCACTTCGGTCTCGTCTTCCTGGCTCTTGTCGCGCATCGCGACCAGGGCCTTCTGGCGGAAGTTGGCGTTGTCGTCGCTGTTGAACTTGCCGTCCAGCGCGTACAGGTTGCCGTCGTCCAGGATCGCCAGCGGGTTGAGCTCGACCAGCGACAGGTCGGTTTCGTTGAACAGGCGGTACAGGTTGACCATGATGCTGGCGAACTGGCCGGCCTGCTTGGCGGTGAGGCCGAGCTTGAAGCCGAAATCGCGACCGTGGTAACCCTGCACGCCTTCGACGAAGTCGACGTTGAGGCTGTGGATCTTCTCCGGGGTCTCGGCGGCGACCTGCTCGATCTCCACGCCGCCCTCGGACGAGGCGATGTAGGTGATGGTCTGGGTGCCACGGTCCACCAGCACCGACAGGTACAGCTCCTTGACGATCTCGCCGGCGGTGGTCACCAGCACCAGGTTGATCGGCAGCTCGACGCCGGCGGTCTGGTAGGTGGCCATCTTGGTGCCGAGCATCTTGCCGGCAGCGGCCTTCACGTCATCGACGGTCTTGCAGAACTTGACGCCGCCGGCCTTGCCGCGGCCGCCCGCGTGGATCTGCGCCTTGACCATCCAGGGACCGTTGCCGAGGGACTTGGCGGCTTCGACTGCTTCGTCGGCCGTGGCCGCGACCTTGCCGGCCGGGACCGGGATGCCGTATTCGGCAAGCAGTTGTTTTGCCTGGTATTCGTGGAAATTCATGCGTCACCGTGGGAAATGGAAAGCGACCGCCGGGAGCGTGCGCCGGGGGCCTGTGAAAGCGGCCAGGGGGCACAAGCGGGCCGCCTATTGTCGCCCACCGGGGCGCGGGGCGCAAAACCGGGGCCGGCCGCATCCTGCTGGCCTGGGCTGGCCGGCCTTTGCGTTGCCTACCTGGCTGACGAGAAGGAACGGCGCGCCTGGCGCCGCCCACCTATACTCGCCGCTTGCACCAGACCGAAGGGGAATTCGGCTTGTCGCCCAGCGCTTCACTCATCGACCGGATCGAATCGGTTCCGCGGCGCGAGCTGTACTTCTTCGCCCTGTACCGCGTGCTGGTCGCCGGCCTGATCGCCGCACTGGTGTTCAGCCCGCTTTCCGGCCTGGTCGGCGAGCCGCGCCTGCCGCCGCTGGCGCAGGCCGTGGCCGTGGCCTACCTGCTGATGGCGCTGGCGCTGCTGGCCTGGGGCCGCAACGAACAGTGGCTGCATCCGATCGTGTTCTGCTCGGTGGCCGCGGACATCGTCGCCGCGATGTTGATGACCCATGCCCTGCCCTCGGCCAGCGCCGGCATCGCGATGATGTTGCTGTTCAACATCGCCGCCGCCAGCATGCTGCTGCCGCTGCGGCTGGGCCTGAGCATCGCCCTGATCGCCAGCGCCGCGACGGTGCTGGAGTTCGTCTGGAGCGTGCTCGAAGGCAACACCAACAGCCGCAGCCTGGCCGAACTGGCGATGTTCGTCACCAGCTACCTGGCCGTGGCCTACATCTGCTACCAGATTGGCCAGCGCGCGCGCAGCAACCAGCAGTTGGCCGAGCGCCGCGGCGCCGAGGTGGCCAACCTGTTCGAGGTCAACGAGCTGATCATCCGGCGCATGCGCACCGGCGTGCTGGTGGTCGATGCGCGCAACCGGATCACCCTGGCCAACGAAGCGGCCACCACGTTGATCGGCGATGCCGAGGGCAACACCGTCAGCGGCCTGCTGGAGCTGTCCAGCGCCGCGCCGGAACTGGCCCGGCGGCTGCAGCGCTGGCGCAACGGCTGGCAGCAGGACGACGCACCGCTGCAGCTGTCGCCGGATCAACCGGAAGTGCAGCCGCGCTTCGCCCGGCTGCTGGCCGACAGCGACCTCACCCTGGTGTTCCTGGACGACGCCACGGTGGTGTCGCGGCGCGCCGAGTCGCTGACGCTCTCGGCCCTGGGCCGGTTCTCGGCCAGCCTGGCGCATGAGATCCGCAACCCGCTGGCGGCGATCAACTACGCCGCGCAGTTGCTCGAAGAGTCGCCCGCCATCGGCGAGGCCGACCGCCGCCTGCTGCAGATCATCAACCAGCAGTGCCAGCGCACCAACGGCATCGTCGAAAGCGTGCTCGGCCTGGCCCGGCGCGAGCGCGCCAACCCGGAAAACATCGACCTGGTCGCGTTCGTGCGGCGCTTCGTGCTGGAGTACCGGCAGACGCTGTCGATGGAGAACGACAGCCTGGAGGCAGTGATCAACCAGACCTCGGTGCAGGCGCTGGTCGACCCCAAGCACTTGCACCAGGTGCTCACTGCGCTGGTCCACAACGCGCTGAAGTACGGCCGTTCGCTGGAGGAGCCGGCGCGCGTGCGCCTGCGCGTGGCGGCCAACGAGCGCACCGCGGTGATCGACGTCATGGACCGCGGCCCCGGCATCCCCGAGGCGGTGGCCGCGCAGCTGTTCCGGCCGTTCTTCACCACCTCCGAGCATGGCACCGGGCTGGGCCTGTATATCGCCCGCGAACTGTGCCGGGCCAACCAGGCGCGCCTGGAATACGTAGCCGTGCCGGCCGGCGGCGCCTGCTTCCGCATCACCCTGCCCGGGCCGCATACGATCCTGCCCGCCTGAGCTGAGGGGCCCATCACAGCGTGCCCCTTCCAGCCTGCCCACCAGGGTCAAATACCCGCAATATTTGTCGTTATCGGTCCGGTCCGCTATCTTCCACATTCATGAACGAAAGCCGAAGCGCCCTCGTCGTCGACGACGAACGTGATATCCGCGAGCTGCTGGTGCTCACCCTAGGACGAATGGGACTGCGGATCAGCACCGCCGCCAACCTCGCCGAAGCGCGTGAGCTGCTGGCCAATAACCCCTACGACCTGTGCATCACCGACATGCGCTTGCCCGATGGCAACGGGATCGAGCTGGTCACCGAGATCTCGCGCCAATACCCGCGCACGCCGGTGGCGATGATCACTGCCTTTGGCAGCATGGACCTGGCGGTGGAGGCACTGAAGGCCGGCGCCTTCGACTTCGTCAGCAAGCCGGTGGACATCTCGGTGCTGCGCGGCCTGGTCCGCCACGCGCTGGAGCTCAACAACGCCGAGCGGCCGGTGCCGCCGCCGGCGCCTCCGGAGCAAGCCAGCCGGCTGCTCGGCGATTCGACCGCAATGCAAGCGTTGCGCGCCACCATCACCAAGGTCGCGCGTAGCCAGGCCCCGGTATACATCCTCGGTGAATCCGGCGTGGGCAAGGAGCTGGTCGCGCGCACCATCCATGAGCAGGGCGCGCGCAGTGGTGGGCCGTTCGTGCCGGTGAACTGCGGCGCGATTCCAGCCGAACTAATGGAAAGCGAGTTCTTCGGCCACAAGAAGGGCAGCTTCACCGGCGCCCACACCGACAAGCCAGGCCTGTTCCAGGCGGCCAACGGTGGCACCTTGTTCCTCGACGAGATCGCCGAGTTGCCGCTGCAGATGCAGGTCAAGCTGTTACGCGCGATCCAGGAGAAGTGCGTGCGCCCGGTCGGCGCCTCGGCCGAAGTGCCGGTGGACGTGCGCATCCTCTCGGCCACCCACAAGGACCTGGCCGACCTGGTCGCCGAAGGCCGTTTCCGCCACGACCTCTACTACCGCATCAACGTGATCGAACTGCGGGTGCCACCGTTGCGCGAGCGTGGTGGCGACCTGCCGCAGCTGGCAGCGGCCATCCTGGCGCGGCTGGCGCGCAGCCACGCCCGGCCGATCCCACTGCTGTCCCCGTCCGCACTTGAAGCGCTGGACCGCTATCGCTTCCCCGGCAATGTGCGCGAACTGGAGAACATCCTGGAGCGCGCCCTGGCCCTGGCCGAGGACGACCAGATCAGCGCCACCGACCTGCGCCTGCCCGCCCACAACGGCGTGCGCACGTCCGGCGCGGCCCAGGCCGAGCCGCAGCAGGAAGCGGTGGTCGATATCGAACCCGGCTCGGCCGCCCTGCCCTCCTATATCGAGCAACTGGAGCGCGCGGCGATCCAGAAGGCGCTGGAAGAGAACCGCTGGAACAAGACCCGCACCGCGGCGCAGCTGGGCATCACGTTCCGGGCATTGCGCTACAAGTTGAAGAAGCTGGGGATGGAGTAGTACGCGAGACTTGCCCGACAACAAAAAAAGGCCGCCTTATGGCGGCCTTTTGTTTGCGGCGACCATGCGCTGGCGCCTTTCAGTCCTTGGTCACGCGGTTGATCTCGGCCAGGCTGGTGGTGCCCTGCGCCGCCTTGATCAACGCCGACTGCCGCAGGTCGTTCACGCCGATCGACTGCGCCGCCTCGGCGATCTGCAAGGCATTGCCGCCGGCCAGGATGATCGTGGAGATCTCGTCGGTCATCGGCATGACCTGGTAGATACCGGTACGGCCCTTGTAGCCCTCGGTGCAGTCATCGCAACCCACCGGCTCGTACAGCTCGATGCCGGCGGCCAGCTGTGCAGGGGTAAAGCCCTCGGCCAGCAGCGCGTTTTCTGGCAGGGACACCGGGCGCTTGCAGCTCGAACACAGGCGCCGCGCCAAGCGCTGGGCGATCACCAGGGTCACCGAGCTGGTGATGTTGTACGGCGCGATACCCATGTTCATCAAGCGCGCGATGGTCTGCGGCGCATCGTTGGTATGCAGCGTGGACAGCACCATGTGGCCGGTCTGCGCCGCCTTGATCGCGATTTCCGCCGTCTCCAAGTCGCGGATTTCGCCGACCATGATGATGTCCGGATCCTGACGCAGGAACGAGCGCAGCGCCGCGGCGAAGGTCATCCCGCGCTTGACGTTCTGCTGCACCTGGTTGACGCCGGGCAAGCGGATTTCAACCGGATCCTCGGCCGTGGAGATGTTGCGGGTCTCGTCGTTGAGGATGCCCAGCGCGGTGTACAGCGACACCGTCTTGCCCGAACCGGTCGGGCCGGTAACCAGGACCATGCCGTAGGGCTTGTGGATCGCGTCCAGGAACAGCTTCTGCTGCACCGGATCGTAGCCGAGCTTGTCGATACCGAGCTTGGCCGCGCTGGCATCGAGGATACGCAGCACGATCTTCTCGCCGAACAGCGTCGGCAGCGTGCTGACGCGGAAGTCGATCTGCTTGCTCTTGGACAGATTGAGCTTGATGCGTCCGTCCTGCGGCACGCGCTTCTCGGCGATATCCAACTGCGACATCACCTTCAGGCGCGCCGCGATGCGCTGGTTGAGCTTCACCGGCGCCTTGGCCACATTCTTGAGCAGGCCGTCGATACGGAAGCGGACGCGGTAATCGTCTTCGTAGGGCTCGAAGTGGATGTCCGACGCGCCCTTGCGGATCGCATCGACCAAGACCTTGTTGACGAACTTGACCACCGGGGTGTCGTCGCCCTTGGCGTCGACGCCGGCTTCGGAGCCGCCCATGTCCTCGTCGCCGCCGGAGACATCGAGATTGTCGATGCCTTCGTCATCCGCGCCGCCAAGCGCGTCGCCGATATTATTGTGGTTGGCCTGCCACTGCTCGAGAGTGCGGCGGATCTGGTCTTCATCGACCAGGATCGGCTCCACCACCATGTTGGTGTGGAACTTGATGTCGTCCAGCGCGCGCGTCTGCGTCGGATTGCTGACGCCGACGAACAGGCGGTTGCCGCGCTTGAACAGGGGTAGAACCTGGTGCTTTTGGAGGAGTTCCTCGCTGACCAGCTTTACTGCGTTCTGGCTGGAATCGAACGCCGACACATCGAGTAGCGGCATGCCGAACTCGACCGCGTTGGCGGCTGCGAGCTGAGCTGCGTTCACGACCTTCTTTTCGGCAAACCATTGCGGCAGCGGCACCTTTGCCAAAGCTGCCTGATCCATGGCGGCGCGCGCAGCAGCCTCCTCCATGGCCCCGTCGAGGACGAGACGGCGAGCGATGCCAGTGATACCGACTAAATTGGCGGTGGCTACGGCGTTCATGAGCTACTCCCAAAAGGACTCGCGCTCAGGGTATGTGAGTCAAACACTACAAAGCAAAAAAGCCCCGCACGAGGCGGGGCTTCTTTGAGCAGCTGCGTATCAGCGGCAGTTAGCCGGCAGATACTTCTCGACGATGGTCGAGTCGGTGCAGGACCAAGAAAGCGGCAGGTCCGTGGTCGCACCTTCGGTGGGGGTCAACACGAAGGTACCCGCAGCCGCGGCCGGAAGGTGGCCTGCGCCGCTGGCATTAGCGGTCACGGTGATCTCGCCGTCGGTGACGCCCAACGAAGTGATGTACTGGGTCGCATTGCTGCTGCAGCCGGATTCTGCCAGATTGGACGGCAGCTCACCCTGTGCCTGGTAGTACTCGGCGACCGAAGTTTTGCATGCGTCCGCTGCGACGACCAGCTCCGACACCTTGGCACGCGTCGTGTAGTCTTGGTAGGCCGGCAGCGCGATGGCGGCCAGGATGGCGATGATCGCGACCACGATCATCAGTTCGATGAGGGTAAAGCCCTGTTGCTTCTTCATGCGTACATCCCCTAGAGATTGGTTGGTGGAAGGTGTCCTTCCGGGCCGCGCCGACCTTGGCCGAGCACGTGGCAGGAAGGTCCTGCCCAGTTCTCGTCGCAATATGCATGCCAAGTCTCTGACGCTACCCCGATGACTCCCCGGCGCCATCATCGCAGGTGTCGTAAGGATTGGAAGACCCGAAACCCGCAATTGAGACCGGACCGGCGATGTGACGCAGATGGTCACATTGCGACCCACCAGGGTGACCTTCCGCCTCCCCTGGACTCCCTCAGGGGGCAAGTCCTTGAGGCGCCCTCCCCTCTGGCGGCAATGACGTCGGCCAGAGCCGGAACGTGACGGCTGCCGCGTTTGCCCCAGACCCGCGTGCCAGCTTGCGCGGAACCGGCTACCATGCGGCGATACTCCGGCCTGGGGATGGTCGGTAGGGGAAACGACATGTCTGTAGCGCGCAGCGCAATCAAGAAAGCTCCGGTCGACCGCAACACAAATCTGTTGGTGCCGTTTGTCTGGGAGGGGACGGACAAGCGCGGCGTCAAAATGAAAGGCGAACAAGCGGCAAAGAACGCCAATTTCTTGCGTGCAGAGTTGCGCAAACAGGGCATCTCACCTACCGCCGTCAAGCCGAAGCCCAAGCCGATGTTCGGTGCGGCGGGCAAGGCTATCAGCGCCAAAGACATCGCCTTCTTCAGCCGTCAAATGGCGACGATGATGAAATCTGGCGTTCCTATTGTGAGCGCCCTGGAGATCATCGGTAGCGGGCACAAGAACCCGCGCATGAAAAAGATGGTTAACGAAGTTCGCACTGATATCGAAGGCGGCTCGTCTCTGTATGAAGCGATTAGCAAACATCCCGTTCAGTTCGACGAACTTTATCGCAACCTTGTGCGGGCCGGCGAAGGCGCCGGCGTCCTCGAGACGGTTCTCGACACCGTTGCGACGTACAAAGAAAACCTCGAAGCTCTGAAAGGCAAGATCAAGAAGGCGCTTTTCTACCCTGCGATGGTGGTAGCTGTTGCCATCATTGTGAGCGCAATTCTTCTTATCTTTGTCGTCCCGCAGTTCGAGGAAGTTTTCAAGAGCTTCGGTGCTGAGCTTCCGGCCTTTACCCTACTGATCGTGGGGGCGTCCCGCTTTATGGTCGGGTATTGGTGGCTGCTCCTGATCATTGCCTGCGGTGCGATTTTCGGTTTCATCTTTGCCTACAAGCGATCGCCCCGCATGCAGCACGGCATGGATCGGTTAATACTCAAAGTGCCTGTGATCGGCCAGATCATGCACAACAGCGCCATCGCTCGTTTTGCCCGCACCACAGCCGTCACCTTCAAGGCCGGCGTGCCGCTGGTGGAAGCCTTGGGTATCGTCGCCGGCGCTACGGGCAACAAAGTTTACGAGGAAGGCGTGCTTCGCATGCGCGACGACGTCTCGGTTGGTTACCCCGTGAACATGGCTATGAAGCAGATAAACCTGTTCCCGCACATGGTGGTGCAGATGACCGCCATCGGCGAAGAGGCGGGTGCGCTGGACGCCATGCTGTTCAAGGTGGCCGAGTACTACGAGCAGGAAGTGAACAACGCCGTCGATGCCTTGAGCAGCCTGCTCGAACCGTTGATCATGGTGTTCCTGGGTACGATCGTCGGCGGCATGGTCATCGGCATGTACCTGCCCATCTTCAAGCTTGGCGCCGTCGTCGGATAATCATTAATGGCATTTCTCGACCAGCACCCCGGCCTCGGCTTTCCCGCCGCGGCCGGACTGGGACTGCTGCTGGGCAGTTTCCTCAATGTGGTGATCCTGCGCCTGCCCAAGCGCATGGAGTGGCAGTGGAAGCGCGATGCGCGCGAGATCCTCGATGAGCCGGATATCTACGAGCCGCCGCCACCGGGGATCGTGGTCGAGCCGTCGCACTGCCCGCACTGCAAGCACAAGCTGTCCTGGTTCGAGAACATCCCGGTCTTCAGCTGGCTGGCGCTGCGCGGCAAGTGCCGGCATTGCCATACGCCGATCTCCATCCAGTATCCGCTGGTCGAGCTGCTGACGTCGCTGCTGGTGGTCGCCAGCGTGTGGCGCTTCGGCTTCGGCTGGCAGGGCTTTGGCGCGATCGTGCTGAGCTGCTTCCTGGTGGCGCTGTCGGGTATCGACTTGCGCACCCGGCTGTTGCCGGACCAGTTGACCCTGCCGCTGATGTGGCTGGGCCTGATCGGCTCGATGGACAATCTCTACATGCACGCCAAGCCCGCCCTGCTGGGCGCGGCGGTGGGCTATTTCTCGCTGTGGGCGGTGTGGTGGCTGTTCAAGCAGCTCACCGGCAAGGAGGGCATGGGCCACGGCGACTTCAAGCTGCTGGCGGCGCTCGGCGCCTGGTGTGGGCTCAAGGGCATCCTGCCGATCATCCTGATCTCTTCGCTGGTCGGCGCGATCATCGGGTCGATCTGGTTGGCGGCCAAGGGCCGCGACCGCGCCACGCCGATCCCGTTCGGCCCGTACCTGGCCATCGCCGGCTGGATCACCTTCTTCTGGGGTGACCAGATCGTCGGCGGCTATATGCGGTTGTCCGGGCTGGCCTGACGCCGGCTCGCGACCGGGTTCGCGGCGATGAGTGATTTCGTCATTGGCCTCACCGGGGGCATCGCTTCGGGCAAGAGCGCGCTGGGTAAGCACTTCGAGGCGCTGGGGGTCACCGTGGTGGACGCCGATGCGGTCGCCCGCGAGGTGGTGGCGCCCGGTCCGGTTTTATCGCGAATTGCCGAACGCTTCGGCACCCATGTCCTGCAATCCGACGGCACGCTCGACCGCCGCGCCCTGCGCGAGTTGGTCTTTGCCGACGAGGAGCTGCGGCTGGCCCTGGAGGCCATCACTCACCCGGCTATCCGCGAGCGCCTGCACACGCAATGCCGGGCGGCCAGCGGTCCTTTTGCCATCGCGGCGATCCCGCTACTGACCGAGGCCGGTGGCCGCGCCACTTACCCGTGGCTGGACCGGGTGCTGGTGGTCGATGCGCCGGTGGCGCTGCAGCGCGCGCGGCTGATGGCGCGCGATGGCATCGATGCGGCGCTGGCCGAGCGGATGATCGCCGCGCAGGCCAGCCGCGAGCAGCGCTTGGCACTCGCCGACGATGTGGTGGTGAATGATGGCGATGCGATGCATCTGGAAGCGCGGGCGCGCGAGTTGGCGGCCAAGTACGTCGAGCTCAGTTCGTAGGGCCTGCTGCGGCGGGTGCGCTGGCGGTGTCAATTTCCGGTCGGGGCTGAAGCCCCTCCTACACGCTCACCGATTGCCTTTATCGGCGCCGTCTGCCCTGTAGGAGGGGCTTCAGCCCCGACGAGCGGAGCGGCGGCAAAAGACGCCCCTACGCGCTCGGTAGCCCCTCGGGCGCAAAATACAAAGTTGCCACCACCCCACGTGCCTTGCCCGGCCGCACGCTCACACGCCAGCCATAGAGGTCGCACAGGCGGCTGACGATGGACAGGCCGATGCCGCCGCCCTGCGAATGCCCGGCATGGGTGCCGCGGTAGCCGCGCTGGAATAGCTTGGCGGCATCTTCCTCGCTCAGGCCCGGGCCGGTGTCTTCGACTTCCACCCGGTCTTCGTACACGTGCACGCGCACCTGGCCTTCCTGGGTGTACTTGACGGCGTTGCCGATCAAGTTTCCCAGGGCCACCGATAGCGCCGATTCGGGCGCGTCGATGACCCGGTCGCGTGCGCCTTCCAGCAGCAACGCCAGGGGCTTGCCGCCAAGTTGGGCGCGGTGGGCTTCGAGCAGTTGCTCGGCGACCTTGGCGACGTTGCTGCTGCCCTGCCCGCGCTCGTTGCGCGACAGCAGCAGCAAGGCCCCAATCAGGTCGCTGCACTGTTGCTCGGCGCGCTGGATGCGCTGCAGGCGCTGCAGCACTTTCTCGTCCAGGTGCGGCCGCGCCAGCAGCAGCTCGGTGGCACCGCGGATCACCGCCAACGGGGTGCGCAGTTCGTGGCTGACGTCGGCGTTGAATTCGCGATCGCGCTCGACCACTTCGGTCAGGCGGTTGGAATAGTCGTCCAGCGCCTCGGCCAGCTGGCCGACTTCGTCGTCGGTGAAGTGCGGGGCCAGCGGCTTGGGCTCGCTGGTGCCGCCGCGGTAGGCACGCAGCCGCGCCGCCAGGTCGGACACCGGCCGCATCACCTTGGAGGCTGACCACCAACCCAGCACCAGGGACAACAGGCTGAAGACCAGCACCGAGGTCAGCAGGGTGCGGTTGAGCTGGACCTCGCCGCGCTGCGACTGGGTCATGTCGTAGGCGAGAAAGAACCAGGCCTCGTCGGTCTTGCGCACCGCCAGGCGATAGGCGAACGGGCGGCCCTCTTCGTCCAGGCCGCTGATGATGCGGTACACGCCGGGCTTGAGATCGACCCACTCGGGGTGTTCTTCGTAGACGCGGTCGAACTTGTCGCGCGAATAGACCCAGCCGCGGATCTGGTCGATCGGCACCGGCGGGTTGTGGCTCGGGTCGGCATAGAACCGGCGCACGTACTCGTCGATGTTGCGCTCCATCACGTCTTCGACGAGCTGGTTTTCCACGCGCGCGCGGGTCCACTTGGTGGCGAACGCGAACAGGCTGGTCAGGCAGAAGCCCAACAGCACGAAGGAGAGGATGATTCGACTCCGCAGCCGCCGGCGGTACCGCCCGCGCTTGTCGGCGGGCCGGGCGGCGGCGCCAGCAGGCTCAGGCATCGGGTGAGGCGATCCGGTAGCCGATACCGTGGCGGGTCTGGATCAGCGGCACGTCGAACGGCTTGTCGACGACCGCGCGTAGGCCGTGGATGTGCACGCGCAGCGAATCCGAATCCGGGAGTTCTTCGCCCCAGACGCGGGTTTCGAGCTCCTGCCGGGTAACCACCGCCGGCGAGGCTTCCATCAGCGCCTGCAGGATCTTCAGCGCGGTCGGGTTGAGCTGCAGCAGCTTGCCGCGGCGGCGCACTTCCAGTGTGTCGAGGTTGTATTCCAGGTCGCCGGTTTCCAGCACCCGGGTGTGCACGCCCTTGCCGCGGCGCGACAGGGCATTCAGGCGCACCTCCACTTCCTGCAACGCGAACGGCTTGATCAGATAGTCGTCGGCGCCGGAGTCGAAGCCGGCCAGCTTGTTGTCGAGCGAGTCGCGCGCGGTGAGCATCAGCACCGGTGTCTGCTTGCGCGCCTCGTTGCGCAGCTTGCGGCAGACTTCGATGCCGTCCATGCCGGGCAGGTTGAGATCGAGCACGATGGCGTCGAAGTCGTGGACCACCGCCAGGTGCAGCCCGGTGACGCCATCGGCGGCGAAGTCCACGGTGTGGCCGCGATCTTCGAGATAGTCGCCCAGGTTGGCGGCGATGTCGCTGTTGTCTTCGATTACCAGAATTCGCACTTGGTTGTTTCCTTTACAGTTCTTTCGGGTGCATCACAGCTGGAACTCGCCCGGCATCCCTGCCTGTCGCCTCAACGCGGCGATGGCGCCACTGTGATGCAGTAGGAGAAGAGCATTCGAGCCGACCGGTCTCTGGACGCGGACAAGGCAGCTATGATCCTCCGTCTTCGTCAAGATACCGTTCACGAGACACGGGCTCTCCAAGGCTGAGACACGTTCGGCGACGTAAAGTTGCACGCCGGCAGTGAACGGTGCCCCCACGAACTCGCCGCCACTGCCAACTGCTCGCCGCGAAGTCGAACGACTACTACCCTGCCACACGTACATCCGCCCGCACTGGGGACAAGCTTTCCTTATCCACCGGGCGCGGCAACCGTGCGCCCGGTGCTCCCAGGGGTCAGTTCGTGCGCGGGTCGAATTGCAGCTGGCGTTGCGACATGTCGCGGGTAGCCCGCTGGCCCTGTTCGCGCAGCCGGCGCCGCTCAGCGACGGTCATGCATTGCGAGGTGATGCGATTGGAGCCAACTTGGCGCTCGCGCTGGCACACCAGGCGACTGTCTTCCTTGGCGCTGGTCAGGATCGTGTTCACTACTTCCTGATCGTTGAAAGCCTGGCTTTCGGCCTCCGCAGTCAGCGGCCTGCCGCCGGCCACTTCCAACGCGCCGGTGATTCGACCCAGCGCCTCGCGTACCCGGCCGCGGTCTTCCGGAGAGATCTCCGAATATGTCTTACCGTCATTCATTTGAGCGTTGATCGTCTGCAACTGCTTGGCCACCACGTCGGCCGGATTGTGCAGGTCGAGCACCGGCTGGGTCGCAGCTGCCCAAGCGTTTCCAGCAAGGGCGAAAGAAGTCAAAACAAGCGCACGGACAAACAATTTCATTGGCCACCATCCTGGTAGAAGACGAACCTGACTGTAAGCCATGAACCAGGCGCGGTAAATCGAGCCGGGAGGCCCAGCGGACAGAAAAAGGCCCAGGCGCGGCCAGCGCCTGGGCCGAAACATCCCGATTTACCGTTTTCCTGCGAGGGCAGAGCTGCGGTCTGGTAGAGGCTAGCGGCCGGCGAATTAAACCGTCGTTAAATTTTTACTAAGAAGTTGCCGCGACCCGGGCCGCGGCCACGGCCGCTTCGATGCGGGCGACGATGGCCCCGGCCACGTCTACCCCGCAGACCCCCTCCACCCCTTCCAGGCCCGGGGTGGAGTTCACCTCCAGCACCAGCGGCCCGCGGCCGGCGCGGATCAGGTCCACCCCGGCCACCTGGAGGCCGAGCGCACGGGCCGACCGCACGGCGACCTCACGCTCCTCCTCGGTCGCCACGGCCGCCTGAGCGGTGCCGCCCAAATGCAGGTTGGAGCGGAAATCCCCCTCGGCGGCCTGCCGGCGCATGGCCGCCACCACTTGGTCGCCGACCACGAAGCAGCGCAGGTCAGCGCCCTCGGCCTCGCCGATGAACTCCTGCACCAGGAAATTCGCGTACAGCCCACGCAGCGCCTCGACCACCCCGCGCGAGGCGCTGGCCTTCTCGGTCAGGATGACCCCGGCGCCCTGTGCACCCTCATTCAGCTTCACCACATGCGGCGGCGGGCCGAGCATGGAAAGCAGGTCCTGGGTGTCGTCAGGGTTGTCGCCGAACACGGTCACTGGCATGTCGATGCGTTCGGCGGCCAGCAGCTGGTGCGCGCGCAGCTTGTCGCGGCTGCGCAAGATGGCATCGGACGGATTCGGGGTGAAGGTGCCCATCATCTCGAACTGGCGCAGCACCGCAGTGCCATAGCGCGTGACCGAAGCGCCGATGCGCGGGATCACCGCATCGAAACCGGTAATCGCGCGGCCTTTGTAATGCATGGAGAACTTGCCGGCGGCGATGCGCATGTAGCAGCGCAGCGGATCCAGCACCCGTACCGTGTGCCCGCGCGCGCGCGCAGCCTCCACCAGGCGCCGGGTGGAATAGAGCTTGCTGTTGCGGGAGAGGATGGCGAGCTTCATCGCGGCCGGTCGCGGAGCGGCCCGGACGCATCTTGCCCGGCCCGGTGGGCATGTGCCTCAGGCGCGCGACGCGGCCTGGAAGATGGAGCGGGCGATGGGAATCGAACCCACGTCAGTAGCTTGGGAAGCTACAGCTCTACCATTGAGCTACGCCCGCGCGGCGTTGACGTAAGTCTAGGGGGCGGGGTTGATCAGCGCAATGAGGCGCGCGCGTTGCGGTTGGTTGCTTGACTAACGGTGCGGGCCCCGTCCCCTCGGGGGCAGGCGTGTCGGTTCCGGCGTACGTCCTTGTACTCAGTCACCGAACGTAGGCCATCCATGGCCTACTCACGCCTACCCCCGAGGGGACGGCGCAAGGCGCGTTGATGTCCCCATCTGTGCGCCTTCGAAGTGTGAGCTCATCAGCGCCATCGCCACACGCATCGACCCGGCAACAGGGACAAGGCGCTCTTCCCTTCCCTCTCCAGGCGTGCCTCAATCGAAGCGTGAAACTTGATGCGCCTGGCGCCGATTCGGCGGGTGGGGCCGTCAGTGGGCCATGGATGGCCCACGGTCGGTGACTGAGTACAAGGACGTACGCCGGAACCGAGACGGCCCCACCCGCCGGAGCGGTGCCCGCACCGCAAGCCGCCGCCCAAGCCGCCATACCTGCGCGCCCCCCATATACCCCCTCCGCAAGTCAACCCAACCAAACAACACCACAAACAAATCGAAGAACAAAAAAAGAAGGGCCGACATAAGCCGGCCCTCCATTCAAAACACAAAGAAAAACCAACCGGTCAGAACGCCCCACTGAAGCTCAAGAAGAACGTCATGTCAGAAGCATCCTTCTGCGCCGTAGTCGCGGTCACGCCGAAATTGCTCTGCAGGCCCCACATCCCGGTACGCGCGCCAATCACGGCAGTAGCGTAGTTGCGGTCGAAGTCGATGCCCGGCACGTAGTACGTGCCCACGCCCGGCATGCTCTGCAGCCATGCGCTGGCTTCCTTGTTGTCCTCGAACTCATGGTCGTAGGTCACCTGCAGGTACGGCTTGATCGCCGGGCCGTCGAGGCGCAGCTGCCAGCCGACGCGGCCAACCAGGGAGTCGATGTCCTGGTCGCCATAGCCAAGCGCGGTGGCGCTGACGTTGCCTTCTTCGTAGCCGTCGATCTTGACCTGCTGCCAGGTCAGGCCGACCACCGGGCCGTGCTTGAAGCTGCCTTCGCCGAGTTCATAGCCGGCGTTGAGGGCGGCGGTGAAGTTGCTGCCGTCGGCCGAGCCCTTGTGCTCGCGGGTGGCCGGGCCGAGCTGGACCTTGCGGTTGATGTCGTTGCTCAGCCAGCTGTAGCTGACCTGGGCATTGACCCAGACCGGGCCGGTGTACCAGCCGAAGAAGCCGCCCAGGGTGGTGGCGTCCTGGGTGAAGTCGCCACGGCTGTTGCCGAAGTCGGCGTCCATGCGGCCGTAGCCGGCGAAGCCGCCGAATACCAGGTCACCGCGAACCCAATCGACGCCGAACAGGCCGGCCGGGGCCAGGCCGTCGTAGAGATCGGCATGGTCGTAGCGCTGGTAGTCGCCGCGCACGCTGCCCCACCAACGGGTGCCGTCGGCCTCGGGCTTGCCGTCCAGGTGCCAGGCAACCTGGTCGGCGCGGGCGCGGCCGGTGACGATCGCGGAGTGGCTCAGCACCTGCTGCAGGCGCGGGGCTTCGAGGATCGACAGCGCGTACTCGCCGAGGATCTGGTGGGTAGCCGTGGTCGGGTGGACGCCGTCGGCGAACAGCCAGGTGTTCTGCGCGTTGGGCGCGGCCAGGCTGGTCGGGTTGCAGGTCGGCAGGGCCGCGGTGCAGGCCATGCCAGTGACGTTGGTGAAGCCATAGGTGCCCGGGTCGGCGACGATTTCCTGCAGGATGTGGAAGGTGTCGACCGGGATCACGCGCAGGCCGGCGGATTGCAGGCCGGCGAACAGGGCGTTGTTGTAGGCGGTGGCCAGCGCGGTGCCCTGCGCCATGCCCACGGCGCCACCGGCACGTGCGCTCGGGGTCAGGCCAATGTCCGGGATGGTCGGGACCATCACGTAGCGGGCGCCGGCATTTTCCAGCGTGGCCACGATACCGACCTGCGCGGTGACCGCGCTGCCGATCGTCGCCTGCACCGGCGCGCCGGCCTGGATCGCGAACAAGTCATTGGCGCCACCCCACACGGTGTACAGGGCGTTCGGGTTGGCCTTGCCGCCGTTGGCTGTGAGATAGCGGTTGACCTGAGTGGTCATCGAGGGCGCAACGCCCAGCGCCGACGGCGGATTGGTCGCAGCGACGCGGGCGCCGCCAGCGGCGTAGTTGTCGCCGGTCTGGCCGTTGCCGTTGGGGACGGCGTTGGTGCCGTAGTAGTCGGCCACGTACTCGGACCAGACCCAGCCCGGGTTGGTGGTGAACTTGCCGGTCACCGGACGCACGCTGGCCGGCAGCAGCGGCTGGTAGTAGCCGCTGTCGGTGAGGCTGTCGCCGAAGAAGACGGTCTGGTCGAAGGCGGCATCGGCAAAGGCCGGCGCCGACGCCAGGGCAATGGCCACGGCCATGATGGAGCGGATAGGACGGAACGACGAAGACATCGGGAACTCCCTGTGAATGGATCTTGCGGATCGACGCGGCCAGTGCCCGCTCTAGCGTACGCAGGCGAATGGTGCATCTTTCCACTGCGTCCGCATGTGCTCACGCTGCACTGCGGCATGAAACGAAAGCGCGCGCCGGTTTGGCGCGCGATGCGACAATGATGACATGGACATTCAACTCAATGGGCAACCGCGTCGGCTCGCCGCCGACACCACGCTGGCCGCGCTGCTCGGCGCCGAAGGTTTGGCCGAGCGCCGAGTGGCGGTCGAGATCAATGGCGAGATCGTGCCGCGCGGCCGCCATGCCGAACATCGCCTGCGCGAAGGTGACCAGGTGGAGATCGTGCACGCCCTCGGCGGCGGCTGAGGCGCGCACGCGAGCGCCCCGCAGTGCCTGGCCACGATGGGATGGGTGATAATTGCGCGATGAGCACCCTTACCCCCCCTGATTCGCTGGTGATTGCCGGCAAGACCTACCGTTCCCGCCTGCTGACCGGCACGGGCAAGTTCAAGGATCTCGAGGAGACGCGCGTGGCCACCGAGGCCGCGGGCGCGGAGATCGTGACCCTGGCGATCCGCCGGGTGAACATCGGCCAGATCGCCGGCGAGCCCAACCTGCTCGACGCCTTGCCCCCGGACCGCTACACCATCCTGCCCAACACCGCCGGCTGCTACACCGCCGAAGACGCGGTGCGCACCTGCCGCCTGGCGCGCGAATTGCTGGACGGCCACAACCTCACCAAGCTCGAGGTCCTGGGCGACCAGAAGACCCTGTACCCGGACGTGGTGCAGACCCTCAAGGCCGCCGAGCTGCTGGTGGCCGACGGCTTCGAGGTGATGGTCTATACCAGCGACGACCCGATCCTGGCCAAGCGGCTGGAAGAGATCGGCTGCGTGGCCGTGATGCCGCTGGCCGCGCCGATCGGCTCGGGCCTGGGCATCCAGAACAAGTACAACCTGCTGCAGATCATCGAAGACGCGAAAGTGCCGATCATTGTCGATGCCGGCGTCGGCACCGCCTCGGACGCGGCCATCGCGATGGAACTGGGCTGCGATGGCGTGCTGATGAACACCGCCATCGCCGGTGCGCGCAATCCCGTGTTGATGGCCAGCGCGATGCGCAAGGCGGTCGAAGCCGGGCGCGAGGCGTTCCTGGCCGGGCGCATCCCGCGCAAGCGCTACGCCAGCGCATCCTCGCCGGTCGATGGCCTGATCGGCTGATGCGCGCCCCATGACCGACCCGTTTGCCAGCAGCGGCGCCAAGGCGCCGCCGAAACCCTTCACCGTGACCGAGGGCCGTCGCGAGGTCCGCAGCTTCGTGCTGCGCCAGGGGCGTTTCACCCCGGCCCAGCAGCGCGCGTTCGACGACGCCTGGCCGCGTTTTGGCCTGAATTTCACCGGTGAGCCGCGCGATTTCGACGCGGTCTTCGGCCGCAACGCGCCCAAGGTGCTGGAGATCGGCTTCGGCAACGGCGCTGCGCTGCGCTTTGCCGCGCAGCAGGACCCCACGCGCGACTACATTGGCCTGGAGGTCCACGCCCCGGGCGTGGGCCGCCTGCTCAATGCGCTGGCCGAGGATGGCAGCGACAACGTCCGGCTCTATCATCACGACGCGGTCGAGGTGCTGGAAAAGGAAGTGGCCGACGCCAGCCTCGACGAGGTGCGGATCTACTTTCCGGACCCCTGGCACAAGAAGCGCCACAGCAAGCGCCGCCTGGTCCAACCGGCGTTCGCGGCGCTGCTGGTGCGCAAGCTGCGGCCGGGTGGCCGCCTGCACGCGGCCACCGACTGGCAGGACTACGCCGAGCAGATGTGGGACGTGCTCGACGCCACCGAGGGCCTGGTCAATCGCGCCGGCCCGCGCGGCCATGTACCGCGTCCACAATGGCGCCCGCAGACCCATTTCGAGACCCGCGGCCAGAAGCTTGGCCACGGCGTCTGGGATCTGCTCTACGATCGAACCTGATTCGAGCGAGCACAGGACAACCGCCGCGACATGGAAACCGCGCTGACGCTGACCAACGACATGAAGCTCGTGCTGGCGTTGGTCGGCTTCACGATGGCGATGTTCCTGTTCGAACGCATCCGCGCCGACGTGGTCGCGCTGATCGTGCTGGTGGTGCTCGGCGTCACCGGCTTGATCGCCCCAGAAGAGATCTTCGGCGGCTTTTCCGGTAACGCGGTCATCAGCATCATCGCCACCACCATCCTCGGCGCCGGGCTTGAACGCACCGGCGCCCTGAACCGGCTGGCCTCCTGGCTGCTGCGGCGCTCGCACGGCAGCGAGAAACGCTTGATGACGATGACCCTGGCCATCTCCGGGCTCAATTCGTCTTTCATGCAGAACCCGTCGGTGATGGCGTTGTACCTGCCGGTGGCCTCGCGCCTGGCCGCGCGCACCGGGCTGACCCTGCAGCGGCTGCTGCTGCCGATCGCGGCGGCCATCGTGACCGGCGGGGCGCTGACCATGGTCGGCAACTCACCGTTGATCCTGCTCAACGACTTGTTGATGTCGGCCAACAACAACCTGCCTTCGGGCATGGCCACCATCGAGCCGTTGCGCATGTTCGCGCCGCTGCCGATCGGCGTCGGCCTGCTGGTGGCGGTACTGCTGTATTTCCGCTACTACGGCGACCGCAAGCTGGTCGAGGAAGAAACGCTGGCCAATGACGGCGTCACGCCCTCGCGCACGGAGAGCTACTTCGCCAAGACCTATGGCATCGATGGCGACGTGTTCGAACTGGTGGTGAGCGCCGAGAGCCCGCTGGTCGGCATGACCCTGGGCGAAGCCGAAGCCGTGCACGACGCGCCGCTGATGCTGGCACTGAAGACTGGCAACGACACCCGCCTGGCACCGCCGGCCGACATGCGCATCTGGGTTGGCAGCGTGCTCGGAGTGATGGGCGCGCGGCAGCACGTGGCCGACTTTGCGCAAAACCAGTTCCTGCGCATGTCCTCGCGCCTGCGCCATCTCGGCGACCTGTTCAATCCCAGCCGCGCCGGCATTTCCGAGGCGCTGATCCCGCCCAACTCGCGCTTCATCGGCAAGAGCGCCGGCGAGCTGCGGCTGCGCAAGCAAAGCGGCATCAGCCTGCTGGCGATCAACCGCGACAAGCAGGTGATCCGCGACGACGTGCGCCAGGAAAAACTGCGAGCCGGCGACATGCTGGTGTTCCACAGCATCTGGCAGGACCTGGCGCAGGCAGCGGAAACGCGTGACTTCGTCGTGGTCACCGACTACCCCAAGGGCGAGCAGCGGCCGCACAAGTTCAAGATCGCCATGGCGATCTTTGCCCTCACCATCCTCATCGCCCTGACCTCCAAGCTGCCGGTCTCGCTCACCCTGATGACCGGCGTGGCCGGCATGCTGATCACCGGCGTGCTGCGCATGGACGAGGCCTATGCCTCGATCAACTGGAAGACCGTGTTCCTGATGGCCGGTCTGATCCCGCTGGGTTGGGCGATGGACAGCAGCGGTACCGCGGCCTGGGTCGCCGGCCACACCATCGAGCGCCTGCCCGAGGGCGTGCCGGTGTGGGCGCTGGAGTTGGCGCTGGCGCTGCTGACCACCGCGTTTTCGCTGGTGATCAGCCATGTTGGCGCGACCATCGTCATGGTGCCGATTGCGGTGAACCTGGCATTGGCCGCCGGCGGCAATCCGACCGCGTTCGCGCTGATCGTGGCGCTGTCGGCCTCCAACAACCTGATGACGGCCTCCAACCCGGTGATCTCGATGGTCGCCGGTCCGGCCAACTACACCCCGCGCGAGCTCTGGCGGGTGGGCGCGCCGTTGTCGCTGATCTATGTCTTGGTGATGGTCGGGGTCATCCACCTGATGACCTGGTCGGGCGCGCTGTAGGCCTCAGGCCAGGCGTATTTCGCCGGCGGCCACGCTCACGGCCACCGCCCGCAGGCGGTCGCCGCGGCAGGGACCGGCAACACAATCGCCCTGCTGCAGTTCGAACGAAGCGCCGTGCGCGGCGCACACCAGGTGCCCCTGCGCGCTCTTGAGGAACTGGCCGGGCGCCCAGTCCAGGCGTCTGCCGGCATGCGGGCAGATGTTCAACCAGGCGCGCACCTGCTCGCCTTCGCGGTACAGCACCAACGACTCGGCATCGCCATCCACGCTGGCCTCCACCTCCAGGAAACCACCGTCGGCGATTTGGTCGAGGCGAGCGAGCGCGGGTGGATCAGAATCGGCGGCGGACATGACAAAGTGACGGCACCCAGGGGGCGGCATTGTGGCATGGCGGGCCGGCGCCAGCTTTTTGGCGCACGCAAGCCGTTGAATTGCAAAGCACATCACAACGATTAACTAATTTTTCACTCACGTCGCCATCACGGGCCGGATACTGGCGCCTGGCTCATCCCGGCAAACCACCGCCCATGCGCACCTCGTTCTTCCAGTTCGGCAACGTTCGCACGCTGCTTGAACCCCGCAAGCCCCGCCATCCGCTGGTTCGTCTCGCGGTTGGGCTGGCCGGCCTGGCGATCCTCGCCGTGCTGATCTTCTTCGGCGTCTTCGTCGGCGCCGCCATGATCCTGGTCGGCGTGACCTGGAAGCTGCTCAGTCGCGCCGGCAAGCGCGAGCCGGCGACCCGCCGCGGCGTGGTCGAAGGCCAGTACCGCGTGGTGCGCAAGCCGGCGTTGCCGCTGTCGCGCTGAAGGCGCTGGCACCCGCAGTTGGTGCGGCGGCTGCCACCCCGAATACCCGCGCGCTAGACTCGCACGCTCCCCACCGCGAGACGTGCCGCATGACTTCCGACGTAATTCCTTCCGCTCCGATCCCGCGTATCCCGGTGGTGGGAGGCGGAACGTTCCCGGTGCGCCGGATCTATTGCGTGGGGCGCAACTTCGCCGACCACGCGCGGGAGATGGGCGCGCAGGCGCCCGCTACTAAGGCCGACCGCGGCCAGCCGGTGTTCTTCATGAAGCCGGCCGATGCGATCGTGGTCGGCCATGGCGATGAGATCCCCTACCCCTCGGGCACCCAGGACCTGCACCACGAGGTCGAACTGGTGGTGGCGCTAGGCCAGGACGCGCCGGCCGGCGTGGTGCCAGTGGCGCAGGCCGAGGCGCTGGTCTATGGCTACGGCGTCGGCCTGGACCTCACCCGCCGCGACCTGCAGGCAGCCGCCAAGGCCAAGGGCCTGCCGTGGGACATCGCCAAGGGCTTCGACTATTCGGCGCCGGTCAGCGAGCTGGTGCACGCCGGTGAAGTCGGTGCGCTGGAGGCGTTGAACCTGTCGCTGGAGGTCAACGGCGAGGTGCGCCAGCAGTCACTGCTGGACCAGATGATCTGGAACGTGCCGGAGATCCTGCATGAGTTGTCCAAACTCTATGCACTCAAGGCCGGCGACCTGGTCTTCATGGGCACGCCGGCCGGCGTGGCCGCGCTCAAGCCGGGCGATCGCTTCAGCGCGCGCCTGGAGAACGTCGCCGAACGCCATGGCGTGATCGCGCGCTGACGGCGCAGCGGCTAGGATTCCCTCTTCCCACCATGAGGAGCACGCCATGGGCATATTGAAGGAGTTCAAGGAATTCGCCATGCGCGGCAACGTCATCGACCTCGCCGTCGGCGTGGTGATCGGCGCGGCGTTCGGCAAGATCGTCACCGCGCTGGTCGAGAAGGTGATCATGCCGCCGATCGGCCTGATGATCGGCGGGATCGACTTCGCCAAGCTGGTGTGGGTGCTGGCGCCGGCACGGATCGGCGCCGACGGCAAGGAAATCCCGCCGGTGGTGATCGCCTACGGCGACTTCATCAACACCATCATCCAGTTCCTGATCATCGCCTTTGCGATCTTCATGGCGATCAAGGTGATCAACCGGCTGACCCACCACCACAAGGCCGAAGCCGGCCCGAGCGAGGAAGTGCTGCTGCTGCGCGAGATCCGCGATTCGCTCAAGCAAGACGCGCTCAAGCACGACGCTTTCCCGCGTGATCCGCTGAAGCCGTGAACCAGGTCGCGGGAGGGTGACCTCCCGCACAGGGCAGGAAGGCCGCGCGCTGCTAGGCTCGCGGTCTTTCCTGTCCGGAGCTTTCCATGCGTCGCCTTGCTGTCGCCATCGCTGCTCTGCTTGCCACGTCCGGCGCCGTTGCCGCCGAGACCGCCACCACCCTGCCCGCCAAGGCGATCGATATCGCCACGCAGCTGCGCCAGCAGGCGCTGGCCGATAACACCGCGTGGAAGGTCACCGAATCGCTCACCACCGAAGTGGGCCCGCGCATGGCCGGCAGTGAGGCCGATGCTCGTGCAGTGGCCTGGGCCAAGGCCAAGTTCAAGGCGCTGGGCTTCGACAAGGTCTATACCGAGCCGGTGACCTTCCCGAAGTGGGAGCGCCGCAGTGAGCAGGCGCAGGTGCTTGGCGCCAACGCCCAGCCCCTGCATGTGACCGCGCTGGGTGGCAGTCCGGGTGGCAGCGTCGAAGGCGAGATCGTGCGCTTTGCTGATCTGGCCGCGCTGAAGGCGGCACCGGAAGGCTCGCTCGCCGGCAAGATCGCGTTTGTCGACTACCGCATGGAAAAGAAGCGCGACGGCGCCGACTACGGCCAGGGTAGCGGCATCCGTGGCCGTGCTCCGTCCGAGGCGATTCGCAAGGGCGCGGTCGGCTTCCTCATGCGCTCGGCCGGCACCGACTCCCATCGCGTGCCGCACACCGGCATCACCCGCTTCGACGACGGCCTGACGCCGGTGCCCTCGGCAGCGCTGTCCGGCCCCGATGCCGACCAGCTCGCCCGGCTTGCCGCGCAAGGTCCGGTGCGCGTGCGCGTGAACCTGGATTGCGGCTGGGACGGCACCGCCACCTCGTACAACGTGATCGGCGAAATCACCGGGCGCAGCAAGCCCAAGGAAGTGGTGGTGATCGGCGGCCACCTCGATTCCTGGGACCTGGGCACGGGCGCCATCGACGATGGTGCCGGCGTTGGCATCACCATGGCCGCCGGCCATTTGATCGGCCAGCTCAAGCAAGCGCCCAAGCGCACGATCCGCGTGGTGGCCTTCGCCAATGAAGAGCAAGGCCTGTACGGCGGCCGCGCCTATGCCGACGCACGCGCCAAGGCCGGCGAAGTGCCGCTGCACCAGATCGGCGCGGAAAGTGATTTCGGTGCTGGCCGCATCTACGGCTTCAATACCGGTTCGGGCAATGCCGAAGGCTCGCGCGCGGCGACCCAGCAGATCGCCGAAGTACTGGCGCCGCTGGGCATCGAATACATGCCGAGCAAGGGCGGCCCCGGTCCGGACATCGGCCCGATCGCTGCGAAGGGCGGTGCCTGGGCGTGGCTGGCGCAGGACGGGACCGACTATTTCGACCTGCACCACACCGCCGACGACACCCTGGACAAGATCGACCCGAAGGCACTGGCGCAGAACGCGGCGGCCTACACGGTGTTCGCGTATCTGGCAGCGGAAGCCGATGGTGACTTCGGCAGCCAGGACAAGCCGACCCAGCCGCCGAACGAGTAAGGTCCGGCCGCCTTCCCGTTTGCGCGGGAAGGCGCCTGGATGGCGTGGCGTCAGCCGGTCTGATGCCCTCGCCAATGCGCCAGTAATACTGCCGTTGCGCTGGCCACATTGAGGCTTTCCACTGCGCCGGTGCCGGGAATGGACAGGCGCAGGTCGCACGACTGCGCCAGCGCGCGGTCCATGCCTTCTCCCTCGGCACCCATGACGTACACCAGCCGCGGCGGCAGGCGCGTGGCGAACAGATCATCGCCGCCTTCGACCAGCGTCGCGGCCATGACGAAACCGGCATCGTGCAGCAGCTCATCGGCGAGCGCGGGCTTGGGCAGGCGTACCAGGGGCACCGCCTCGGCCCCACCCTCGGCCACGCGCGCCGCCGCGCCGGACAGCGCCAGCGGCGAATGCTCCGGCAACAGGATCGCGGCTACGCCGAAATGCGCCGCCGAGCGCAGGATGGCGCCGAAGTTGTGCGGATTGCCGACCCCATCGAGCCACAGCAACAGCGCCGGCCCGCGCCGCAGCGACGGCAGCCAATCGGCCAACGCCGGCACCGGCTCGCGCAGCACATCGGCTACCACGCCTTCGTGGTGCTGGCTGGCGGCGAGCTTGTCCAGGTCGCCCGCCTCCACCACGCGATAACCGACGCGATGGGCCACGCACCACTTCAACAGCGGCTGCACCTTGGGGATCATCGCCTCGGCCAGATACAGCTTGCGCAACGCCGAAGGCCGGCGCTGGAACGCGGCGAGCACCGCGTTCAAACCATACAGCCGCAACTCCTCGCCACGCCCGGGCCCGCCGCCACCATTTCCGCCGCCACCATTTCCGCTGACACCGCCTTCGCGTGCGCCGTAGGGCGAGCGCGCGGGGGGACGCCGGTCCGCGCCAGCATCGGCAGGGCGCGGCGGCCGCCGCGATTTCCAGGGATCGTTCACTGCAAGTTCCTGAGGACAGGCCAGGGATCAGCCCAGGCCGCCATGATGACGCCCACCGCCGCGCACGTCATCCGTACGCGGCGGCGGCCAGCGGCAATCGCAGCGCTCAGTCGGCGCGGCGCTTCCAGAAGTCAGCATTGCGAATGCCGACCACATCGGGGTCGAACACTGGATCCAGGCCGAGCTTCTTCTGCCGCTCATAGTCGCGCAGCGCCAGCAACGCCGGCTTGCGCAAGATCAGGATGGCGATGATGTTGAGCCAGGCCATCAGGCCTACGCCGATATCGCCCAATCCCCAGGCCTGGCTGGCATTGTGGAAGGCGCCGAAGACCACCATGCCGAGGATGCCCAGCCGCAGCACCAGCACCGCCAGCGGCCGATGACGGTTGTGGTTGACATAGCTGAGGTTGGTTTCGGCCATGTAGTAATAGGCCATGATCGTAGTGAAGGCGAAGAAGAACAGCGCCACCGCCACGAACGCCGAGCCCCAGCCCGGCAACACCGATTCCACCGCCGCCTGCGCAAAGCCAGGCCCTTCCTGCACACCGGGCACGCCGGCGAACAGCGGCGCGCCGCCATCGGGCGCCTGCACGTTGTACATGCCGGTACTCAGCACCAGGAACGCGGTCGAAGTACACACCAACATCGTGTCCACATAGATCGCAAACGCCTGCACATAGCCCTGCTTGGCCGGGTGGGACACCTCGGCCGCGGCCGCCGCATGCGGCCCGGTACCCTGGCCGGCTTCATTGGCATAGATGCCGCGCTTGACGCCCCACTCCACCGCCAGGCCCATCAACGCACCGAAAGCCGCATGGCTGCCGAAAGCGCTGCTGAAGATCAGCCCGAACATCCCCGGCACGCGCTCGACGTTGAGCGCCATCACCGTGACCGCCATCAAGATGAAACCGGCGGCCATGAACGGCACCACCACCTCGGCGAAATTAGCGATGCGCTTGACCCCGCCGAAGATGATCACCCCCAGCAGCAACGCCACCACCACGCCCAGCCCCAACTTGAACGCATCGCGCGCCGGCAGGCCCAGCCACTGCCCATCCAGCGCCCCGCACAACGAAGTACCGGCACACGCATTGGCCGCACTATCGGCAATCGCATTGGCCTGCACGCCCGGCATCAGGAAACCCGTGGCGATGATCGTCGCCACCGCGAACGTCATCGCATACCACTTCAAGCCCATCGCCCGTTCGATGTAATACGCCGGACCACCGCGATAACGCCCGTCCGCATCCTTGACCTTATAAATCTGCGCCAGCGTCGACTCGATATACGACGTCGACGCCCCGAGAAAACCCATCACCCACATCCAGAAAATCGCGCCCGGCCCACCAAACCCAATCGCCGTGGCCACACCGGCAATATTGCCGATACCGATACGCCCGGCCATCGACATCGCCAGCGCCTGGAACGACGACACCCCCGCCTCCGACTTCTGCCCGCGCACCGTCAAGCGCAACATCTCGACGAACCCGCGCACCTGCATGAAGCGCGTAGCGAAGCTGAAATACAGACCGGCCGCCAGGCACATGAAAATAAGCGCCTTGCTCCAGATGATGGCATTGAGCCACTCGATGATCGATTGCACGCGATGCGCCCCCATTGGTTGAAAGAAATCCCCCACGCCAGGGGCCACCCCATTCTGCCGGCACAACGCCCCTCGCGCAGCCACCGACAGACAAGCAATCCGAACCGCCACCCGCTCCTGCTCTTGCTTTTTCTCTCCCCCAGCCCCGCGCCGACCTATCGGGTGTCCGGGGCCGTGCCCTTGTCCGGGGGCGTTGGGCGACATGGATGTCGCCCACCGAGCCCCGCATGGATGCAGCTCTTGGCGTCCCCCGGACAAGGGCACGGCCCCGGACGCCGCACGTAACCCATCAGAACGAAAAGCGCCTCAAGCGTGCCCGCCCACCGACGGCGTCCGCGCCTCCAACCCCTCCAACTCCCGCGCCAACGCCTCAGGCGACCGCGTAAACGGCGCAATCAACGAATAAAACGCCGGCACCACATACAAAGACAACAACGTAGAAAGCGACACGCCGAAAATAACCACCACACCGATCGTCGCCCGACTCGCCGACCCCGGCCCACCCGCCAGCACCAACGGGATCGCCCCCACCACCGTCGCAATCGACGTCATCAGGATCGGGCGCAAGCGCACCGAGGCCGACTCCACGATCGCCTCGTGCACGCTACGGCCCTCATCGCGCAACTGGTTGGCGAACTCCACGATCAGGATGCCGTTCTTCGCCGCCAGCCCGACCAGCATGACGATGCCGATCTGACTGAACAAATTCAGCGTGCCGTTCGTGACCCACAGCCCGACCAGCGCACCCAACACCGCCAGCGGCACCGTGAGCATGATCACCAGCGGATGGGCGAAGCTCTCGAACTGCGCCGCCAGCACCAGGTAGACCACCAGCAAGGCCATGGCGAAGGTCAGCAGCACCGCACTGCCGGACTTCTGGTACTCGCGCGACTCGCCCTTCCAATCCACCTGCGCGTACTCGGGCAGCTCTTCCTGCGCCACCCGCTCGGTCCAGGCAATCGCATCGCCCAGGCTATAGCCCGGCGCCAGGCCCGCGCTCAACGTCACCGAACGCAGGCGGTTGAAGCGATTGAGCGTGCCGGCCTCGGCCACTTCACTCAGCGTGACCAGGTTGGATAGCGGGATCAGCTCGCCGCCGGCCGAGCGCACCCGGATCGCCGCCAGGTCCTCCGGCGACATGCGGCCCTCGCGTCCGGATTGCAGCATCACGTCGTACTCCTCGCCGTTGTCGACGAAGGTGGTGACGCGGCGCGAACCCATCAGCGTCTCCAGCGCGCCACCAATCTCTGTGACCGGCACGCCGAGGTCGGCCGCGCGCAGGCGATCGATGTTGACGCGCATCTGCGGTCGCGTTTCCTTGTAGTCGGAGTCCACGCCCACCAGGCCGGGGTTCTCTTCCATGCGCTGCATCATGCGGTCGCGCCACTGCGCCAGCTCGGCGTAGTCCGGCCCGCCCAGCACCATCTGGAACGGCTGCCCACGGCTGCGCACCAGGCCACCACTGACCTGGGTGCGCGCACGCACGCCGGTCAGCACGGCCAGCTTCTGCTGGATCTCGGCAGCCAGCGCGACCGTCGGCTGCTGGCGCTTGTCCCAGTCCTGCAGGAATACGCTGACGCGGCCGGTATGCATTTCCTCGCTGCTGCCGAAGCCGCCCGGCACGCGCGGGTTGGCGCGCACGATGGGTTTGTCCGGGCCAACATACGGCGCCAGGATCGCCTCGACCTGGTGCATCTGTCCCACGGTGTAGTCGAAACCGGCGCCTTCCGGGCCATCGATCATCACCTGGAAGTTGCCGCGGTCCTCGGCCGGCGCCAGTTCGGAGGGGATCCGCGTCGCCAGCCACGCACTGACCAGGAACGCAGCCAGCATCACCGCGCCGAACCACCAGCTGCGGTCCACGCTGCGCTCCAGCGAGCGCTTGTAGCCCAGGCTCAGGCGCTGCATGCGCAGGTCGAACCACTGGTGGAACCGGTTCGGCTTCTGCTTGTCGTGCGGCTTGAGCAGCTTGGACGACATCATCGGCGTCAGCGTCAACGCAACGAAGGCGGAGATCGCCACCGCTGCCGCCAACGCCACCGCCAGCTCGCGGAACAAGCGCCCGGTGTTGCCTTCGAGGAAGCCCACCGGCAAGAACACCGCCACCAGCACCGCGGTCGTGGCGATCACCGCGAAGGCCACCTGCGCCGTGCCGCGGCGCGCGGCGACCATGGGCGGCTCGCCGAGATCGATGCGGCGCTGGATGTTCTCCACCACCACGATCGCATCGTCCACCACCAAGCCAATACACAGCACCAGCGCCAGCAAGGTCAGCAGGTTGATCGAAAAATCGAAGGCGTACAGCGCAATGAAGGCGGCGATCAGGCACACCGGCACCGTCACCGCCGGGATCAGCGCCGCACGCGCACTGCCGAGGAACACCCAGATCACCACCAGCACCAGGATCACCGCCTCGACCAGCGTGTGGTACACGCGCTCGACCGAGGCATCGATGAAGGTGGTGGTGTCGAAGGCGACGAAGATATTGGTACCCGCCGGCAGCGATTTCTGGATCACCTCGGCCTCTGCGCGCGCTTCGCGCGCGACGTCCAGGGCGTTGGCGGTGGAGTTGCGCACGATGCCCAGGCCGACGTTGGGCACGCCGTTGCTCTGGAAATAGGCGCGGCGCTCGGCCGAGGTCAGCTCGACCTTGCCGACATCGCCCAGGCGTACCACATAGCCATCGGCGCCCTTGGACAGCGGCAGCTTGGCGAAGTCCTCCGGCTTGAGGTAGCTGCGCTCCACGCGCAAGGTGAAATCGCGCTGCGCCGACTCGATGCTGCCGGCCGGCAATTCGACGTTTTCCTTTTCCAGCGCCGCCTCGACATCGCTCACGGTCATGCCACGCGCGGCCAGCTGGTCACGGTCGAGCCAGATGCGCATCGCATAGCGCTGGCGCCCACCGATGCGGACCTGGGCCACGCCATCCAGGCTGGAGAAGCGGTCGACGACGTAGCGCTCGGCGTAGTCGGACAGCTGCAGCGTGTCCATGGTGCTGGAGCTCATGTTGAGCCACAGGATCGGGTCGGCGTCGGCTTCGACCTTGGAAATCTCCGGCGGCCGCGCCTGGTCGGGCATGCGGTCGGTGACCCGGCTGACGGCGTCGCGCACGTCGTTGGCCGCCGCCTCCACATCGCGCGTGGGCACGAACTCGATGCTGATGTCCGAGCTGCCATTGCGGCTGCGGGCCTCGATCGTTTCGATGCCCTCGATGCCGGCCAGCGCGTCTTCCAGCACCTGGGTGATGCGACTCTCCACCACCGCGGCCGAGGCGCCGGTGTATTCGACATCGACCGAGACGATCGGCGGGTCGATCGCCGGCAACTCGCGCAGCGTCAGGCGAGTGAAGGACATCAGCCCCAGTACCACCAGCAGCAGGCTCATCACCACCGCCAGCACCGGGCGGGTGATGGAGATGTCCGAAAGTTTCATCGCGCCGCCTGCTCGCGAGCGGGCGGCGCGCGCTTCTCGCCGGCCTCGTCGGCCCGCACTTTCAGCCCCGGCCGCAGCTTGCCGGTGCCGTCGACGACGATGCGCTCACCGGACTTGAGCCCTTCGAGAATCTCGACCTTGCCCTCGCGGCGCTCGCCGGTGCGCACGTCGGCGCGCTCGACGCTCTGGTCGGGCTTGACCCGGTAGACGAAGGATTCACGGCCTACCTGCACCACCGCGATCTCGGGAATCACCAGCGCCTGCCGCGCCGGCTGGAACAGGCGCACATCCAGCAGCATGCCCGGGCGCAGGCGGTGGTCGGCATTGGCGAAGTCGGCGCGCACGGTGACCGCGCGGGTGGTTTCATCCACGCGCGAATCGATCGTCGCCACTTCACCTTCGAAGCGCTCGCCGGGGAAGGCCGCCGCGGTGCCGCTGACCTTGTCGCCGACGTGCACCAGTGCCAGTTGCGCCTCGGGCACCTGGAAGTCGACATGCATGCGGTTGATGTCGTCGAGCGTGGCGATGACGGTGTTCGCAGTCACCAGGGTGCCGGGGCTGATCTGGCGGATACCGAGCACGCCGGCGAACGGCGCGCGCACCTGGCGGTCGCCGATATCCGACTGCATCTGCAGCACCCGCGCCTGCGCTGCATTGCGCAGGGCGCGCTGGGTGTCGACAGTAGACTTGGCCACCAGTTGCTGGCCGAGCAATTCCTGCTGTCGGCGGTAAAGCTGGTCGGCTTCTTCGAAGGTTGCCTGGGCCGCACTCAGGGCGGCCTGCTGCGAGTTGCCGCGCAGGGTCAGCAACAACTGTCCGTCCTGCACCGAATCGCCGCTGTCGAAGTACACCTTCTCGACCACGTCGCTGACCGCGGCGGTCAGGGCCACGGACTCACGCGCCCGGACCGTGGCGATGGACTGCACGGTGGAGTTCCAGGATTGCGTGGCGACCGTCTGCACGGTGACCGGGACAGGGGCGGTGGCGCCGGCCGCAGGCGCGCCACGGTCGCAGCCGGTCAGCGAGACGACCAGGCAGGACAGGGTGGCGGCGGCTAGGCCCGCGCGGAATCGGAAAAGCATCTCTCGGGTGGATCCTGTGGGGATTACCCGAGTTTAACGACAGCCAGTGACAGCGGTTGACAAATGACTCAGATCGGAGCCATGACCAAAGACCCTTGTGGGTCGGCCCTGGCGTCCTGAATCCCTCCCCTCAGCGCTCCAGGCCGAGGTGTCCCAGCACCTGCCGAGCCAGCGCTTCAGCATTGTCACCATCGGCCTGCAGATGCACCTCGGGTGCCTCGGGCGCCTCGTAGGGCGAGTCGATGCCGGTGAAATTCGGGATCTGCCCGGCGCGGGCCTTGGCGTACAGCCCCTTGACGTCGCGCGCCTCGGCCACCGCCAGCGGCACATCGACGAAGACTTCGACGAACTCGCCTTCGCCGAAGCGCTCGCGTGCCATGCGGCGTTCGGCACGGAACGGGGAGATGAAGCTGACCAGCACGATCAACCCGGCATCGGCCATCAGGCGCGCGACCTCGGCCACGCGGCGGATGTTCTCCACCCGGTCCTCGTCGGTGAAGCCGAGGTCGCGGTTGAGACCGTGGCGCACGTTGTCGCCGTCGAGGATGAAGGTGTGGTAGCCCAATGCGTGCAGGCGGCGATCGACCAGGTTGGCCACGGTCGATTTGCCGGCGCCGGACAAACCAGTGAACCACAGCACCTTCGGCGCCTGGCCCTTGATGCGCGCGCGCGCGGCGTTGTCCACATCCAGGTGTTGCCAATGCACGTTGCCCGCGCGGCGCAGGGCGAAATCCAGGGTGCCGGCACCGACGGTGGCGTTGGTCTGGCGATCGATCAGGATGAAGGCGCCGAGTTCGCGTTCGCGCGCATACGGCGCAAACGCTACGGCTTCGTCCAGGGCCAGGTTGCAGTAGCCGACTTCGTTCAGCGCCAGGCGCTTGGCGGCCAGGTGCTCCTGGGTGTTCACATCGATGCGGTGCTTGATCTCGCTGACGCTGGCGCTGACGGTGCGGCTGCCGATCTTCAGCCAGTAAGGCCGGCCCGGCAGCAGCGCGGCATCGTCGAGCCACAGCAGGTGCGCGGCAAACTGATCGGCCACTTCCGGTGGGTCGCCGGCGGCGGCGATGACATCGCCACGGCTGACGTCGATTTCGTCTTCCAGGGTGAGGGTCACGGCCTGGCCGGCGCGCGCCTGCTGCACGTCGCCGTCCGGGCCAATGACCCGGGCAATGCGCGAACGTCGGCCCGAGGGCAGCACCACCACCGCGTCGCCGGGTTGGGCCTGGCCGCCGCTGATGGTGCCGGCGAAGCCACGGAAACCCTGGTGCGGGCGGTTCACCCATTGCACCGGCAAGCGCAGTCCGCCGTCGGCACTCGCTTGGGGCAGGGCGACGGTTTCCAGGTATTCGAGCAGGCTTGGGCCGCCATACCACGGCGTGCGCGGCGAGCGGCTGGACAGGTTGTCGCCTTCCAGCGCCGACAGCGGGATCGCCTGCACCGAGGGCAGGCCCAGCTGCTCGGCCAGTGTGCGGTATTGCGTCTGGATCGTCTCGAACACGTCGCGGTCGTAGTCGACCAGGTCCATCTTGTTCACTGCCAGCACGATCCGGCCGATGCCCAGCAACGAAGCAATGAAACTGTGGCGGCGCGTCTGCGTCAGCAGGCCCTTGCGCGCATCGACCAGGACGATGGCCAGGTCCGCGGTGGAAGCCCCGGTGGCCATGTTGCGCGTGTACTGCTCATGCCCCGGGCAATCGGCGACGATGAACTTGCGCTTGTCGGTATCAAAATAGCGGTAGGCCACGTCGATGGTGATGCCTTGTTCGCGCTCGGCGGCCAGGCCGTCGAGCAGCAGCGCGTAATCGATGCGCCCGCCCTGGGTGCCATGGCGGCGGCTGTCGCGCTCGAGCGCGGCGAGCTGGTCATCGAACAGGCGCTTGCTGTCGTGCAGCAGGCGGCCGATCAGCGTGCTCTTGCCATCGTCCACGCTGCCGCAGGTGATGAAGCGCAGCAAAGGCTTGGTTTCGTGGCGTTGCAGGTAGGCGGCGATCTGCGCGCCCGCTGGCGCTGCCGAAACCTGTGCGACAACGGTGGCGGCCGCTTCGGCGATTCCCGGTTCCCGCGCCATCAGAAATACCCCTCGAGCTTTTTCTTTTCCATCGACTCGGACGGATCCTGGTCGATCACCCGGCCCTGGCGTTCGGAACTGGTGGCGACGAGCATCTCGGCGATGATCGCTTCCAGCGTGTCGGCGGTGGACTCGATCGCGCCGGTCAACGGATAGCAGCCCAGGGTGCGGAAGCGCACCGAACGCAGCTGCGGGGTTTCGCCGGGGTGCAGCGGCAGGCGCTCGTCATCGACCATGATCAGCGCACCATCGCGCTCGACCACCGGCCGCGGCGCGGCGAAGTACAGCGGCACGACCGGGATCGCTTCGCGGTAGATGTAGAGCCAGATATCCAGCTCGGTCCAGTTCGACAACGGGAACACGCGCACGCTTTCGCCGGCGTGGACGCGAGTGTTGTAGAGGCTCCACAACTCCGGGCGCTGGTTCTTCGGGTCCCAGCGATGGCGATCGTTACGGAACGAGAACACGCGCTCCTTGGCGCGCGACTTTTCTTCGTCGCGGCGCGCGCCACCAATCGCGGCATCGAACTTGCCGGCGTCCAGCGCCTGCTTCAGGCCCTGGGTCTTCATCACGTCGGTATGCACTGCCGCGCCATGGCTGATCGGGCCGATGTCGCGGGCGATGCCTTCGGGGTTGATGTGCACGCGCAGGTCGACGCCGGTCTCGGCGGCGCGGCGGTCGCGGAAAGCGATCATTTCGCGAAACTTCCAGCGCGTGTCCACGTGCAGCAGCGGAATCGGCGGCGGTGCCGGCGCGAACGCCTTGAGCAGCAGGTGCAGCAGCACCGAGCTGTCCTTGCCGACCGAGTACAGCAGCACCGGATTGCTGAAGCCGGCCGCGACCTCGCGCAGGATGTGGATGCTTTCGGCCTCGAGCCGGTCGAGGTGGGACAGGGGTGGAAGACTCATTGCCGCCATGCGAGAGAGTGGCCGGTCAAGCCTAGCACCGACCGGAAGGCTCGCAGTCTGGCGCCCGCGGGACCGTCGGCAGAAATAAGCGGCGGGCATAAGCCGATAACCCCTGCTCCTTTCTATAGGTGTCCGCCGTTACCTAGGATCGGATTCCCTCCCCTGCCTCTGGAACGGGAATGACCGCCGCCAGCCCCGTGTTGCCCGCCAGCCCCTTGCCGGAGGAGCGCCGGGTATTGCTGTCGCGGGTGGTCGAGGGCCTGGATGCGGCGTCGCTGTGGTGGTTGTCCGGCTACGCCGCCGGGCTGGCGCAGGGGCATCCGGCGCCACCCTCGCTGGCCCTGGTGCCGGGCGGTGCCAATGTCGAACGCGCCGAGGAGCAACGCCTGACCGTGCTCTACGGCAGCCAGACGGGCAATGCCCGCCGCGCCGCCGAGCGCCTGGCCGGCGACGCCGAAGCCGCCGGCCTGCGGGTGCGCCTGCAGCGTGCGGACACCTACCCGACCCGGGAACTGGCGAGCGAGCGCCTGCTCTATATCGTCATCAGTACCCAGGGCGAAGGCGATCCGCCGGACGATGCCATCGGCCTGGTGGAATTCCTGCAGGGCCGGCGCGCGCCCAAGCTGCCGGACCTCAAGTTCGCCGTGCTCGGCCTGGGCGACTCCAGCTACGCCGACTTCTGCGGCATCGCCCGCCGCATCGACGCCCGCCTGGCCGACCTCGGCGCCCAGCGCCTGCAGCCGCTGGCCGAAGCAGACCTGGACATCGACAGCGTCGCCACGCCTTGGCGCGAGCAGGTCCTGCGCGATGCGCGCGAACACCTGGCCGTGGTCCCCGCGGCCGGGGCCAAGGTCACGCCCTTGCGGGGCGCGGCGGCGCCGGCCTTCGACCATGCCCACCCCTTCCCCGCCGAAGTGCTGGCCAACCAAGTCATCAGCGGCCGCGAGTTCAAGGGGCCGGCCTACCACCGCTACGGCGAGGCCTCCAAGCGTGTGCGCCATCTGGAATTGTCGCTGGCCGGCAGCGGCCTGCACTACGAGCCCGGCGACGCGCTCGGGTTCCGCCACCGCAACCCCGAAGCGCTGTGGGCGCCGTTGCTCGATCTGCTGAAACTGGACGGTCATGCCGACGTCACCCAGGGTGCCCAGACTTTGCCCCTGTCCGAGTGGCTCGCCGGCCACCGCGAACTGACCAAGCTGTCGCGGCCGTTCCTGGCCGCGCACGCAGAACGGTCAGGCGCGGCCGACCTGCAGGCGCTGCTCGCCCCCACCCAGACTGCCGGCCTGGCGACGCTGCTCGCCGACCACCAGGTGATCGACGTGTTGCGTCGCTGGCCGGCGGATTGGGACCAGGAAGGCCTGCTGGCCGCATTGCGGCCGCTGGCGCCGCGCCTGTATTCGATCGCTTCCAGCCGCAAGCGCGTCGGCGATGAGGTCCACCTCACCGTGGACGAACTGGAATACCAGGCCCATGGCCATCGGCATCTGGGTTCGGCCAGCGGGTTCCTGGCGGCACTGGGCGAAGGCGATACCCCCGAGGTCTACGTCGAGCCGAACGAGCGCTTCCGGGTGCCGGCCGACGACGCCCGCGACATCCTGATGATCGGCCCGGGCACCGGCGTGGCGCCATTCCGCGGCTTCGTGCATGAACGCGCCGAGCGCGGCGCGCGTGGCCGCAACTGGCTGTTCTTCGGCGCCCGCCACTTCAACCGCGATTTCCTCTACCAGGCCGAGTGGCAACAGGCGCTGGCGCGCGGCGAGCTGCATGAGCTCGACCTGGCGTTCTCGCGCGACCAGGCCGAAAAGATCTACGTCCAGCACCGCCTGCGCCAACGGGGACGCGAGGTCTACGCCTGGCTGCGCGAAGGGGCGCACCTGTATGTGTGCGGCGCCATCGCCATGGGCAAGGACGTGCACGCAGCCCTGCTGGACATCGTCGCCGAGCACGGCGGGCTGGACGCCGAAGCCGCCGGCCAATTCCTCATCGAACTACAGAAGGAGGGGCGCTATAGCCGCGACGTGTATTGAGCGCTCCGCGCCCATTCGCCCGCCCGCCAACGCACCCATGAGCACCCATTCCGTCGAAGACATCAAATCCGCCAGCCGCCGCCTGCGTGGCTCGCTGCTGGACAGCCTGGCCGACCCGGTCACCGGCGCGCTGCGCGAGGACGACCAGACGCTGATCAAGTACCACGGCAGCTACCAGCAGGACGACCGCGACCTGCGCGACGAACGCCGCCGGCAGAAGCTGGAACCGGCCTATCAGTTCATGATCCGCACCCGCACCCCCGGCGGCGTGGTCACCCCGACGCAGTGGCTGCAGCTGGACCAGATCGCTACCCGCTACGGCAATCACTCGCTGCGCGTCACCACCCGCCAGGCGTTCCAGTTCCATGGCGTGATCAAGCGCGAGCTGAAGGCGACCATGCAGGCGATCAACGCCGCCCTGATCGATACGCTGGCCGCCTGCGGCGACGTCAATCGCAATGTACTGGTAGCCGCCAACCCGTTGCTGTCGCCGGTGCATGCGCAGCTGTATGCCGATGCCGCGCGCACCTCCGAGCACCTGTTGCCCAACACCCGTGCCTACTACGAAATCTGGCTGGACGAGGAGCGCGTACTCGGCAGTGGCGAAGAGGTTGAGCCGATCTATGGCGATCGCTACCTGCCGCGCAAGTTCAAGATTGGCTTCGCGCTACCGCCGCTCAACGATGTCGATGTGTTCGCCAACGACCTGGGCTTTATCGGCACGATCGAGGAAGGCGTGTTGACCGGCTACCACCTGGCATTGGGCGGCGGCATGGGCGCGACCCACGGCGACCCGGAAACCTGGCCGCGCGTGGGCAACCTGGTGGGCTGGTTCCCGCGTGAGCGGCTGCTCGATGTGGCCACGGCGGTAGTGACCACCCAGCGCGACTTCGGCAATCGCGAGCTGCGCAAGCGCGCGCGCTTCAAGTACACCATCGACGACCGCGGCCTGGCGTTCATCGTCGAGGAGATCCAGCGCCGTGCCGGCTTGCAGTTCGCGCCGGCGCGGGCGTTTGCCTTCGAGCACAACGGTGACCGTTACGGCTGGGTAGAAGGTGAGGATGGCCGTTGGCATCTGACGTTGTCGCTACCGGCTGGCCGAATCGCCGATGTCGACGGCGCCACCGCCCTGAGCGGACTGCGCGAGATCGCGCGCGAGCTGACCGCCCTGCCCGGCACCGAGTTCCGTCTCACGCCGAACCAGAACCTGGTCATCGCTGGCGTGCCGGCGGCCGCGCGGGCGCGGATCGACGCGCGGGTGGCCGAACATGGGCTGGACGCCGGCAACCTGGCGCCGACTGCGTTGGCGCGTGGGGCCATGGCTTGCGTGGCGTTGCCGACCTGCGGCCTAGCGATGGCCGAGGCCGAACGCTACCTGCCGGACTTCAATGCACGATTGCAGCCGCTGCTCGAACGCCACGGCCTGGCCGACGCGCCGATCGTGCTGCGCATCTCCGGTTGCCCCAACGGCTGCTCGCGCCCGTACCTGGCCGAAATCGCATTGGTCGGCAAGGCCCCGGGGCGTTACAACCTGATGCTCGGGGGCGACCATCGCGGCCAGCGCTTGAACACGTTGTATCGCGAAAACATCAATGAAGCCGAGATCCTCGCCGCGCTGGAGCCCCTGTTCGCGCGCTATGCCGCCGAGCGCGATGCCGGCGAAGGCTTTGGCGATTTCCTGCATCGCCAGGGCGTGGTCGCCCTGCCGCCGTATCCCACCCACCGCCAAGTCCAATTGGAACTCGTATGACTGCCCTGCCCGTTTCTTCGGCGCCCGCCGATGCACTGCACGATCTCGACGCTATCAATGCGCGTCTGGAGCGATGCGATGCCGAGGAGCGGGTGGCCTGGGCGTTGGCCCATGGGCCGGCGCAGGCCGCGCTGTCGTCGAGCTTCGGCGCGCAATCGGCAGTGGCCTTGCACATGCTGAGCCGGCAGAAGCCCGATATCCCGGTGGTATTGATCGATACCGGCTACCTGTTCCCCGAGACGTATCGCTTCGCCGATGAGCTGACCGAGCGCCTGCAGCTCAACCTCAAGGTGTTCCGCCCGTTGGTCAGCCGCGCGTGGATGGAGGCGCGGCATGGGCGCTTGTGGGAGCAGGGCGTGGTCGGGATCGAGCAGTACAACAGCCTGCGCAAGGTCGAGCCGATGCGGCGGGCGCTGGATGAGCTGGACGTGGGCACCTGGTTCACCGGCCTGCGCCGGCAACAGTCGGCCAGCCGTGCCAACACGCCGATCGTGCAGCGGCGCGGCGAGCGCTACAAGGTGAGCCCGATCGCTGATTGGAACGATCGTGATGTGTGGCAGTACTTGAAGCAGCACGATCTGCCCTATCACCCGTTGTGGGAACAGGGCTACGTGTCGATTGGCGATTTCCACACCACCCGGCGTTGGGAGCCGGGGATGCGGGAAGAGGACACGCGCTTTTTTGGACTGAAGCGCGAGTGCGGGATCCACGAGGACATCTAGCCCTGACGGGCCACTGTAGGAAGGGTTTCAACCCCGACCGAGCGAGTTCGGTTGCCATGGACGCTTGATCGAGCGGCTGTTCGTTGGCTATCGCGCGGTGTCCGGCGCCTTGCCCTTTCGGGACACGCCGTGAACCCATCCATGGGGGCTAATCAGCGACATCCATGTCGCCGATTGTCCCGAAAGGGCAAGGCGCCGGACACCCTCATGGATCTGTGCGACCGGAACGGAAAGCGCAGGAACGGCAGCGAGTCCTCACTCAATACTTGTAATTAAGCTTCACCCACGCACTGCGACCCGGCTCGTTGATTCTCACCGGATCGGCGGGATAGCCGAAGTCAGCGCTGCCGGCGAGGTTGAGGTGTTCGGCGTAGGCGCGGTCGAACAGGTTGTCGATACCGGCGGTCAACGCCAGCGCGTCGTTGAAGCGATAGCCGCCGTTGAGCGAGAACACGGCGAAGCCCGCGCTCTTGCCCAGATCGCGGCCGACCACGTTGCCTTCGTTGGTGGCCACCCTGCTCTGCTGGCTGACCGCGCGCAGCAGCGCGCCCAGCGACCAACGCGCGCCTTCATAGCTGGTGCTCAGGCGTGCTTCGAGTGGCGGCATTTGCGGCAGCGGGCGGTCGTCGCTGCGGTTCTCGCCCCAGGCGTAGGCGAGCGTGCCGCCTAGTTTCAGACCTTGCTGGCCATGCCATTCGAGCCCGGCTTCGGCGCCGGCGATGCGCGCGTCGACGTTGCGCGCGGTGGTGGTGCTGCCCATCATGCCGCCGTCCTGGTAGTCGAACAGGATGTAGTCGTTGCTGTGGCCGGCGTAGGCCGAGACCCAGGCCTGGAGATGATCGCTGCGGTATTGCACGCCGAAGTCGAGCTGGGTCGTGCGTTCGGGCGCGACCGCGGCGAAGGCGTTGACGGCGCCGGCCGGGCCGTTGTTGGCCGAGAACAGTTCCCAGTAGTCGGGCATGCGCGCGACGTGGCCCAGGCCGAGGTAGGCGGTGGTGTTGGCCGAGAGATCCTGCTCGCGGCGCAGGAAGCCGCTGCCCAGCCATTCCTGGCGGGTCTGGCCTGCGGTGGGGTTGGGCATCGGCATCATGCCGCCGGTGCTGCTGCGTTCGTCGGTGGCTTCGGCGCGGTCGATGCGCAGGCCGGCGACCCAGCGCTTGGGCTGGCCCGCACCCAAGGTCATCTCCGAGAACACGCCGAGGTTGGAAAAGCGCGCGTCGACGTTCCAGGGCAGCGTGGCGTACACGCCGCGGCCGCTGGCGCTGCGGTCACGGTGGCGGCTGTCCTGGGCATCGATCCCGGCACTCAGTGCAATCTGGTCCCAGCGCCAGTCCACCGAAACGCGACCACCGGTGGTACGACGATCGACATTGGCGGCCATCGGCATCGGCATCGACGACATCGGGTTCGGCGTGCGCAGGCTGTAGTTGTCCATGACGTGGTCGGCGTCGTTGTAATAGAGGTTGGCCTGCACGCTGTCCCAGGCGCCGGGAAGGTTCTTGCGCTCGTAGCGCGCGGCGTAGCTGTGGCGGCGGAAAGCGGCGCCGTCCATGCTGCGGCCGGCGTAGCGGGCCAACGCGTCGCCGGTGCCGGCAGAGACCTCGAACACGCTATCGGCGTCGGGGGTCCAGCCAACGGCGGCGTCGGTGTTCCACTTGCGCCAACGCGAGGGCACCACTTCGCCGTTGCCGTCCTGGTAGTCGTCGGACTCGGAGCGGTTGCCATTCACGCGGACGTAGCCGAGCGCGCTGCCAGCGGTAGCGTCGAGCACCTGGTCGTTGCGCTCGAACGAACCGGCCAGGGCGCTGGCGGCCAACTCGAGCGTGGGCTTGTCGAAATGCGGTGTATCGCGCTCGAAGCGCACGGTGCCGGCAGAGGCGCCGGGGCCCCAGCGCACGCTCTGCGGACCCTTGATCAGGACCAGGCGGTCATAGGTTTCCGGGGAAATGTAGGACAACGGGTTGTCCATGCGTGCCGGACAGGCGCCGATCAGGCTGCCGTCGTTGCTGAGCACATTGAGGCGCGAGCCAAACATCCCGCGCAGCACCGGATCGCCGTTGGTGCCGCCGTTGCGGATGGCGGCAAAGCCCGGCACGGTCTTGAGGTAATCGGCGCCATCGCTGGCCGGCACCGGCTGGCGCGGCAGGCGTGGATCGGTGACCCAGGTGAGCGGGCTGTCGGGTGCGGCGGCGGTGACGACGATGGTGTCGAGCGTGCGCGGGGTATCGCCAATCTCGTCGGCGTGCGCGATCGGCGTAGCCAGCGCACAGGCCAGCAAGGCCGGCGCGGCCGGGGGGAAACGGAGGGACATGGAAGGCTCCGGGAGTGCAACGGGTGCGCGCCGCGAGTGTCGGCGCGCGCGGGCAGAAGGCGGGCGGGGCTCAGGCCGCCAGCGGTGGCCCCCGGGCCGGGTGCGCAGGCCATACCTGCGTGGTGTAGGTGAACTGCAAGTGCCGTGTCAGTGCATGAAGCACGCGACCCAGCGGGCCCAAGGCCAGCACCAGCGCCAACAGGGGCAGGAGCCGGACCGCGAGCAGGCAGTAGTCGCAGGCCGCTTCGCCGCCATGCTGGGCATGGCCGCCATCGGCGACGGGCCCTGCATGCGCAGTCACGTGGCTGGACGGTGGCGCCAGCAGCGAAAGATCGAGCCGTTGCAGGCCGGCCGAGGTGCACAACTCAGCCAGGTTCGGCTGTCCGGGCGCCTGCAGCGCGCGGGTAAGCAGCGGCGCGCACAGCATCAGCGCAATCGCCAGCCAGGCGAGCCGCGCCATCAGGGTGTGCAGGGGCCGGGAAGCCATCATGGCCCGCATTCTAGCCGCGGCCATGCGATGGCCGGGTAGTGAAGATCAAGCGCGCGACGCTTTGTCGCAGCGCCAGCCGCCGTGGCGACTGGCCGCTCAGCTGGTAATCGTCTGGGTCAGCGATTCCCAGGTAGGCGGCAGCGGCCAATTCGGGGCCTGGTTGCCGTCAAGCACGCGGCGCAGGTCACGCTTGTCGATCTGCGGCGCCAGCACGTTCACCAGTTCCAGCGCGTAGTCGCGCAGTACCCGGTCGCGCGGCAGCACGGCCCAGGCGATGCACTCGGCGATCGGCGCAGGGGCCGGCCACGCGCGCAGGTCGGTGTCGTCGCCCCCTACCGCCATTTCCGCCACCAGGCCCACGCCCATGCCGGTGCGCACATAGGTCTTGATCAGGTCAGCGTCCAGCGCGGTCAGGGCAATGCGCGGCTCCAGCCCGACCTGTGCGAAGGCCCGCTGCAGCGACGAACCCGGCCGGGTCGAGGATTCGTAGCTGATCAGCGGTTGCGCGGCCAGCGCCTGCATGTCCGGCGCGCGGCCGGCGCGATCGAGTTCGTGCCCGCGCGGCACCACGACCAGGCGGCGCCAGCGATACAGCGGCACGGCGATGCCGGCGCTGGGTTCGCCGCCGGCGGTGCTGACCACGGCGATATCGGCATCGCCGGCACTCAGCAAGTCGAGCGCTGCGCTTTCGGCGGCCTGCTGCAAGTGCACGCTCACCTGCGGATAAGCCAGCTTGATCTGCGCCACCGCCGGCGGCAGCACGAAGCGGGCCTGGGTGTGGGTGGTGGTGAGCGTGAGCTGGCCCTGCGCCTCGCGCCGCTGGTTGGCGGCGTAGGTGCGGATGTTGTTGGCCTCCGAGAGCACCGCGCGAGCACGCAGGATGACTTCGGTGCCGGCCGGGGTCACCGATTCCAGGCTGCGGCCTTTGCGCACGAACAACAGGAATCCGAGCTCGTCCTCCAGCTGCTTGAGCTGCTTGGACAGCCCCGGCTGGGTGGCGTGCACGCGCGCCGCGGCCAGGGTGATGTTGAGTTCGGCGTCGGCGATGGCGACCAGATAGCGGAGTTGCGTGAGCGTCATCAGGAGCGGCCGGAGATCGGGCGGGGGGAAGGACGATTCGACTGTACGGGAATCTGTCATCGGTGCTTATAACCGACAGCTATCTGCAGGATGCATGAAGTCATTTCCGACCGCTATAAGCCGGGTTTACGGTCAGCCCTCCTCCTCCAGGCTCGCGCCCGTGACCGCTGCCCTGTTCCCCTTGTTCGCCGACCTGCGTGGCCGCCCGGTGCTGGTGGTCGGCGGCGGCGTGGTCGCCGAACGCAAGGTGCAGGCACTGCGCCATGCCGGGGCCAGGGTGCGGGTCGGCGCCCCGGCGCTGACGCCGGCATTGCGCCAGGCCGCCGAGCAAGGCGCGATCGAATGGTGGGCAGGCTCATTCGAGCCAGGCTGGCTGCAACCGCGCACCTGGCTGGTGATCGCCGCGACCGCCGACACCGAGGTCAACCAGGCCGTGGCTGCGGCCGCCGAGGCGCAGGGAATCTTTGCCAACGTGGTCGACGATGCCGCCCTGTCCAGCTTCCAGGTGCCAGCACTGGTGGAACGTGGCGCCCTGCAGATCGCCATCTCCAGCGGTGGTGGCGCACCGATGGTGGCGCGGCACCTGCGGCGCTGGCTGGAAAGCCTGCTGGACGACAGTTGGGGTGGGCTGGTCGAGCTGTTCGGGCGTCAACGCGCACAGATACGCGCGCGCTTTCCCGATACCGGCGCGCGCCGCCGCTTCTTCGAAACCCTGCTGGCCGGGCCGTTGCCGCGGCTGCTGCGTGACCGTCGCCCGGCAGACGCGGCGCGCTACCTGCAGACGCAGCTGGCGCAACCGGGCGCAAGCGAACACGGCAGCGTGGTGCTGGTCGGCGCTGGTCCAGGTGATCCGGGGCTGCTGACACTGGCCGCACTGCGCGCGCTCAACGAGGCCGACGTCATCCTGCATGACCGCCTGGTGAGTGGGCCGGTCCTGGCACTGGCGCGACGCGATGCCGAGCGCATCGAGGTCGGCAAGTCCGCCAGCGGCCACAGCACCACACAGGACCGGATCCAAGCGCTGATGCTCGAACACGCACGCGCTGGCCGCCGGGTGGTGCGGCTGAAGGGCGGCGACCCCTTCGTATTCGGCCGCGGCGGCGAGGAGCTGCAATTCCTGCAGGCGCACGGCATCGCGTTCGAAGTAGTGCCCGGCATCACCGCCGCGGTGGCGTGCGCGGCTTACGCCGGCGTGCCACTGACCCACCGCGCGCATGCGCAGTCGGTGCAATTGGTCACCGCGCATTGCCGCGACTCGCTCGATACCCTGGACTGGAGCGCGCTGGCACGTGGGCAGCAGACGCTGGCCTTCTACATGGGCGTGGCCGCGCTGGAGACGATCCAGGCGCGCCTGCTCGCCGGCGGCCGCGCTGCCGGCACCCCGTTTGCCCTGGTGGAAAATGGCTCGCGCCCGGAGCAGCGGGTCGTGGTCGGTCGTCTCGACGAATTGGCCGCGCTCGCAGGCCGCCAGCAGGTCGCCTCGCCGGCCTTGCTGATCCTCGGCGAAGTCGCCGCGCTGGCCGGGCAGCTGCACTGGTTCGGCGCCGCGCCCGTGGGCGAGGCACCCTCACTTTCCGCAAAGACCGGCGCCGCCACACTGGCGCACGCCGCCTGACCGCCCTCCCCGGAGATCCCCGCATGGCCCTGTACGACAGCATCCTCGACACCGTCGGCCGAACCCCGATCGTCAAGCTCAACCGCATCGCGCCCGATCACGTCACCCTCTACGCCAAGGTCGAATCGTTTAATCCGGGCGGCTCGGTCAAGGATCGCCTGGCCCTGGCCATTGTCCTGGACGCCGAGCAGCGCGGCCTGCTCAAGCCCGGCGACACGATCGTGGAGGCAACCTCGGGCAACACCGGCGTGGCCCTGGCGATGGTGGCGGCCGCGCGCGGCTACAAGTTCGTCGCCACGATGGTGGAAACCTTCTCGATCGAACGCCGCAAGCTGATGCGCGCGTACGGTGCCAAGGTGATCCTCACCCCGGCCGCCGAACGCGGCAGCGGCATGGTGCGCAAGGCCAAGGAACTGGCCGAGCAACATGGCTGGTTCCTGGCCAGCCAGTTCGCCAACCCGGCCAATCCGGCGTACCACCGCAACACCACCGCCGCCGAGATCCTGCGCGACTTTGCCGGCCAGCGCCTGGACTACTTCGTCAGCGGCTGGGGCACTGGCGGCACCCTCACCGGCGTGGGCGAGGTCCTGCGCGTGGCACGCCCGGAAACCAAGATCATCGCCACCGAGCCGGCCGGGGCAGCGCTGCTCAAGGGTGAGGAGTGGAAGCCGCACAAGATCCAGGGCTGGACCCCGGACTTCGTGCCGGAAGTGCTCAACCGCGAGGTCTTCGACGAGTTGTATTCGGTGGGCGACGACCGCGCCATCGAGGTGGCACGCAAGCTTGCCGCCGAGGAAGGCATCTTCGTCGGCATTTCCTCCGGCGCCACGGTAGCCAGTGCGCTGGACGTCGCCGCCAAGGCCGAGCCGGGCTCGGTGCTGCTGGCGGTATTGCCGGATACCGGCGAGCGTTATTTCAGCACGCCACTGTTCGCCGATATCAACGAAGGCTCGGACGACGATTGGTTGGCCGGCTTGCCGTGAGTTGACTGTCGCTGCAACGACACAGGGCCGCTTTCGCGGCCCTGTGTCGTTGCAAGATCAGGATCTTCTACAGCTTCATTGTCGCGGTGAGCATGTAGCGCCTGCCCATGGCAGCGGTGAGGTGCGGTACGTGGCCCATGTTGTCGGTCAGGTTGCGCACCGAGAAGTTCATCCGCCAACGCTCGTTGAACCGATAGCCGACGTTGGCGTCCACGCCCAGGTAACCGTCAACGCGGAGATAGTCCTGGCTTTCCACGCTGAGGTTGGGCGCAACCAGACGACTGGGATAGTAGGTGGCAGTGGTACCCAGGCTCCAGCGACCGACGCCGTAACTGACATTCCACTGATACTCACGGTTCTCGCCGCTACTGGTGTTCACATAGTCGACCGGCGGGACGCCGGGGGCCGCGGCCTTCTCCCATACGCGCGGGATGTACGCGTACACGCCCAGGTCCAATCGCCCCCTGCCCCAGCCGAGTTCGTCCAGGTCCAAGCGATAGGTAGCTTCGGCCGTCCAGCCACGGAAATTGATGTACGGTCCGTTGACGTAAGTAGTGTTGACGGTCCGCGCAGTCGCCGTCACCGGGTCGCGGGTGACCAGCGCGCAATACGCATTGTCTTTGATCGTGGCGCCGTCGAAGCAGCCGGAAAGAATATCGTCGGTGCTCAGCGCACCGATCATGTCGGTGAGGTCAATGCTGTAGTAGTCCACGGCCATGCGCAGGCCCTTGGCCCAGTCCGGCTGCAGCACCAGCCCCGCGGTCCACGAATCGGCCTGCTCGTTACGCAACTGGGTGCTTCCGACGCGCCGGCCCGGGATTGAACCACCAGGGCCTTCGAACGTCCCGGGGTCGACCGCCGGATAGCCGGAGAAGAACGCCGCGCAATTGGCCGCGCGGTTGGCCGGACGCGGGCCGCTGCGGATGTTGGACGCCTCGCACGGCTCGTTGACGAAGTAGTAGGCCGATTGGCTGGCGTACAACTCCACCAGGGACGGTGAGCGGAACGAGCGCGTCTTGTTGGCGCGCAACTGCACCCCGGGGAGCGGTTCGTACTGGAAACCATAGGTGAAGGCAGTAAAGGCACCGTTGACCGAATTGTTGACCCAACGCACCTTGCCGGTGAGATCGAAGCGATGCAGGCCGGGGATCCCGGCGTCCGCATCCACCAAGGGCGCAAACAGCTCGCCGAAGAACTCGTTGCTGTGGACCTTGCCCGCCGCCGGGTTGATCGCCACCGAGCGTCCCAACCCTTGTTGTTGAAAAGCACTGGGATTGAACCGCCCCTCCTCGCGGCGGAATTCGTAGCCGGCATTGAAGCTCATCATGCCGCCGGGCAGTGCGACCACTTCGCCGGTGAGGTTGGCGTTGAACACGGTCTGCTCGAGCGCAGAGCTGGCGCGCGTAGGCGTGGTGACGTAGGCCAGTGCCTGGCGCGATGCGCGGCCTTCACCGAACAGATCCAGCGGCACACACGCCGGATCCGGGGTGGCGCCAGCGGCGGCGCCGTTGCAGACGACCTGGCCATCGGCATTGCGCGACACATTCAGGGCGTTGATGAAGTTGCGCTGCACCAGGGAGCGGCCGGTGTAGCTGAAGTCGCCGCGCCCGTAGACGCCGCTGACTTGCCAGTTGAAGTTGCGGTCGCCCAGAGCGAAGTAGCCTTCCAGCCCCCCGACCACGCGCCACACATTGCTTTGCGACGCCGAGTTGCTGGTGACCAGGTCGCGCGAAGCGCGTGACATCAGGAACTCCTTGGCCCCAAGCGCCTGTAGCGTCTCTCGCGCCTGCTCGGTCAGCAGCGGGTGGCTGACCGGAATGCGTAGCGTGCCACTGTTCTCGCCGCTGCCATCCAGCCGCGCCTGGCCAAAACTGGTCCAGTTGTAGATGCTCTGGGCGGCGAGCTCGCGCGACCGTGCGCTATAGGACGAGGCCTCCCAGAAGCCGCGCACGCGATCGCTGAAGTCGAAGTGGCCGGTGAGATAGGCGGTCTTGCGGTCCAGGTCCGAGACCACCTGCCCGACCTCCCACAGGCGCACGCCATCACCGCCCGAGGCATTGCTGATGCCGAAGTTGTGGCCGGGGTCGTAGGGCACCAGATTGCCCTGCTCGTCGAACTGCAGGTAGGTGTCGGCATTGCTGCCGAAGCCGCGCAAGCGACCGCTGGCGTCGGCGCTGTAGCGCGCGGCGACCGGCAGCGCCACGCCACCCCAGGTTGCACCCAGCAGGGTCCGGTCGCGGATATACACGCTGCCAGGCACGCCGTCGCTATTGCCCGCGTTGAAGGGAACGCTGCCGTCCAGGCGGCCATCGTTGGCGGCCACGCGACCAGGCTGGTACTGCGCGATGGCCTTGGCCGATGGGTTGGGCTGCAGCGAATAGCCCTCACGGTGCGAGCGCCGGTCGGCCTGCAGCACGCCATCCTGGCTGTCGTAGTTCAGCGACAACACGAAGTGGCCGCGACCGTCGGCGAAGGCGGTACCGAACAGGCTCGAAGCGTTGACGCGCTGGCCGTCGCCGCGCTCGCTCAAGCCGTACCCCAGCTCCACTTCGACACCATCGAAATGGTCGCGCAGGATGACATTGCTCACCCCGCTGATGGCATCCGAGCCATAGGTGGGGGCGCCACCGATGCCGACGTTCTCCACGCGCTGGATCAGGTTGGTCGGGATGACGTTGAGGTCGACCTGGCTACCCGGGCTGCTCGGACCGAAGATCGTCGGTGGATTGGAGCTGACGAACCGGCGTCCGTTGATCAGGGTCAGCATCCGGTTGGAGCCGAGGCCGAAACGCGAGGCAAAGCTGACGCCGGCGCCGAATGAGGACTGCCTGCCGTAGGGCGAGGCACTCAAGCCGAAGCCCGGCGTGCGGGCGATCGCATCGCCCAGGTTGGTGATGTTCTGGGCGTCCAGGTCTTCGCGCGAGATCACCTGCGCAGGTTCCAGGGTGTCGAAGCCGGCACGCGGGATGCGGGTGCCGGTCATGGTGACCTGGACCCTGTCCAGTTCGGTGGGGGCCGGAGGCGTCGCCCGCGCAGTTCCTGGCGCGACCGGCGGGGCGGCAGGTGGCTCCGCGGCCTGGGACTGGGCGGCGAGCACGCAAAGCAGGCTGGCAGCCAGGAGACTTCTGGTTGGCGCTCTGGAGGGAACTGAAGTGGTCATGATTTCTCCCGATTCGAAGGACAGCGGGCCGGCGTCTGCAGAGGGCGCGAGCGAGCTGAGGAACGGGCGAAAACATTTCATGCTGACCTATGTCGCGGGAATTGGATTTATCTAATTCAATTAACGATTTGCAAACGCCTATGCGGGTCGTGCAGCGGCCTCTGTCGCAACCGGCGAGACGCCGTGAGAGGACGCTACGAGCCGTGCCGCGGCCCTTCCCGAGGGGCCGTTCCCATCACGTCTCCCTCATCGCGAGCCCCTGAATATCTGCACCATGACCATAGAAATCTGGCAAGGGGACATCACTACGCTGGACGTCGACGTCATCGTCAACGCCGCCAACGAAAGCTTGCTCGGCGGCGGCGGTGTCGACGGCGCGATCCACCGTGCTGCCGGTCCCGAATTGCTCGCCGAATGCCAGCGCCTGCCCGAGATCCGCCCGGGTGTGCGCTGCCCGACCGGCGAAGTGCGCGCTACCGCCGGCTACCGGTTGCCGGCTCGCTATGTGTTCCACGCCGTCGGCCCGGTCTGGCGCGATGGCGCCCACCACGAACCCGAGTTCCTGGCCAACTGCTATTGGCAGTCGCTACGCCTGGCGCAGCAGATGGACCTGCACACGATCGCGTTCCCCGCGATCAGCTGCGGTGTCTATGGCTACCCGCTGCAGCAGGCCGCCCGGGTGGCGGTGAACGAAACGCTGGCCTGGCAGCGCTCGCATGCGGTACCGCGCAAGATCCTGCTGGTGGCGTTCAATGACGCCACCTACAAGGCCTACCAGCAGGCACTGGCGCAAAGCGTGCCGCAGGTGGCCTGAGCCGGCAGCAGATCAATGCGCAATAAAAAACGCCGGCTGATCGCCGGCGTTTTTCTTGGTTCGGAAGCAGCCTCGCTCAGCCCTTCCACTGCCCCAGCGCAGCCAAGCCGTTTTCGCGGGCGCGCTCGTACACCACCTGCTGGGCCTTGGCGAAGTTGCCCTTCATGTCCTTGGCCCACAGCTTCAGCGCGGCCTGCTGCATGGCGCGGCCGTAGGAGAAGCTCAGCGGCCACGGCAGGTTGCCGAGCTGGTTCATGGCATTGAGGTGGGCGGTGGACTGTTCGTCGGTCTGGCCGCCGGACAGGAACACAATACCCGGCAGGATCGCCGGCACCGTGCTCTTCAGGCACATCACGGTGGACTCGGCCACTTCGTCGATCCCGGCCTGCTCTTCGCAGCCCTTGCCGGAGATGACCATCGAGGCCTTCAGGATGGTGCCTTCCAGCACCACGTTCTGCTCGTACAGCGCGCCGAACAGCGAACGCAGGGTCGCCTCGGTGACTTCGTAGCAGGTCTCGATGTCGTGGTCGCCGTCCATGATCACTTCCGGCTCCACCATCGGCACCAGGCCCTGCTCCTGGCACAGCGCGGCGTAGCGCGCCAGCGCGTGCGAGTTGGCCTCGATGCAGGTGCCCGACGGGATGTCCTCGCCGATGTTGATCACCGCGCGCCACTTGGCAAAACGCGCGCCAAGCTTGTAGTACTCCTCCAGGCGCGCGCGCAGGCCATCCAGGCCCTCGGTGACGAGCTCGCCGGGCATGCCGGCCAGCGGCTGGGCGCCCTTGTCGACCTTGATGCCGGGGATGATGCCGTGCTCGGCCATGTACTTGGCGAACGGCACGCCGTCCTTGGTGGACTGGCGGATGGTTTCATCGAACAGGATAGCGCCGGAAATGTACTCGCCCAGCTTCGGCGTGGTCAGCAACAGCTCGCGATAGGCACGGCGGTGCTCTTCGGTGTTCTCGATCCCCACGCCGGCAAAACGCTTGGCGATCGTGCTGGTGGACTCGTCGATGGCGATGATGCCCTTGCCCGGGGCGACCATGGCCTGGGCGGTTTCGGCAAGTTGTTCGATGCTCATGAGTTTCCTGTGGCAGCAGCGGGGGAGAACGCAATTATACCCGCGAACGCCCACAGCCATTCCTTCACGGAATGGCCGCAAACGTTTACAGGTTCAAAGGCTATGCCGCCACGCCGTCCCCCGCTGACGGGGGACGGATGTAACAGGAAGTTACAGTTCGCCCAGCCCCGAAGCGCGTCCATCCGGACCCACTTCGAGCAACCGCAGCGTGTTGGTCGCGCCATGGGTTTCCATGTGCTCGCCGCTGGTGAACACCACGCGGTCGCCGGCCGACAACGCACCGGCATCGACCAGCACGCGGATGCTGCCGCGCGCCGCTTCGCGCGGGGTCAGGCCGCGGCTGTCGAAGTTGATCGGGAACACGTCGCGCATCATCGCCATCTGCCGGCGCGCGCCGTCATGGCGGGTCACCGCGTAGATCGGCGCCTTGGCGCGGAAGCGCGACAGGTAGCGCGGCGTACCGCCGGACTCGGTCATCGCCACGATCGCGCGCACGCCGACGTGCTCGGAGACGAACATGGTCGCCATCGCGATCGCCTGGTCGGCACGCTCCAGGTTGCGCTGGGCCTTGCTGAAGTCGGCGTCGGTTTCGAACTGGCGCTCGGCGCCGAGGCAGATGCGCGCCATCGCTTCGACCGCGCGCACCGGGTAGGCCCCGGCGGCGGTCTCGGCCGAGAGCATCACCGCATCGGTGCCGTCGATCACCGCATTGGCCACGTCCAGCACTTCGGCGCGCGTCGGGATCGGGCTTTCGACCATCGACTGCAGCATCTGGGTGGCGGTGATCACCACTTTGTTCTGCGCCAGCGACTCGCGGATGATCTTCTTCTGCAGGCCCGGCAGTTCGGCATCGCCGATTTCCACGCCGAGGTCGCCACGGGCCACCATCACCACGTCCGACGCTTCGACGATCTCGGTCAGGTTCTCGATCGCCTCGGTGCGCTCGACCTTGGACACCATCGCCGCATCGCAGCCGTGCTCCAGGGCAATGCGGCGCGCTTCATTCATGTCGGCGGCGTTGCGGCAGAACGAGACGGCGATGAAGTCCACGCCGATCTTGGCGACGATGCCGATCAATTCCTTGTCGCGCTCGGTCAGCGCGCCCAGCGACAGGCCACCGCCCTGCTTGTTCAGGCCCTTGCGGTCGGACAGCACGCCGTCGTTGAGCACGGTGCAGACGATGCGCTCGCCCTGCACTTCCACCACGCGCATCTGCATCAGGCCGTCGTCGAGCAGCAGCACGTCGCCGCTGGTCACGTCCTGCGGCAGGCCGAGGTAGCTGACGCCAACCTGGGTGTGGTCGCCGAGCGGGGCGTTGGGATCGGCCACCAGGTCGAAGCGGTCGCCGGTCTTGAGCACGATCTTGCCTTCGGCGAAGCGCTCGATGCGGATCTTCGGGCCCGGCAGGTCGGCCAGGATGCCGACTTCGACGCCCACGCGCGACGCGGCGGCGCGCACGTCGGCGGCGCGCTTGGCCTGGCCGGACGGGTCGCCATGGCTGAAGTTCAAACGCACCACGTTGACGCCGGCGCGGAACAGATCCTCCAACATGCCCGGCGGGTCGGTGGCCGGGCCGAGGGTGGCAAGGATCTTGGTGCGGCGCTGGCGTACGGTCATGGCGTGGGACTCCCCCGGAAAAGTCCGGAAAAGTAGCACATTGGGGCGACCGGCTGGATGGCTTTGCGGTATAGGCGGCAAGTAATTCCGGAATGTCTATCGCGACATTCGTGTGCGGATGGTGCGAATCGGAGTTCAGTTATTTGCCGACAGCAACGTCACCAGCGCCTCCGGCGAATCCACCAGTTGGTCGGCGCCGGCGCGCACCAGTTCGGCTTCATCGCCGAATCCCCAGAGCACGCCGATGCTGCGCAGGCCGTGGGCGCGCGCACCTTCGATGTCCATCCGGCGGTCGCCGATCATCACGCATTGCGCCGGCGCCAGCGCCAGCCGGCGCATGGCTTCGGCGACCAGATCGGGCTTGAAGCGGCGGGCGCCGTCATCGCTGGCGCCGACCACTTCGTCGAAGCACTCGCCGAACGGCAGGTGTTCGACGATGCGACGGGCGAAGCGTTCGTTCTTGGAGGTCACCACCGCCAGGCGGTGGCCGGCCGCGCGCAACGCCGGGATCGCTTCGGCGATCCCGGGGAACACGCTGTGCTCGGTCCAGCCGACGGTGTCGTAGCGCTCGCGGTAGAGCGACAGCGCCTGCTCGACCATCACCTCGTCGCCGCCGAAGCGCTCGTGGAAACTATCGCGCAGCGGCGGGCCGATCCAGCCGCGCAATTGGTCCATCGAGGGCAGCAGTTGGCCCAGCCGTTCGAAGGTGTGGACGATGCCGCCGACGATGCCCGGCTCGGAATCGATCAGGGTGCCGTCCATGTCGAAGAACAGCGTGCTCGGTTGTGCACTCACTGGCCGCGAGCTTCCAGGGCGGCCACGGCCGGCAGGGTCTTGCCTTCGAGGAATTCGAGGAAGGCGCCGCCGCCGGTGGAGATGTAGCTGACCTGTTCGGCAATGCCGTACTTGTCCACCGCCGCCAGGGTGTCGCCGCCGCCGGCGATGGAGAAGCCCGGGGCGGCAGCAATCGCACGCGCCAGGGTTTCGGTGCCATGGCTGAAGGCTTCAAACTCGAATACCCCCACCGGGCCGTTCCACACCACGGTGCCGGCCTGGCCGATCAGCGCGGCATAGCGCGCGGCGGTGTCCGGGCCGATGTCCAGGATCAGGTCGTCGTCGGCAACCGCGTCCACCGCCTTCACCGTGGCCTCGGCCTCGGCGTTGAACTGCTTGGCCACGACCACGTCGCTTGGCAGCGGAATGTCTGCGCCGCGTGCCTTGGCCGCGGCGACGATCCGGTGGGCGGTCTCGATCAGGTCCGGTTCGCACAGCGACTTGCCGACGTTGTAGCCGGCCGCAGAAATGAAGGTGTTGGCGATGCCGCCGCCGACGATCAGCTGGTCGACCTTGTCCACCAGGTTGCTGAGCAGTTCGAGCTTGGTGGAGACCTTGCTGCCGGCGACGATCGCCAGCAGCGGCCGCGCCGGATGCGCCAGCGCCTTGGCCAGGGCATCGAGTTCAGCCATCAACAGCGGACCACCGGCGGCGACCGGTGCGAAGCGGATCACGCCGTGGGTCGAGGCCTGGGCGCGGTGCGCGGTGCCAAAGGCGTCCATCACGAACACATCGCACAGCGCGGCGTATTGCCTGGACAGCGCTTCGTCGTCCTTGCCCTCGCCCACGTTCATGCGGCAATTTTCCAGCAGCACCACCTGGCCCGGCTCGACCTCGACGCCGCCGACCCAGTCGCGCCGCAGCGGCACGTCGGTGCCGAGCAGCTGCGACAGGCGCCGGGCGACCGGGGCCAGGGAATCTTCCTGGGTCCAGGTGCCTTCCTTGGGCCGGCCCAGGTGCGAAGTCACCATGACCGCGGCGCCTTTTTCAAGCGCCAGCCGGATCGTCGGCACCGAAGCGAGGATGCGTTGCTCGGAGGTGATGCGGCCGTCCTCGATCGGCACGTTGAGATCCTGGCGGATCAGCACGCGCTTGCCGTTGAGGTCGAGGTCGGTCATTCGGACGATGGGCATATTCGCAACTCGCTGGGTCATGAAGGGGCGCAGCCGGTGCGATCAGCCCACCGGCGTTGTTGACCCCCATTGTCCGGGCTGGCGCCGGACGGGGCAAACCGCCCCGCACTCAGGCCGCCGGTGTGGCGCCGCGCCCGCGCAGCAGGCTCACCGCGAAACCGCCCACCAGCAGCGCGCCACCTACCAGCAGTGCCCACAGCAACCAGGTCTTCCAGTCGATCGGACGATCGGCGGGCAATAACGCCTGCTGCCCCGCCAATGGTTGCGCCGAAGGCGACAGCGTCGCCATCGCCGGCTGCCACTCGGGCCCGCGCGTGCGCCGCAATGCCGCCACCAACTGTGACAACGGCGCCTCGGCCCGCTGCACGCGCGCGCTGCCGGCGGCCAGCGCATAAGGCGCCGGTCCCTGGGCGATGAAGACCAGGGTTTCCGGGCGATAGCCCACGCGCAGTTCGGGCATGGCCGCCACCTCGCCGCTGTCGGGAATCAAGCGCCAATAGCGGTCGCGGCTCGGCAGGGCCAGGGCTTGGGGCGGCGAACGCTGCCCGCTCGCACCGGCGCCGAGTTGATAGGCGAGCCAGGGGCCGGCGCGCTGTACCCACGGCGCCTCGGCACTGTCACGGCTCTGCACGATCCAGCGCGTGGCCTGGTTATCGGGCGATACCACATCCACCTGCCCCACCGGAAAGCGGCCCGGCAAGGTGTACACGTAGCCGCGTTCCTGCGGCTGGCCGGCAAGCACCAGCCAGCGCGTGGCGTCCGGACGCAGCGGCCCGGGCAGCTCCACTTGCGCCTGCCGCAGCGGCGGCAGTTGTCCGGACAATACCTGCACGCGCAGGTAGCGGGCGTTGCTGTCCAGCGCGATCCGGCGCTGCTGCAGGCGCTGCTCGCCGTTGCCGAGATCGACCACGCTGGCGCGCGGATCCAGCAGGTACCAATCGCGCAGGTTCTCGCTGCCTTCCACTTGCAGCTCGGCCTGCACCGGCGAGGTCGGCCGGTCCCATTCCAGGCGCAAGGCGCGCATCGGCGCGCGTAGCGCGCTGGCATCGATCACCCACGCCGCCGGCGCCTCGTCCTGCACGGGCCCGGCCTCGCGCGCCTGGATGCGGCGGATGCGACCGTCGGTGTCGCGCTCGGCGATCAACTCCAGGTCGCCCGAGCGCGCACCGGCGCGGCTGGGGAGCGCGAATAACGGCAAGGTCTTCAATTCCGCGGCCGGCACCGCGGCATCGACCTCGGCCAATGCGGCCGGCAGTGGCCGGCCCTGCGCATTGAACGGCTGCACGTCGGCCAGGGTGGGCGACTGCGCGGTGCGGTACACCGCCTCGTCCAGGTGCACGCGATAGGCCCCCGCCTCGGCGACCTGCAATTGCAGTGGCCACTGCTGCACGTACTGCGCCGGTTCGTTGGTTACTGCCGCCAGTGCCAGCGCAGGCACGCACAGTGCCCACCAGGCCACGCGAGCTCGCAAACTGATCATGCCATCTCCTCCTGGCCCGCCGCTGCCAGCGGACGCGGCGGCGCTGGCGCGATGTAGCCAACCAGCGTGCACAGTAGCCCGTAGGCAATGAACGAGCCGATGCCGAGCAGGTTGCCCAAATGTTGGCGATCGACCAGCACCAGCTTGGCCAGCACCAGTGCCATCAACACCGCGCCGGCCAGCCATAGCGCGCGCTGGTGGCGGCGCGAGCCGGAGATCCAGCCGGCCACGCCGAGCACGCTCCAGACTACGGTCAGGCTGGTCTGGCTGAGGCCAGCCGAGAGCAGCGACGGCGTCCACGGCAGGTCGCCCCAGTGATGCACGCTGCGCAGCGTCGCCATGGTGACCCACAACAAGCCTGCGCACGCCGCCAGCGGCACGCGGCGCTGCGATAGCCAATCCGGCGCATGCCGCCACAACGCGCGCAACAGCAAGGCCAGCGCAGCCAACTGGGTGAGCTCGCCCGGATTAAGCACCGGCAGCCAGGGCAGCGGCTGCGCCGACAGCGGCGCGGCCAGCGACGCCAGCCAGATCACCGCCACGATAAGCGCCGCCGTCGCACGCAACCACGGCAACCAGGGCAGGAACGCCTCGCCCAGCGGCGCGGCCAGCCAGCGCCAGCGCAGCAAGGCGGCCGCCAGCAGCGCCAGCCAGGGCGCCGCGCCCAGCGCCAGCAACCAGCCGCCGGCCAGCGCGTAATGCAGGCCCAGCCAACGCAGGCACAGCGTCGCCACCGTGGCCCACAGCAGCCACCAGACAAACTGCGCTGCTGCGGCAAAAGCCAGGTCGCGGCCCGCGCGCAGGCACCACAGCGCACGCACGCCCAACAGCGCGAACAACGGCCAAGCCCACGCGCCGTGGCCAGCCAGCGGCGGCCGTTGAAGATCGGTTTGCGCCACTGCCAGCGGCAGCGCGAACAGGAACGCCAAGGCGGTGGTGGCAGCAAGCGCCGCTGCCGGCCGCCGCCGATGGACCTCGGCTGCCAGCCAGCCGGTAAAACCGGCCACGGCCAAGGCCACATGCGCACGTGCATCAAGCTGGACGAAGCTGGCGATCTCATCGCTCGCCATTCCGCACCACCAACCCAGCCCCCACACATAGGCCGCCAACGCCGGCAGCGACTGCGCGTGTGCGCGCCAGGCCCATGCCGTGGCAAAGCCGGCCAGGGCGATCAGCAGGCCACTCATGAAATGCGCATTGGCGACCGGCCGCAGCATCTCGCCGTGGATCGGCAATGCCAGCCCGAACGCGACCATCGCAGCCAGTTGCAACGCCACGCCACTCCACTGCGGCAGCGCGCGCTGCTGGCGCAGGCCAAGCCAGACCAGGCCGGCGCCTTCGAGGGCGAAAACCCCCGCCGTTGCGTGCGCGGACAACGCCAACGGCACCGCCAGCGTAGCGAAGCCAACAGCCAACACGGCATGGGCCTGGCCAAGCAGGCGCGTGCGCACATCGCGCAGGCACCAGGCAGCGAGCAACGCATAGACCGCGGCCACGGCGAGCGCACACAACGCCAGCGGCCAGCGTTCACCACGCAACAACCCTGCCTGCAGCGCGAATGCCACCAGCGGCGCGCCAAACACCAAGCTGCCATCGATCCAGCGTTCGCCCCCGCCGCGGCGCGCATACAGCACCGGGATGATCAGGTAGAACGCAAAGAACAACAGCAGGAACGGCTCGGTCGTGGCGAACTGTTCGGGCTTGTAACTCAATACGCCCCACAGCGTGCCGATGCCGAAGGTAAACGCGAAACCAAGCAAGTTGAGCACGCGCCAGGGCCGCCACCAGGCAATGGCGAACACCCCGGCATTGACCAGCGCGTAATAGGTAAACAAGGCCACATGGTTGCCACTACCAGTGGACAACCATAGCGGCGCGAGGAACCCGGCCAGCGTGCCGAGCACGGCGAGGGTGCGCGAATCCTGCAACACCGCCAGCACGCACATTCCCGCTACCAGCAGCACACTGATGGCGAAGGCGGCCTGCACCGGCATCAAGTCATAGCGCTTGAACGCGGCGAACACCACCAGCAACAGCACGCCGATCGCGCCGCCCTGCAAGGCCTGGCCGAACGCCGGGCGCGCCAGGCGCTGGCGCCAGCCGAACACCAGGCCGGCGAGGGCCGCCGCCGCGATGCCCGCCAGCCGCAGTTCGACCGGCAAGCGCAGCCAGCCCTGGTCGCTGGCGTACTTGAGCAACGCCCCCACGCCGGCCAGCAGCACCAACATGCCGACCTTCACCGGCACGTTGCCTTCGGTGAACCAACGCTTGGCCGCGCTCAGGAAACGCTCCAGCGGACCGGGACTGTGGGGCACGCGACGCTCGACCGCCGGGCTGGCGGCCTGCGCTGTCGCGGCTACGGGTTGCGCCGGCGTGGCTCCCCAGGGCGCTGCGGATGCCTCGGGCAACGGCGGTGGCGCCGGACGCGGCCGCAGGACGGCCGGCTGCTCAGGGGAAGGCTCGGCAGCCGGTGCCGGTGCCGTGCGCAACGGCGCAGCGGTTGCGGCCGCCTCCGGCCGGGCCTGCAGCTCGGCTACGCGCTGCTCCAGCCCGGCAACGCGCCGGCGCAGGCTCGACAGCGACAGCCACAACACCAGCAGCAGCACCGGTACCGCGAGCACCGCCAACACCACCAGCACAATGATCGATTCCAAGCGTCCCGCTCCTGTCCTTGTGACGCGGCGCCAGGCCGCTTCGTCCTGCTCTCGCCCGCATGCTACCCGAGGATGCCCCCGGCACTGCAGGCCAGCGCAACGCGATCCCAAAGCTCCTGGCGACTAAAGTCCTGGCGATTTCGGCCGATGAGCGCCGAATGGGGTTCAAAGACGAACCTCCCCTCCCCACCCCAAGGATGTCCCGCCATGAACCTGCCCGCCGCGCCCGCCGAGGCCAGCGTCGACGACCATATCCGCTCGGTCGCCGGCCTGTCCGCCCGCCTTCTCACGCAGTTGCGGCAGTCATTGCAGCGGATCGAGGAGATCAACCGCACCACCCAGGTGATCTCAATGAACGCGCGCATAGAATCGGCGCGCATTGGCACTGCCGGCCGCGGTTTCGCGGTGATCGCGCAAGAGATGGACGTCCTCTCGCGGCGCGTGGCCGACGCCACCCGCGACATCGACCGCACTGCCGACTCCACCCGCGGCGAGATGCAGGACACCCTCGCCCGCCTGGAAGACGACGTGCGCCGCACCCGGCTCAGCGAACTGGCGCTGGTGAACATCGACCTGATCGACCGCAACCTCTACGAACGCAGCTGCGACGTGCGCTGGTGGGCCACCGACACCGCGATGGTGGCCGCGGCGCAACCGGACTGCACACCCGACGCCCTGGCCCATGCCTCGCGGAGGATGGGGCAGATCCTGGATTCATACACGGTCTACTTCGACCTGGTGCTGGTCGGCGCCGATGGCCGGGTGGTGGTCAACGGACGCCCTCAGGAATATGCCTCGGCCGGCCTCGACGTGCGCGACACCGAGTGGTTCAACTCGGCCTGGCGCACCGCCAGTGGCGAAGCCTTCGGCTTCCAGACGGTACATGCCAGCCCATTGGCCGGCGGCGAGCGCGTGCTGGTCTACTCCTGCAGCGTGCGCGAAGGCGGCCGCGTCGATGGGCGGGTGCTGGGCGTGCTGGGGATTGTCTTTCGTTGGGATGCGCTGGCGCAGACGGTGGTGCAGCGCACGCCGTTGTCGGAGCAGGAATGGGGACGCAGCCGGGTATGCATCGTGGATGACCGCGGCTTGGTGCTGGCCGATTCTGCGGGGCGGACGCTACAGGATGTGATCGAGTTTCCGGGGCGGGAGGCGTTGTTTCGCAAGCCGCGCGAGGCGGTGCTGGTGGAGTACGCCGGACGGCCGCATTGTGTGGCGCATGCGGGGTCGCCTGGGTATGAGACTTATCGGACTGGGTGGCATTGTTTGATTTTGCAGGCTGTTTAGAAGGGCGCAGAACGCGGCCGCCGAAATTTGGTCGCGCGGCGACCGGGGGTAGGGCCTTTCGGGACACGCACGTAAACCCATCCATGGGGGCTAATCGACGACATCCATGTCGTCGATTGTCCCGAAAGGGGCCTGACCCCGAACGCCGCGCGACCAACTTCAGACAACCAAACTGCCCAAAAAAAAACAGCCCCGGGAAAAATCCCAGGGCTGCAAAAAACCAAAAACCAAAACGCCTTACTTGGCAGCCACAACCTTGGCCAACTCCAAGCACTTGTTCGAATAACCCCATTCGTTGTCATACCAGCTCACCAGCTTCACGAACGTATCGTCCAGCTGGATACCGGCATCGGCATCGAACACCGACGTGCACGTCTCGCCGCGGAAATCCGTCGCCACCACCTTGTCTTCGGTGTAGCCCAGGATGCCCTTCAACGCGCCCTCGCTCTGCGCCTTGATCTCGGCGCAAATCTCCGCGTAGGTGGCCGGCTTCTCCAGCTCGCACGTCAGATCGACCACCGACACATCGCTGGTCGGCACCCGGAAACTCATGCCGGTCAGCTTCTTGTTGAGCGACGGGATCACCTTGCCCACGGCCTTCGCCGCACCGGTCGAGGACGGAATGATGTTCTCCAGGATGCCGCGACCACCGCGCCAATCCTTGTTCGACGGACCATCGACGGTCTTCTGCGTCGCCGTCGCCGCATGCACTGTGGTCATCAGGCCGCGCTTGATGCCCCACTTGTCATGGATCACCTTGGCCAGCGGCGCCAGGCAGTTGGTGGTGCACGAGGCGTTGGAGACGATGGTCTCGCCGTTGTAGCTCTCGTGGTTGACGCCGTAGACGAACATCGGCGTGTCGTCCTTCGACGGCGCCGACAGGATCACCTTCTTCGCACCGGCGGCCAGGTGCTTCTCGGCCGTGTCCTTGCTCAGGAACAGGCCGGTGGATTCGATCACCACCTCGGCACCGACCTCGTCCCACTTCAGGTTGGCCGGGTCGCGCTCGGCGGTCAGGCGGATCTTCTTGCCGTTGATGATCAGGGTGGTGCCCTCGACCTTCACCTCACCCTTGAAGCGGCCGTGGACCGAGTCGTACTGGAGCATGTAGGCCAGGTAGTCCGGCTCCAGCAGGTCGTTGATGGCGACGATCTCGATGTCGTTGCCGAAGTTCTGCACCGCAGAACGCAGAACGTTGCGCCCGATGCGACCGAAACCGTTGATGCCGACCTTGATTGCCATGTTCACGAGCTCCTGCGGCCGCGCCAGCGCGGCGGGTGGAAAGGGAGGGTCATTCTAGCAGGGACCGCCGCGGGCCCCTGCCAGGCCCGCGAGTGCCCGCGGGCAGGGTGCGGGGAGCGATTTGATCGCAATCAAGGCGCCGCCCGGCGGGCCTGCCGAAACTGTGCCCAGTCCCAACCACCCACTGGAAAGACAATGCGCAACAAACTGTTCCTGTGCTGTGCCCTGGCCGCGGCGGCGGGCGCCGCGACCGCTCCCGCGTTCGCCCAGTCCAAGGGCGATTGGACCCTGGGCGCAGGCGTCCACCAGGTCAACCCGAAGTCGGACAACGGCAAGCTGGCCGGCGGCACCCTGGCGGTGAACGTGGACAGCGACATCAAGCCGACCGTCACCGGCGAGTATTTCATTGCCGACAATCTCGGCATCGAGGTGCTGGCGGCGCTGCCTTTCAAGCACGACATCAATATTGCCGGGCTCGGCCGGGTGGGATCGACCAAGCAGCTGCCACCGGTGGTGTCGATCCAGTACCACTTCAATGGCCAGGGCAAGGTGTCGCCCTTCGTCGGTGCCGGCGTCAATTACACGATGTTCTTCAGCGAGGACACGCGCGGCGCCCTGCAAGGCAGCAAGCTCAAGTTGGGCGACTCCTGGGGCTTGGCGGCGCATGCGGGCGTGGATTTCGCCGTGGCCAAGAACGGTTCACTGCGGGTGGACGCGCGCTGGATCGATATCGATAGCGACGTGAAACTGAACGGCCAGAAGATCGGCAGGGTCAACATCGATCCGTGGGTGTACGGCGTGGCTTACGTGCACCGGTTCTAACCGGGACGATGCGCCAGGTGTGGGGGCTGCGACGTCAGGGAGTGATGCCGCAGCTTTTTCCTGGTCGCCAACGATCACCACGTTCGGCACATAGCCGGTGAGATGCGCCCCGATACAATCGCGCGATGATCTCATTGCGCCCCCTCCTCCCCGCCGCCTTCCTTCTTCTCGCCTTGCTCCACAGCTCACAGGCCCATGCCTGGGGTGGCCAGGGCCATCGCCTGGTCGCGCGCATCGCCGATACCCAGCTCACCCCGCAAGCCAGGCAACAGGTCGCCGAACTGCTCGCCGGCGAAGCCGACCCCACCCTCAGCGGCGTTGCGTCGTGGGCCGACCAGTTGCGCGAGCATGATCCGGATCTCGGCAAGAAGAGTTCCAAGTGGCATTACGTCAACCTCGGCGAGAACGACTGCGGCTATTCCCCGCCGCGCGATTGCCCGAATGGTGATTGCGTGATCGAGGCACTGAAGCAACAGACCGCCCTGCTCGCCGATCGCAGCCAGCCGCTGGAAGCGCGCCGGCAGGCGTTGAAATTCGTGGTCCATTTCGTCGGCGACATCCACCAGCCCATGCACGCCGGTTACGCGCACGACAAGGGCGGCAACGATTTCCAGCTGCAGTTCAACGGCAAGGGCACCAACCTGCACTCCCTGTGGGACAGCGGCATGATCTACGACCGCCACCTGGACGATGACGCCTATCTGGCGCAGCTGCTGGCACTGCCGGGAACCGCTGCGGCCAGGCCAGTGCTGCCGCCCGACGCCGAGGGCTGGGCGCAGGCGTCGTGCCGTATCGCGGTGGCGCCGGGCGTGTACCCGGACAAGCATGTATTGCCGCAGGGCTACGTGGCGCAATATCGTCCGCTTGCCGAAGCCCAACTGCGCCTGGCCGGCGATCGCCTCGCGGCGATCCTCAACACGGCGCTGACCGGTCCCAGATGACGAATTCCCGGAGGTAGCCATGCATCTCGACGTCCTGCCGTTCCTGCATGCCTCCAGCAACACCTTCAGTTACCTCGTCGCCGATCCGCATAGCGGGCAGGCGGCGGTCATCGACCCGGCGCTGGATTTTGATCCGCACACCGGCCAGGTCGGCACGGCGCCGGCGCAGGCCCTGGTCGATGCCGCCGCTGCGCGCGGCTGGACCGTGCACTGGCTGCTGGAGACACACGCGCACGCCGACCATGTCTCGGCCGCACAGTGGCTACGCCGGGCCTGGCCGCAGGCACGCCTGGGCATCGGCGCCGGCATCGTGGAGGTCCAGCGTGCTTTCGCCGGACAGTTTCGGCTGCCGGCCGATTACCGCGACGACGGCTCGCAGTTCGACCACCTGTTTGCCGACGGCGAGCGATTCATGCTCGGCGAGGTGCCGGTCGAGGTCATCGCCGTGCCCGGCCATACCAGCGACAGCGTCGCCTACCTGATTGGCGATGCACTATTCCCGGGCGATTCGATCTTCATGCCCGATGGCGGCACCGCGCGCTGTGACTTTCCCGGCGGCGATGCGGCGCAGTTGTATCGTTCGATCCAACGGCTATTCGCCCTGCCCGACCAGACCCGGGTGTTCGTTTGCCATGACTACGGGCCCGGTGGCCGCCCGCTGGCCCACGTCAGCACCATTGCCGAGCAACGGCAGGCCAATGTGCATGTCCAGCAGGGCGTGCAGGAAGCCGAATTCGTCGCCCGCCGCCAGGCCCGCGACGCGACCTTGGCCGTACCCAAGCTGGTGGGGCCGGCGGTAAAGGCGAATATCCAGGGCGGTCGCTACGACGACCTGCTGCCGCTGTAGCGCGGACCACATGGCACGCGCACGCGGCCCGGCTATGATCCGGTGTCACTGCGTCCGGAGCCGTCGATGAAAGCCCTGCCCCGTTGGTTGTGCCTGTTCTGCGCCTTGGTATTGCCGTGGCTGGCCCACGCCCAGGCGCCGGCTGCGCGCACCCTGACGGTATTCGCCGCTGCCAGCCTGAAAGAATCGATGGATGAAGCCGCCGCGGCCTACGCCAAGGCGAGCGGTATCGCGGTGACGCCGGTCTATGCGGCCAGTTCGACCCTGGCGCGGCAGATCGAACAGGGCGGCCCGGCCGACGTGTTCTTCTCGGCCGACCTGGAATGGATGGACTACCTGCAGCAGCGTGGGCAGGTGCGCGCGGCTGATCGCCACAATCTGCTCGGCAATACGCTGGTGCTGGTGGCGCCGGCCAGCGCGACTACGCCAAGCCTGGACCCGGCCAGGCCCGGCGCGATATTGGCCGTGCTCGGTGAGGACGGCCGCTTGGCCACGGGCCAGACCGCCAGCGTGCCGGCGGGCAAGTACGCGCGCGCGGCCTTGGAAAAGTCGGGCCAGTGGCAGGCGCTCGCGCCGCGGCTGGCCGAGGCCGAGAGCGTGCGCGCGGCCCTGATGCTGGTGGCGCGCGGCGAGGCGCCCCTCGGCATTGTCTATGCCTCCGACGCGCTGGCCGAACCCAAGGTCAAGGTGGTCGGCCGCTTCGGCGCCGACAGCCATCCGCCGATCGTCTATCCGGTGGCGGCGCTGGCCCGTGCAGCGCCGCAGGCACGTGCCTTCGTGCAGTGGCTGCAAGGGCCGGCGGCCAGCGAGATTTTCCGCCGCCATGGTTTCAGCGTGGCGCGCTGATCCGCCCGTGAGTGCCTTCACGCCTGCGGAAATCACCGCGATCGCACTGAGCCTGAAGGTCGCAGTGGTCGCGGCCATCGCCAGCCTGCCCTTCGGCGTGGCCTGCGGCTGGCTGCTGGCGCGGCGCGAGTTTCCCGGCAAGGCGCTGTTCGACGCGTTGCTGTTGTTGCCGCTGGTGATGCCGCCGGTGGTCACCGGCTACGTGCTGCTGATCGTGTTCGGCAACCAGGGCGTGGTCGGTGCCTGGCTGCGCGACTACCTGGGCGTGCAGTTCGCCTTCCGCTGGACCGGTGCCGCCCTGGCCTGCGCGATCATGGGCTTCCCGTTGATGGTGCGGGCCATCCGGCTCTCGATCGAGGCCACCGACCGTCGCCTAGAAGCCGCCGCGGCCACGCTCGGCGCCGCGCCCTGGCGGGTGTTCTTCACCATCACCCTGCCGTTGGCCTGGCCCGGGCTGGTGGCCGGCGCGGTGCTGGCGTTCGCCAAGGCACTGGGTGAGTTCGGCGCCACCATCACATTCGTCTCCAATATTCCGGGGCAGACGCAGACCCTGTCGGCGGCGATCTACGGCCTGCTGCAGGTGCCGGGGGCCGAGGCCGGCATCTGGCGGCTGACCGCGGTGGCGTTCGTGATTTCATTGCTGGCGCTGTTGCTGTCCGAGTGGCTGGTGCGGCGACAACGCATTCGGAACGAGCACTGATGTTGTCCCTATCGATCGAACTGCGGCGCGGCGACTACCGGCGCCAGGTGCGGATCGAGGACGATGCGCGCGTGGTCGCGCTGGTGGGGCCTTCGGGCGCCGGCAAGACCAGCGTGCTCAACGCCATCGCCGGGCTGTTGCGACCGCATGCCGGGCGCATCGCCATCGATGGCCGGGTGCTGTTCGATAGCGCGGCGCGGGTCGACCTGCCGGCGCATCGGCGGCGCATCGGCTACGTGTTCCAGGATGCGAGGCTGTTCCCGCACCTGGATGTACGGGCCAACCTCAATTATGGCCGCCATGGCCGGGGTACCGAAGCGCGCTTCTCGTTCGACGACATCGTCGCCCTGCTCGGGATCGAAGCCCTGCTGGCGCGGCGGCCGCGCCATTTGTCTGGCGGCGAGGCGCAGCGCGTGGCGATCGGCCGCGCGCTGCTGGCGCAGCCGGCGATCCTGCTGCTGGATGAGCCGCTCTCGGCCCTGGACCGCGCCCGGCGCGAGGAACTGATTCCCTACCTGCAACGCGTCCGCGACGAGATCCGCCTGCCGATGCTGTATGTGAGCCACCGCGAAGACGAAGTGCGGCGGATTGCCGACGCGGTGCACACGCTGGAGTTGCAGCAAGCTGGGTAGCGGGACGCTCAGGTCCAGGCCGGGTCGGCAGTGAAATCGATGGTGAGCCAGAACTGCGCTTCGCGCGCCCCCAGTTCTCCGGCAATGGCATCGCGCAGGGCGTCGGCCTGGCCGATGGAACCGGGGTTGTAGTCGGCGCCCGTCAGCACGTGGATCTCGACGAAGCGCATGCGCCCCATCTTGGCGACGTAGCTGGTGAAGCCGAGGAAGCCGTGTTCGGCGACGAAGCGATCCATTACCGCCTGCACGCGCGCATGCAGTTCGTCCGGCGCTACCTGCAGCACTTCGCGCATTGCCCGCCAGGCACCGCGCAGCGGCAGGGGCAGTACCGCCAGCGAGATGGCGAGCAGGACCAACGGATCAATGTACGGCGTCCATTGCGCGTAGGGGCCGCCCTGCAAGGCAAGCGCGAGCACGAAGGCCAGGACAACGGCCAGGCTCATCAGCCCGGTCAGCAGCCATGCGCGCGCGTCCAGCGCCAGCAGGCCCGATTGCATCCGCCGCGCGTGGTAGCCGATCCATGCCGCCATCGCGAGGTCCGCGACGGTCAATAGCCCAGCCCAGGCCAGCGCGGCGCCGTAATGCACCACCTGCCCGCCTTGGACCAGGCCAATGGCCGCATTGGCGAGCGCATAGATGCACGCCAGGCAGAGAATGGTTCCCCCCAGCGCTTCCACCATCGGCTCCAGGTGCCAATAGCCGTACTGGAAACGCGGGCTCTGTTCGCGCGCGAGCAGCCGCAACACCGACAGCGCCACCAACGTCAGCACCACATCGACCAGGCTGTAGATGCCGTCGAACAGGATCGCCTGCGAGCGCGCCAGCAGCCCGCCGGCAAAACCTATCACCGCCACCGCCACGGTCGCGGCGATGGATATCTTGAGCACGCGTTGCTCTTGCCTGGTGTCGGTCATGAAGGGCGAAGCCGCGATGCAGGCATTGGCTCCGAACCTGGATGAGGACGGCGTGAAGCATCCGCCGACCTCTGCTTCACGTCGCAGCGGCTGTCATCGCGCTGTGCAAGCGCTTGCGGACGACCCATGAAACGCTATCGCCAACATGCCTTCCCCGTCGAGGACGTGCGCCGTTACCTAGAGCCCGGTCCATCGTGCTGGTCTCCACCGCCTGGCGTGGGCAGCGCAACATCATGACCCTGGGCTGGCACATGGTGCTCGGGTTTTCGCCCTCGCTCTGGGCCTGCTACCTGTGGAACCAGAACCACAGCTTTGAGCTGGCGCGGCGCTCGGGCGAATGCGTGGTCAACCTGCCGACCGCCGACATCGTCGATACGGTGGTGCGCATCGGCAATAGCACCGGCAGTGAGATCGACAAGTTCGACAGCTTTGGCCTGACCGCGGTGCCGGGCGAAGCGGTAGCTGCGCCACGCATCGCAGAATGCTATGCCAGCTTCGAATGCCGGCTGCACGATGCCAGCCAGATAAAGCGCCGCAACCTCTTCATCTGGGAAGTGGTGAAGGCGCACGTCGCACGTACGCCGAAGACGCCACGCACCGTGCATTACCGCGGCGACGGTCGTTTCATGGTGTCCGGGGAAGAGATCTCTCGCAAACGGATGTTCAAGCCGGAGATGCTTTGAACTCAGCGACCGCCCGCGCCTCGCTGCGTCACCCGCACCTGGCCGCGCTCCATCTGGAAGGTAAACGCATAGTTCAAGGTGACCGGCACCGGCTCGATCCGCTCGGCGCCGGCGCAATCGCGCGGTCGTTGCGGCACCAGGGCGGGATAGTGGCAGACGGCGGCGGGTTGGTATTGCCAGGTCTGCACCGCCTGCGCGGCGGCTTGCAGCAGGTCGGCATTGGCGGGGTCGCCGCCGGGGCTGCACTCGGGGCGGTCCAGCAGCGCTTCGGTCCGTTGCACCACGCCGTGCGCGTCAATAATCACCCGCAGGCAGACCGTCGTCGGTGCCAGCGAGGTGCGCGGTGTATCTGCCGGCAGCACGGGGTCCACATTGTCGTGCACCAATGGCATGCGAAACGCCTGTTGCGGCTGCAGCGTGTATTGCTCGACCTTGCCTGCGCCGGCCGCAGCAGCGGAAGGCACCAGCAGTCGCTGGTCTACTGCATCGCTGCGCGTGTGGCGAACGCTGTCCGGTGCGCTCGCGCAACCGCACAGGGCCCACGCGGCCCATCCGCACAGCACCCACCGGGCTCGCATCAGCGCCTCGCGAGCGCAGTGCCGGGCGCCGGATCCGCGGCGGGCGGGTCCAGTTCGAAGGTGATCGGCACCTGCACCCGGCCAGCCACGGCCTTGCCGTCCTTCGTGCTGGGCTGGAGCACCCACTGCCGGGCAGCGGCGACCGAGACCGCGTCGAACACGCCGGCGGGCTGCGATTCCTTCACCACCACGTTCTCGACGCTGCCATCGGCGCGCACATCCACCAACAAGACGACACGGCCACTCTGGCCCTTGGCGAAGGCGTCCTTGGGGTATGCCGGCTTCGACAACGGATACGGCTGGCTGATCTCGCGCGGGGCGGCCTTGGACATCGGCGCGTTCGATTTCGCTGGCTGGGCGGCCCAGGTTGCGTACGCACTGCCGCCTGCGAGCAAGCCAACGAGCAGCAGGCCAATGCAGCGCTGCCGGGTCGCGGGCGCGGGTTGCTTGAGCATTTCGATTCTCTCCTTGAGTGGATGGCGCGAGCGCCAGGGGCATCCGAGCGGAGGCGCTACGCCGACACCGGCGATCAACATGGCTTCGCCGTAGAGCCGCCGCTGACCCGGGCGGGTGGCGAGCACGCGGGCATCGCATGCGATCTCCTGATCGCGCCGGAACGCGGCCACGGCCCAATACGCGAGCGGGTTGAACCATTGCAGGCATAGCAACAGCGTGGCGATCGCATTGCAGGGCAGGTCGCCGCGACGCCGATGCACGTTTTCGTGGCGCAACAGCAGCGCACGCTGCGGCCTGCTGTAGCGAAGTTCGAAATCAGGCGGCAGCACGATACGCGGTCGCAGCAGGCCGACCAGCGCGGGCAGGCCGGCATCGTGTTCTGCGCGATAGAGCGGTAGCCGGGCATGTGGCACGCGCTGCAGGCGTCCGAGCGTACGTGCGAAAAGATGTTGTCGCCGGGCCTGCCAGCACAGGCAGGCAAGCACACCCAGCGCCCACAACAGCAGCCAGGGCATTGCTTGCGCTCCTTCGCCTCTCGCGGGGACGGCACCCAGGAGGGCCACCGACAGGCCCGCCACCTTGTGCATCGGCAGCAAACCGCCGCTCGGTGGCGGCAGTGCCATCGCGAGCAGGCATAACGGCGGCAGGCACCAGAGGCCATAAGCAGCGCCGGCGCCGAGCCGCCGGCGTACGGGAAGGCGCAACGCGAGCACCGACAGGCAGCTCATGCTCAACACGACGGTGACGATGAGCAACGTGAGCATCTCAGCCCTCATCGTCCAGCGCCTGCAGCAGCCGCCTGAGCTCGGCGACGTCTTCGACACTGAGCTTGCCGCGTTCGCTGAAGTGCGCCACCAGGGGCGCCACACGGCCGCCGAACACGCGTTCGACCAGACCCTCGCTTTGCTGTTGCACCCACTGCGCGCGCTCGATCCTGGGCGAGTACAGATAGCGCCGCCCCTGTTTGGTGGCTGCAACCGCCCCCTTGTTGAGCAGGCGGTTGAGCAAGGTCTTGACCGTGGCCTCGGCCCAGCCGTTCCGGGCGGCCACGGCGGCAAACACGTCCTCGGCGGCCAGCGGCTGGCGCTGCCACAAGACCTGCATCACTACGGCTTCCGCATCGCTGATGGACAACCCGTCGGACATGCGATTACACCCGTAAACTTTTCTTGATTACGCGCGTAATCGAAGTGCTTGTCAAGCCTTCTGCCAGGGCGCGGGGCGGCGTGCCTGGGCTACGCTGTCGGCATGACCCATCCCCTTGATGATCTGCAAGCCGCCACCGACCTGATCCTGCAACGCGTACCTGGCGCACTGCGCATCGGTGCACCGCTGGGGCTCGGCAAGCCGCATCGCCTGCTCAATGCGCTGTATCAGCGTGTTGCGGCCGACCCGAGGCGGCCGATGCATATCTACACCGCGCTGTCGCTGGACCCGCCCTCGCCCGCCGCCGGCCTGGAGGGGCGCTTCCTAGCGCCCTTCGCGCAGCACCACTTCGGCGAGGACTTCCCGCGCCTGGCCTACGTCGAGGCGATGCGCCGCGATGCCTTGCCGGCGCACATCCAGGTTGAAGAGTTCTACATGCAGTCCGGCGCGATGCTGCGTTCGCGCCAGGCCCAATGCGCCTATACCAGCTTGAACTACACCATGGCCGCCGATGCAGTGGCGCAGCGTGCACCCAACCTGGTCGTGCAAAAGGTGGCGCGCGAACCCGGGGGGCAGCGTTTGTCGCTGTCGTGCAACAACGACCTGACCCAGGACCTGCTCGACGCCATCGCCCGCCGCCGCCTGCCACGGCCGCTGATGGTGGCCGAGGTCGACCCGCAGCTGCCGTGGATGGACGGCAGCGCGGTGGTACCGGCCGATTTCTTCGACCTGGTCATCGAGCCGCCGGCGCCCTATCCGCGGTTGTTTGCGCTGCCGCGCCAGCCGGTCGGCGATGCCGACTATGCGATCGGCCTGTACGCGAGCACCCTGGTGCGCGACGGCGGTACGCTGCAGATTGGCATCGGCGCCCTCGCCGACGCGCTCAGCCATGCGTTGGTGCTGCGGCATACCGACAATGCGCGCTATCGCGCCGTGCTCGACGCGCTGGATCCCGGCCTGGCCGGCCACCCCCTGGTGCGTGACCACGGTGGCCTCGACCCGTTCGAGCAAGGCCTGTACGGCTGCAGCGAGATGCTCAACGAAGGCTTCCGCCGCCTGGTGCAGACCGGCGTGATTCGCCGCCGCGTCCACGATGACGCGGGGTTGATGCAACGCCTGCACGACGGCAGCGCCGACGCAGCCGACCATGCCCGGCTGCAGGCCGAAGGCGAGTTCCTGCATGGCGCTTTCTATCTCGGCTCAGCCGAGTTCTACGCGTGGTTGCGCAGCGTGGGCGATGGGCGCCAGGGCGTCGGCATGCGCCGGATCAGTGAGATCAACCAGTTGTACGGTGGGCACGAGGCGCTGGAGCGGCTGCAGCGCCGCGACGCGCGTTTTTTCAACAGCTGCATGATGGCCACCGCGCTGGGCGCGGCCGTGTCGGACGGCCTGGAGGACGGGCGCATCGTCTCCGGCGTCGGTGGCCAGTACAACTTCGTGGCGATGGCGCATGCGCTGGAGGATGCGCGCAGCGTGTTGATGTTCCGCGCCAGCCGCCAGGAGGCCGGCGGCAAGCTTGAGTCGAACGTGCGCTGGGCGTATGGCCACACCACCATTCCGCGACATCTGCGCGATGTATACGTCAGCCAATACGGCATCGCCGACCTGCTCGGCGTCACCGATGAGGGCTGCGCCATTGCGATGACCGCCATTGCCGAAGCGCCATTCCAGGCCGGGCTGGTCGAGGCGGCCAAGGCGGCGCGCAAGCTGCGCCCGGATTTCGTCGCTCCACCCCAGTGGCAGCGCAACACGCCCGAGCAACTGGCCCAGGCGTTGGCACCCTTCCGCCGCGATGGCACCCTGCCCGATTACCCGCTCGGCATCGATTTCAGCGAGGTCGAGCAGCGGCTGTTGCGGGCCTTGGCATGGCTCAAGGGAAATAGCGCCACCTGGCAGGGCAAGTTGCGTCTGGTCTTGAGCGCGTGGGGAGGACCACTGGCTGACGACGACGCCGCGCTGCAGCGCATGTCGTTGCAGGCACCGCGTGGGTTCGGCGAGAAGCTGCAGGCGCGGCTGGTTCGCCTCGCCCTGGCGCGAACCGCGAGATAAATCCCCAGTCAGCGCGCAGCCAGCGTTTTCACGCTGCGCGCGCAAGCCGTCCCGGCAAGCTGCGGCCACGTCTCCCGGAGCCCTTCTGCATGCCGATGCGCACGTCGCCCTCACATTCGCTGGCCCTGCTGTTGTCCCTGGCGCCGTGGGCCGCGCTCGCGCAAGCGCCGGCAGCGCCGGCGGTCACGCCTCCTGATATCGGCCCGCGTTCGAACTTCAGCGCCCAGGTGCTGCTCGATCGCGCCCACTTCTCGCCCGGCGAGATCGATGCGCTGATCGGCTCGAACCAGCGCCGCGCGGTGAGCGGATACCAGCGCGCGCACGACCTCAAGGCCACCGGCGAACTCGATGAGGACACCTGGAAGGCGTTGTCTGCCGACACCGCGCCCACACTGATCGATTACACCCTGACAGATGCCGACATCGCCGGCCCGTACGTGCAGATTCCCGACAAGCCGGCGGAACAGGCGCAGCTGACGGCCATGGGCTACCAATCGCTGGAAGAGGCGTTGGGCGAGCGGTTCCATGCCAGTCCGGCGCTGATCAAGGCACTCAACCCGGATGCCGATTTCAGTCGCGCCGGCACCGTGTTGCGCGTGCCGGCGGTGGCCAGTGCTGCACCGCTACCCAAGGCTGCCTCTGTGCTGGTCGATAAATCCGACTCGACCGTGTCGCTGCGCGATGCGCAAGGCAAGGTGTTTGCGCAGTTCCCGGCCTCCACCGGCAGCCAGCACGATCCGCTGCCGATCGGGCGCTGGAAGATCCTCGGCGTCTCGCGCGACCCCAAGTTCCACTACAACCCCAAGCTGTTCTGGGATGCGGACAGCGGTGAGCGCAAGGCGACGCTGCCCGCCGGCCCCAACAATCCGGTGGGGCCCGTGTGGGTCGACCTATCCAAGCCGCACTACGGCATCCACGGCACGCCCGAACCGGGACATGTCGGCAAGACCGAATCGCATGGCTGCATCCGCCTGACCAATTGGGATGCACTCACAGTGGCGGCCGCAGTGACGCCTTCGCTGCCGGCGATCCTGGAGGAATAACCCATGAAGACCCTGGGCTTGCTGGTGACTGGCCTGTTGATTGGCGCGGCGGGTTATTTGTGGCTGTATGGGCCCAAGACGGTTTCCACCGGCACGGAGATCAACCAGGCTTTGGCGCAGGCAGCCGGTGCGCCGGAGCATGCGTCCGTCGTGAGCGCCGAGGACCCACCGCCGGTATCCAGTACAGCCGCCATACCCGCACGAACACCGGCCTCGCCGGTCGCCCCCACGGCTGAGGCGAGCCATGAAGCACCGGCACCGGCGCCGGCAACGACATCCACGCCCGGCAGCGAAGGCACGTTGCTGCTGCCAGTGCAGGGCCTGAGCCGCACCGACCTGCACGACACGTTTACTGACGCACGCAGCGAGGGCCGCGTGCACGATGCCATCGACATCATGGCTGCCGCGGGCACGCCGGTGCTGGCGGTGGCAGATGGCACGGTCGAAAAGTTGTTCGACAGCAAGCGTGGCGGGCTGACGATCTACCAGTTCGAACCGAGCGGCCGCTACGCGTACTACTACGCGCATTTGCAGCGCTATGCGGAGGGCCTGGCGGAGAAACAGCCGATCAAGCGCGGCCAGGTGATCGGCTATGTCGGCAGCACCGGCAATGCCAATGCCGAAGCGCCACACCTGCATTTTGCGATTTTCCGGCTCGGGCCGGAGCGACACTGGTGGGAGGGCGAAGCGCTCAATCCCTATCCCGTGCTGCACGACGGGCAACCGCTATAGCGGACAACGGGTTTCCGCACAAAAAAGGGCCGGCATAAGCCGGCCCTTTCGTCGTTCAGTGCCGCCGGATCACAGCGCCTTGGCGGCCGCCACGACGTGGTCGGTGGTGATGTTGAAGTGCTTGTACAGCACTTCCGCAGGCGCCGACGCGCCGAAGCTGTCGATGCCCACCACGTCGCCGTCCAGGCCAACGTACTTGCGCCAGAAACCAGTCACGCCGGCTTCCACCGCCACGCGCTTGCGCACCGCGTTCGGCAACACCGATTCGCGGTAAGCGGCGTCTTGGCGGTCGAACACGTCGGTGCACGGCATCGACACCACGCGGGTCTTCAACCCGGCGGCATCGAGCAGCTTCTTCGCTTCGGTCGCCAGGCCGACTTCCGAGCCGGTGCCGATCAGGATCACGTCCGGCACGCCGCCTTCGGCATCGGCCAGGACGTAGCCACCGCGTTCGATCTGCTTGACCTGTTCGGCGCTGCGCGGCTGGTGCTGCAGGTTCTGGCGACTGAACACCAGGCAGCTCGGGCCGTCCTGGCGGGTGATGGCAGCCTTCCAGCTCACCGCCGATTCGACCGCATCGCACGGGCGCCAGACATCGTTGTTGGGGATATAGCGCAGCGAGGCCAGGTGCTCGATCGGCTGGTGGGTCGGGCCGTCTTCGCCCAGGCCGATGGAGTCGTGGGTGTAGACGTGGATGGCGTGCGCCGGAATCAGCGCGCCCATGCGCACGCCATTGCGGGCGTAATCGCTGAACACCAGGAAGGTGGCGTCGAACGGAATGAAGCCGCCATGCAGGGCCAGGCCGTTGGCAATGGCGGTCATGCCGAACTCGCGCACGCCGTAGTAGACGTAGTTCGCGTTCGGGTCAGTGGTCGCCACCGACTTGCTGGCCTTCCACAAGGTGAGATTGGAATGCGCCAGGTCGGCCGAGCCGCCGACGATTTCCGGCAGCAGCGGCGCGAATGCCTCGATGGTCAGCTGCGAGGCCTTGCGTGAGGCAATCGTCTGGCCATCGGCCTGGGCCTTGGCGATGAAGGCGTCGGCCTGGGCGAGGAAGTCCTGCGGCAGCTGGCCGTTGTAGCGGCGTAGCAGCTCGGCCGCCTCGGCCGGAAAGGCCTTTTCATACGCGGCGAAGGCCTGCTGCCACTCGGCCTGCTGGTGCTTGCCCGCGTCCACGGCGTTCCAGCCATCGTAGATCGCCTGCGGCACTTCGAACGGGGCATACGGCCAGTCGAGCGCCTTGCGCGCGCCCTCCAGCTCTTCCTTGCCCAGCGCAGCGCCGTGCGAGGACTCCTTGCCGGCCTTGGTCGGCGCACCAAAGCCAATGATCGTGCGGCAGCAGATCAGGGTCGGCTTGCCTTCCTCGCCCAGGGCCTGCTCGATGGCGGCCTTGATCGCGTCCGGGTTGTGGCCGTCGACATCGCGCACCACGTGCCAGCCGTAGGCTTCGAACCGCTCGGGCGTGTTGTCGGTGAACCAGCCATCGGTGTTGCCGTCGATGGAGATGTGGTTGTTGTCCCAGAACGCCACCAGCTTGCCCAGGCCCCAGGTGCCGGCGAGCGAGGCCGCTTCATGCGAAATGCCTTCCATCAGGCAGCCGTCGCCCATGAACACCCAGGTGCGGTGGTCGACAATGGCGTGGCCGTCGCGGTTGTAGCGCTGGGCCAGCAGCTTTTCAGCCAGGGCGAAGCCGACCGCGTTGGCGAAGCCCTGGCCGAGCGGGCCGGTGGTGGTCTCCACGCCGGGGGTTTCACTGCGCTCGGGGTGGCCAGCGGTCTTGCTGTGCAGCTGGCGGAATTGCTTGAGTTCGTCCAGCGGCAGGTCGTAGCCGGTGAGGTGCAGCAGGGCGTACTGCAGCATCGAGCCATGGCCGTTGGACAGGACGAAGCGGTCACGGTTGAACCACTTCGGATCGACCGGGTTGTGGCGCAGGAAGTCGTTCCACAGCACTTCGGCGATGTCGGCCATGCCCATGGGCATGCCCGGATGACCGGATTTGGCGGTTTCGACCGCATCGGCGGCGAGGAAGCGGATGGCGTTGGCCAGCTGGCGGCGGGTGGGCTGGGTCATGGGGCGTCTTGGCAGCGGAAGGGACACCGCAAGGGGCGGCGACCTATTGTCCCACATCGCCCGCTGGCCGGCCGCGAGAGCCGCCTGAGCGCTAGTGCAAGGAGAGGTCACAAATGCGTACGCGAGCGGTACGGTTTGCGGGTGTGCCTGCCCAGCGGATGCGTTTGGATGTCAGCTGACTTCCATGCCTACGGCGGTGCGATGATATTGGTTACCCGGTTACCGGCGCGCTATGCGCGCTCTTTGGCCATCGGCTTCTCTCTGGCCGCCCCGGTCAATGCAAGTACCGAATTCGAGTCCACACCGGGCCTGGCCACGATCAATGCCCACTACGCCTATGCGCGCGGACTCGACGGCCGGGGCCAGGCCTTGGGCATGCTGGATTCTGGCGTGCACCTGGAACATCCGGAATTGGCGGGCCGTGTGGTCGGCCTGATCATGCGGGGGCGCGACAAAGCGGGTAACCCTTGCCAGAGCAGCCGCTACTTGAGCGGCGACAAAGCCTGCATCCTCACGGACGGCCGTCCGTCCGTCGCCTACTCCGAGCTCAGCCCGCCCGCCGGAAGCGCCGGCCAGCAGCCCGAAGCGATACTCGTGTTCGACGAACACGGCACGCATGTTGCCGGCACGATGATCGCAGCGCGCGATGGCAAGGGTGTGCAGGGGGTCGCGCCCGAGGCAAAGCTGTTCAGTGTGAATATTGGTTCCCACGTCTACACGCCCCTCGGACCCACAGGGTCGCCCATGGTCGAAAAACGTCAGAGAGTCGCTTACACCCCCGACGCGCTCGAGCACGCCTTCGCTGGCTTGCGCCGTGCCAATCTGCGTGCGATCAACCACAGCTGGGGCTTCAAGGATGGTCCGGCGAAGTCGATGCCCTTCATCGACGCGCAGTTCAAGAACCATGCCGCGGAGATCAAGCCGATCGCCGACGCCGCCCTGGACAGTGGCGCCATCCAGGTGTGGGCCGCCGGCAACGAGAACGGGGCCATGGCCGATGTGCTCGCTTCGCTGCCGCACTATATCCCGGCATTGCAGCCATCCTGGCTGAGCGTTGTCAGTGCCAGCGCCGATGGCAAACTCGATGGGTTCTCTTCGCGCTGTGGCGCAAGTCGTCAGTGGTGCATCGCTGCGCCTGGCAACAACATCCTGTCTACCGTGATAAATGGAGTCCCTGTCGCGAAACTGGTGCGCGAACAAGGTCGCATCGTCGGGATTGACGTAGCCGCCCAGCAGCGACCAGTCTCCGACTACGCCAAGGAATCCGGCACCTCGATGGCCGCCCCGCACGTCACGGCGTCGCTGGCGCTGCTGATGCAGCGGTTCCCGTACTTGAACAACGCCGGCATCCGCGACGTGCTGCTGACCACCGCGCGCGACCTCGGCGCGCCCGGGGTGGACGATATCTTCGGCTGGGGCATGGTCGACCTGCGCAAGGCCATCGACGGCCCCGGCCAGTTGCGCGTGGACATGACCGTCAACATGGATCGGCCAGGGGGCGGCACGCCGGTATGGCGTGGTCCGGCCTGGGACGATTGGCGCAACGCGATTGGCGGTAGTGGCCGCCTGATCAAGCAAGGCCCCGGCTGGCTGCGCTTGAGCGGAAACAATCGGTTCGGCGGGGCCACGGTGGACGGCGGCACGCTGGAGTTCGCTGGCGACAACGCACTGGCCGCGGCCGTGGCGGTGAACAGTGGCGGCAATTTGCACGTGAGCGGCCGGATGGCGGGCAGCGCCATCGACATCAACGGTGGCCACGCCTGGATCGGCGGCCGCGTCAGCACTGCGCCCGTGCATGTCAGGCAAGGCGGGCGACTGCAACTGGCCGAGAGCGGACGTATCGAAGGCGGCGGCTTGCGACTGAGCGGATCGGAAGCCAGCATCGATGGGCAGGTGGCCGGCCGCGTGGATATCGACGTCGGCAGCCGCCTGGAAGGCAATGGTCAGCTGGGACCCACCTGGCTGGCCGGCACCATCGCACCGGGGCACTCGATCGGCAGGCTGACCATTGCCGGTGATTACGTGCAGCAGCCCGGCAGCGTCTACGAGGCCGAGGTCGATCCGAGTGGCCGCAGCGACTTGTTGCAGGTGCAAGGTCGAGCACACCTGCAAGGCGGCACCTTGCGCCTGGTACCGACCTCGGCGGGCGCCCTGCTCGGGCAGCGCTGGCGCGTGCTGGCCGCGCACAACGTGGAAGGCCGCTTCGCCGCCGTCGAGGGCGCCCTGGCGTCGCCCTTTCTCGCCTTCGCCGCGCGCTATGAAGGCAATGCGATACAAGCGCAGGTTGGCCGCGGCCTTCCCTTGGCCAGCGCCGCGCGCACCCGCAACCAGCGCGGCGTGGCCGGCGCGGTCGATCACACGCCGGACGGCCACGTGCTGCCGCAACGCCTGACCCAGCTGCAGCCCGCGCAAGTGCCCGCTGCGCTGGATGCGGTGAGTGGCGAATTGCATGCCAGCGTGCGCACCTTGCTGCTGCAGGACACGCAAGGGCCGCGCGAGGCGGCGTTGGCCCGCGCCCGTCACGGCCAGGACGCCTTCACCGCGCAGTCGGCCGCTGGCCGGGGGCATGGCCTGTGGGCTGACGTGCGCCAGGACCAGCATCGACTGGACGGCGACGGCAATGCCGGTAGTGCCCGGCTCAGTGGCAGCACCGCGCTGGTCGGCTACGACCAGGCATTCGATAGCGGCTGGCAGGCAGGCCTGTTCGGTGGCGGCGGCAAACGCACTGCACAGCTGAGCGCGCGCTACGACCGCGCCGAGATCAAGGCCACGCACGCCGGCCTGCATGTGAGCCAGCGCTGGGGCCAGCTCGGCGTCCGCGCCGGCCTGGTCCATAGCTGGCAACAGGTGCGCAGCCGGCGCCAGGTGCCGGAGGCCGGCCAGGCCGAGGACACCGCGGCGCAGGCGCGCTACGAGGTCAATACCTCGCAGTGGTTCGTCGAGCTGGGCTATCGATGGGAGCACGCACGCGGCGGCATCGAGCCCTTCCTGCAATACACCGGCCTGCGCCTGCGCAGCGATGCCGCCCAGGAACAAGGCGGGCAGGCGGCGCTGGCGGTAGCAACGGCCAAGCAGGCAGTCGGCCAGTGGAGCGGCGGTCTGCGCTTCGGCTTCGACCTGGCTGCGCGTGGTCAGGTCCAGGACTGGCTCAGTCTGCGCGGCAGCCTGGCCTACCAGCAGGCCAACGGCGACCTCACGCCGTCCGCACAGATGCAATGGCAGCAAGGCCCAGGCTTTACCGTGTGGGGTGCGCCCCTGGCCAAGCACAGCACGCTCGCCTCACTGGGCGTTGCGGCACGGCTGAGCGAGAACAGCCTGCTTGAATTGAACTGGCATGGCGCTTTCGCCAGCCACGCCCGCGACAACAGCCTGGGCCTACGCTATTCGATGCGGTTCTGAGCCGTCCCCTGGCGGTGCGGGAGGGCACAGTGGCCCTCCCGCACCTCATCGCCGCGAAGCGACTATTCCTCGCCCTTGGACACCAGCGTGGTCAGCGCCAGGTCGCCGGTGACGTTCAAGGCCGTGCGGCACATGTCCAGGAAATGGTTGACGCCGAGGATCAGGCCGATGCCGACGGGGTTGACGCCGACCATGGCGCAGATCAGCGCCACCACCGGCAGCGAGCCAGACGGCACGCCCGCGGTGCCGATGCCGCCGAGGATGCACACCACCATCACCATGAACTGCTGCGCCAGGCTCAGGTCGACGCCAAAGAACTGCGCCAGGAAGATCACAGTGACGCCTTCGAACAGTGCGGTACCGTTCTGGTTGGCGGTCGCGCCAACGGTCAGCACGAAGCGCGAGACTTTCGGTGGCAGGCCCATTTCGTCGGCCACGCGTAGCGCGGTTGGCAGGGTCGCGTTGCTCGATGCGGTGGAAAATGCCATGACCGTGGCCGCCTGGGTCTGGCGGAAGAACTGCAGCGGCGAGCGCCCGGCCAGGCGTACCGCGATGCTGTAGGTCAGCAGCATGTGCAGGCCCAGTGCCAGCACCACCACGCCGACATAGGCGCCCAGTTTCACCAGCAGGTCGATACCGAACAGGGCGGCCAGGTTGAACATGAAGCAGGCCACTGCGTACGGCGCCAGGCGGATCACCAGGCCGATGAGGGTCATCGAAATTTCGAACACGCCTTCGATGCCACGGCGCAGCGTGCCCACTTTCTCCTGGTCGCTGAGCACCATGCCGACGCCGAACATGACCGCGAAGAACATCAGGGAGAGGATCGCGCCGTTGCTGGATGCGGCCGCGATCACGTTGCTCGGCACGATCGACATCAACATGTCCATGCCTTGCGGCTGGCCCGAGGCGCCGGCCACGATCTCCTTGCTACGCTCGGCATTGGCCGTCAGCAACTGCGCCGCCAATTGCGGGTCGACGCCAGCGCCGGGCTTGAACAGGTTCACCAGCACCAGGCCGAGCAGCACCGCTATGCCGGACAGCACCACGGTATAGGCCAGCGTCTTCCAGCCGATGCGGCCCAGCGCGCGGATATCGCCCATGTCGGCCACGCCCATCACCAGCGCCGAGAACAGCAGCGGCACGATGAGCATGAAGATCAAATTGAGGAACAGCTGCGAGAACGGCGTGGTGAAGTAGCGGGTCAGCGCCTGCACCCATGCCGACTCACCGCCGCCGGCGAAGAACACCAGCAGGCCCAGCAACAGGCCGCCGATGAAACCTATGCCCATCTTCCAGTGCAGCGGCATGCCACGCCGGGGTGCGGAAGGGCCGGGAAGCGGCTGCGAATGGTTCGGGGTCGTCGTCATCGGCGGCTCCTGCTGTGGTGCGAACGAAGCCCCGACTTTACCAGGGGCCTCGCCCTCGCCGCCCGCGCCGGAACGACCGCGGTGTGCTGGGCTAGCGTGCGGCGCGTCCGCCAGCGGGGTACAAGGGCGGCAGTTCCGAGTTGCGATCCGGCGCGCGCGCATGCCACTGCGGCGCGCTGCGGAAGGCCTCGCGCAGGCGCTGGCGTGCCTGGGTGACATCGCCTTCGCCGGCCCAGCGCGCGCGCTGCATCGCAGCGATGGCCTCACGCTGCGGCGCCGAGTCCAGGCGCGCGATGACCTCATCGAGTTCGGCTACGCCGGCCATCAGGCATAGGCAACGTGCGACCTCGTCCAGGCCGCCCTGGTCGATCGCGCGGCGCAGTTCGACCAGGCTCGGCTTGGCCGCGCCCGGGACACCGTCGCCTGGCGTCGTTGCATGGGTGGTGAGTACCGCTGCCGGCGCCGGACGCCGCCGCCACAGCCAGAGCGCCAGCGCCACCGTCAGCAGCCACAGCAGCACCAAGGCAGCGGCCAGCCATTTCCAGCCGCGCGTGGCCTTGGCGGCCGACACCGTGCTATCGGCCTTGAGCACCGCGGCAGCACTCGGCGCCGGTGCCGCGACCGGCGGCGCGGCCGCAAAGGCGCCACTCCCCGCGGCTACCTCGAGCTTGAGGTCGGGCAGGCTGGCGCTGCGCGCGCTGCCGGCGCGCACGTCCCACCAGTCCACCCGCGGCCCTTGCACCAGCAGCGGCCCGGCCTGGTTCGGCACCACCGAGAAGCGTCGCGTCATCTTCAACTGCGGCGAGCCGGCAATGAAGCGCTCGTCGTACTGCGGCGGCTCGGGAAAGACTTGCGCACCACTGACCGGCGGCAACACCAGGTCGGGGAATTGCGCGCGGCTGGCACCGGTGGCGGTGGCCTCGACCACGACCTGCACCGCCGCGCCAGCGACTGCGCGCTGCGGCGTGGCGACATAACGCAGTTGCAGGTCGCGCAACGGCAGCCACGGTTGCGGCGCCTGGTCGGGCTGCGGACGCACCTGCAGCGTGGTCGCCGCGCTGCGGGCATTGAGTTCGCCATTGCCGCGGCCGAAGTAGTCGTCGAAGAATCCGCCGACCGCGCGGCCGCTGAAGCGTGCGCCCGGCAGCACCAGCGCGCCACTGCGTTCGGGCACCAACAGGTAGCGGCGTTCGGCGACGTTGTAGACGCGGCCGTTGAGGGTCTGCACCGAACTGCCGTCGTCGCCAATCTGCTGCAGCGAGGCACCGCTGGGGGCATCGAGTTCGAGCGCACCGGCAGCCAGCTGGGTAGCGTAGTAGAGCCGCACGACCACGCCGACGCTTTGTTGCACATAGGGCTGGGTGTCGTCCACGCGGGTTTCGACGAACACCGCCTCATCGCCTCGCGCAGGCGTGGCCGCAGCATCGGCCGCTGCGCCGTTGGCGCCAGCAGTCACGGTCAGGCGCAGCGGTGCGGTGGTATCGGCACCGACGCGCAAGGCCGGCACGGTCAGGCTGCCGGTGTTGCGCGGCGTCAGCACCACGGCGAAGTTGGTGCGCGTGGTCACGGTGCCGTTGACGCTCTGCAACTGCCGGCTGCTTTGCTGGCCGCTGATGCCGAATTCGCCGCGCAAGGGGCTGAAGTCGGGGCCGGCAGTAAGCTGGTCGGTCTCGATGTTCAAGGTCACCGGCGTGCCGGCGGCAACGGTGTCGCGATCGAGCCAGGCGCGGGTGGCCGCATGCACCGGGGCGATGGCACCGGCGGCCAAGCTGCTGATCAGCAGCCATACGGATAACAGTTGGCGACGTGCGCTCATGGTTGTTCTCTCTGTCGGCGCTCGTTTTCCAGGCGGAACTTGGTACGCAGCAGGCTGCCCGGATCATCGGGCACGCGTCGCATCCATGCTTCCAGCGCCTGGCGCTGTTCGCGTTGCTGCGGGGTCTCGTTGCGTTGCCCTTGCTCGCCCTGCGAGGGCGCGCCTTGCTGTTGCCCGGCCATCGCCTGGCGCATGCGCTCGCGTTGCGCGGCATCGGCTTGCTGCTGCGACTGCGGGTCGCTTTGCTGGGGTTTGTCTTGCGCCTTGTCGCGCTGGCTTGGCTGCGGTTTCGAGGGCGCCTGCTCGGCCTGGGCCGAATCCTGCGACTTGGGCTGGCCCTGCGGGTCAGCCGCCGCGGGCGGCGATTGCCCCGCCTGCGGTTGTCCAGCCGAATTGCCCTTCTGGTCTTTCGAGTTCTGGTTCTGCTGGCCCTGGTTGCCCTGGCCCTGGCCACCGTCGTCGTCGTGAGACTGCTTGCGCTTGCGCGCCGCCTCGACCGCGGCGCGGTTGGCAACGGCGTCGGCCATGCGGGGGTGCTTGGCCAACGCCTTGTCGTAGGCCGCGATGGCCTCGTCGTACTGGCCCTGGCGCGCCAGCGCATTGCCCAGGTTGTACCAGCCCTGGTCGCTGTCGATACCCTGGAAATGTTGTTGGGCGGTGGCGAAATCACCCTGGCGGTAAGCCTCAACCCCGCTCTGCAGCTGTTGTTGCTCGACCTGGTCGGCCCGTCGCCACCAGCTCGCCTCGGCCGCGTGCGCGGTGGGCAGCAACGCCGGCGACAGGCAGACCAACACCACCAACAAAGCGCCGCGGCGACGGAAGGCCGGCAACAGCAACAACATCGCCAGCGGCAGCAGCCAATAACCTTCATCGCGCCATTGCAGGCCGCCGTTCTCACCGGCGGCGTTGCTGTCTTCGCGGCCGGGGTCGAGTACGCCCAAGGCGCGCAGGTCGTCGTCGCCACTGCCCAGGCGCGCATAGCCGCCGCCACCGGCACGCGCTAGCGCCTGCAAAGTGCCTTCCTCCAGCCGCGCCTGGGCGATGCTGCCATCGCTGTCGCGATACGCCGCGCCAGCCGGTGTGCCCAGGCCCAGCGCGGACACGCGATAGCCAGCACGCTGGGCCTGCACTGCCTGCGTGCGCGCGGCAGCATCGGCACGGTCGGTGAGCAGGAGGATGTCGCCGTGGGCGAACTCGGCCTGCTGCAGCAGCTTCACTGCCGCCGCGATGGCACGATCGCCGCGCTGGCCGGCCACCGGCATCACCGAAGGGTCGAGGGCGTCCAGGAACAAGGCGACGTTGCCCGTGTCATCGGTCAACGGCGCCACCGTAAAACTGTCACCGGCGTAGGCCAGCAACGCGACTTCGCCGGCGCGACGTTCGCGCAGCAAGGTCGCCAGCTTGGCGCGCGCCTGCAGCAGGCGCGAAGGCGGCAGATCGGCCGCCTGGGTGCGAGCGGAGAGATCCAGCGCGATCACCAACGGCGAATGGGTCCGAAACAGCGGTTGCGCGTCCTGGCGCCAACTCGGCCCGGCCAGCGCCAGGATCGCGATCGCGCACGCCACCAGGGCGGCGAGGAAACCGAGCCAGGAGCGCCGTCCACCGCTGGCCAGCAAGGCTGGCAAAAGATGCGCATCGACATTGGCGCGCCAGGCATCGGCGCGGCGCAGGCGTGAGTGCCAGGCCAGCGCCACCAGCGGCAGCAACAACAGCGCCCACAACGCGTGCGGCCGCAGGAAGTGAAAGGCCTGCCAGAAGGCGTTCATCGCGGCCTCCACGGCAGGGCGAAGTGCAACAGGACCAGCAGCAACGCCAGCGCCAACGGCCCGGCGTAACGCTCGATCCGCGGCTGCACCGCAACACCGGCAGCTGCGACCGGTTCGAGTCGGTCCAGCTCGGCATAGATGCCGGCCAGTTCGTCGGCATCGCGGGCGCGGAAGAAACGCCCGCCGGTCTTGTCGGCGATCTGGCGCAGCGCGGTTTCATCGATCTCGTCGCCACCGCCGGGCAAGGGAATGCCGAACATCGAATAGCCCCCGGCGCCACCAAAGGCGATCGTATGCACGCGCACGCCGGTGGTCGCAGCCAATTCGGCAGCCTTTTCCGGAGTGATGCTGCCGGCGTTGCTTTCGCCGTCGGTGAGCAGGATGACCACCCGCTGCCCCATGGGTTGTTCGCGCAGGCGCTTGACCGACAGCGCCAGCGCATCGCCGATGGCGGTCTGGCGGCCGGCCAGGCCGACGACGGCATCGCGCAGTTGGTCGCGCACGGTGGCCAGGTCGGCGGTCAGCGGCGTCAGCGCGTAGGCGCGCTCGGCGAATACCAGCAGGCCGACGCGGTCGCCCTGGCGACGGTCGAGGAAGTCGGCGAGCACGGCCTTGGCCGCGGTCAGCCGATCGACCACCTGGCCGCCTAGCTGCATGTCGGTTTCGGTCATGCTCGCCGACAGGTCGACTGCGAGCATCATCTGCCTGGCCTGGTGCGGCGGCGTGATGGGTACGCCGAGCTCCTGCGGACGCGACAGCGCCGCACACAGGAACAACCAGGCCAAGGCCAGCAACCAGGGCACGCGGCGCCACGCCGGGCGATGCGCCGCACCCGCGGCGATGCCTTGCAGCGCCTCACCGTAGGGCACCCGCAACGCGGCTGCGCGGCTGGCCAGCGGCGGCAACAGATACACCAGCAATGGCAGCGGCAACAGCCACCAGGCCCACGGCCAGGCGCTGCCGGCGAAGGCTTGCAGCCAGGCGCTGACATCCAGGGTGCTCATCGCTTGCGCGCCATCAGTTGCAGGAACCGCGCCCGCGCCAGCGGTTCGAGCGCCGCCAGTTCGGCATCGCTGGCGTGTGGACGAAAACCGCCCTCGAGCAAGACCCGTCCGGGACCGCGCGAGAACTCCGTGCCTTTGCGGCCGTCCAGCCATTGCAGCCAGGCTTCGCCTTGCAAGGTGTCGGCACGCGGATCGAGCCGACGCGCGGCGCGGCGCAGCAAGGCCGAGATCGCGCCGATGCGTTCGGCTGCGGTGGCACCGGCGCTGTCCTGCTCGAACAAAGCCTGCCAACGCCGCCGCCGTGCGCGCCGGCGCATCACGATGAGCAACACGAACGCCAGCACACACAACAGGGCAGCACCCACCCACCACCAACCGGCGGCCGGTGGCCACCAGCCCGGTGGCGGCGGCAAATGCACATCGCGCAGTGGCAGCTCGGCCGGGGCCATCACCGCACTCCCTGGGTCGCGCCGCCAAGCCAGGCATCGCTGCTGTCATCGGTGCGCAGCACGCGCACGCTGACGCGGCGAGCCGGCAGTTCTTCCTGCAGGCGTTGCAGCGGTGCACCGAATTCCCGTTGCCAACTTTCGCGTGCAGCGCTCGCGGCCAGATCGAGCTCAAGCCGTCGTCCGCCACTGAGGAACGGCAGCACCGCGGCGGGCGGTGCCATTTCCAGCGGATCGACCAACAGCACCAGCACGACTTCGTGGTGCAAGGCCAGGCCGGACCAGCGCGACGCCGGCAGCGCGATAGCGCTGTGTGGGTCGGCGAAGACGGTCAGGCGCGAGCCGGGGCGCAGCAGCCGGGTGGCATGGTCCAGGGCCAGGGCCAGGCCGGCGTCATCGGCCGGCGGCTCCGCATACCAGCGCACCAGCGCGTCAAGCACCCGCAGCACACCGCGCGCGCCACCGGCCGGCGCCACCGGGGCTTCGCGCAGGCTGCCGCGCAGCGCGGCGACGCGATCACCCTGGCGCTGCGCCAGCCAGGCGGCAACGGCGGCCGCACGCGCGGCCTGCACCGACTTGAAGCGCGTGCGCGTGCCGAAATACAGCGTCGGCGCGGTGTCGGCGACGATCAGGCTCAGGCGCTCGCGCTCGGCCTGGAACAACTTGGTGTGGGCACGGCCGCTGCGCGCGGTCAAACGCCAGTCGATATGGCGCGCGTCATCACCAGGCACGTATTCGCGCGACTCGGCGTACTCCATGCCGCGCCCGCGCAACGAGGAAGGCGACTGCCCGACCAGCCCCAGCCGCCCGCGTCCGGGCAGCACCCGATGGCGGCTGGCGCCGCGCAGGGCGATCAGTTCGGCCAGGGTGGGCTGCAGGCCGGTCACGGTGGCCTGCGTTCCCTCGGCGGAGGTGGGGCTCGCGGCCATGCTCAAGGCCGCCTCAAGCCGCGACGCCCCCGCCAGCGGCGGTGCCGGTCATGGCAGCGGCACCCGGTCCAGCAGGGCATGTACCAGGCGCTCGCCATCCCAGCCTTCGGCGGTGGCTTCGTAGCTGGGTAGGATGCGATGGCGCAACACATCGGGGGCCACGGCGCGGATGTCGTCCGGGGTCACATAGTCGCGCCCAGCCAACCAGGCGCGCGCGCGCGCGCAGCGCTCCAGTGCAATCGAACCACGTGGGCTGGCGCCCCAGGCGATGCGCTGGGCCAACTGCGGGTCATAGCGGTGGGCATCGCGCGAGGCCAGCACCAGCTCGATCAGGTAACGCTCCAGATTCGGCGCGACATGCAACTCGAGGACCGCACGGCGCGCGGCCATCACGGTATCGACCGACAAGCGATCGGCTACTGGCTCGGGTGCTTTCAGGGCGTCGCGCGCGGTTTCGCGTGCCAGGCGCAGGATCTCGGCTTCGGCGTCGGCCTGGGGATAGCCGATACGCACGTGCATCAGGAAGCGGTCCAGCTGGGCCTCGGGGAGCGGGAAGGTGCCTTCCTGCTCGATCGGGTTCTGCGTGGCCATGACCAGAAACAGCGACGGCAATGCATAAGTGTGGCGGCCGACGGTGACCTGGCGCTCGCCCATGGCTTCCAGCAGCGCCGATTGCACCTTGGCCGGGGCGCGGTTGATTTCGTCGGCCAGCAGGATCGGGTGGAAGATCGGGCCGGGAACAAATTCGAAGCGTCCTTCTTGGGAGCGCCAGATCTCGGTACCGGTCAGGTCGGCGGGCAGCAGGTCGGGGGTGAACTGGACACGGGCGAAGTCCGCCTCCAGATGACCGGCCAATGCACGAATGGCGGTGGTCTTGGCCAGGCCGGGCGCGCCCTCGACCAGCAAGTGGCCATCGGCAAGCAAGGCGATCAGCAGGCGCTCGACCAAGGCGGACTGGCCGACGATGCGCGCCGAGAGCGCCTCGCGCAGGCCGGTGAAAGCGTCATGCAACGGGCCGTGGCCGGGCGTTGCCGCGGGCTGTTCCGGAAGGGTGGATGCGTTCATAGGCCGAGTTTGACCGATCGGGCGTGAATTGGTTCACCGGAAATGCGAGGACGTGTGCGGCTTCACAACTCCGGTGCCCAGTCGCCGCGTGCCCCGGGGCGCCTGCGAAAATTCGCGCCCAAGACCCATTCATGTCGGTAGGCGATCGTAGCCTCGGTGTTTCCCGGATCTACTTCGCACCCCATTCTTCACATCCCCCCTCCCCATGCCCGATCAATGGCATCCATGGATCGCCGAGCGCCTCGCCGGTGGCCAAGCGCCCGGCGAGGTGGTGGCGCAACTCGAGCGCCTCGGTATCCCGTCGCGCGTGGCCAGCGACGCGGTGCGGTCGGCCTTGACCGGCCGTCCGTCGCCACGCCACAGAGGCGCTGTCGCCAGCGTGGCGCACGCACGCAACCCCGCCATCGACTGCTGGCCGGCCGCCTACCCGTTCCGGCAATGCTCCGAGTCGGTCTTCGAAGGCCACAGGGTCCGCCAGGTGATGCGACTTGCGCAGCCGGCCGTGGCGCTGCTGGAAAACGTGCTTAGCGCGGCAGAATGTGAGGCGCTCATCGAAGCTGCGCGCCCACAGCTGGAAAGGGCACTGGTGATTGATCCACGGACCGGTGCACAGCGGCCTGACCCGGCGCGAAGCAGCGATCGCGCTGCGATCGGGACAGGGACATTCCCCGCACTCGTGAATATCCAGGCCCGCCTGGCCTGGTTGATGGGGTGTGACCCGCGACATGCCGAGACGCTGCAGGTACTGCGCTACGGGGTGGGCGGCGAGTATCAGCCTCACACCGACGATTTCGCCAACCCCGACGCCGAAGGCGGTCAGCGACTGGGCACGCTGGTCATCTATCTGCGGGATGTCGCCCTGGGCGGTACCACGGCGTTTCCCGAGCTCGGCCTCCAGGTGGCACCCAGCCGTGGCATGGGTGTCTATTTCGCCTATGGCGACGCCCACGGCCGGATCGACTCGCGCTTGCTGCACGCCGGCATGCCGCTGCTGTCGGGGGAAAAGTGGGTGGCGACCCAGTGGGTGCGCGACCGACCGCTGCCGCAGGACATCGACTGAGATATCGCTGTAAGAGAAAGGCCGCCCGAAGGCGGCCTTTCAAAATCACAACCGGTGCGCTGGCCTTTGCGGCTCAGGCGCCCTTGGCCACGCGCAGGACCTTCGGGGTGACGAAGATCAGCAGCTCGGCCTTGTCCTTGCTGCGGCCCCGCTTCTTGAACAGATTGCCCAGGAAGGGGATGTCGCCCAGGAACGGCACCTTGCTGACACTGGAGCGGTCGGTGAACTCGTACACGCCACCGATGACCACGGTCTGGCCGTCGTCCACCAGCACGGCGGTGTTGATCTCGCGGCGGTTGATCTGCGGCACGGTGCCGTAGCCTGCCAGTTCGATGTACTGGTCCACTTCGTCCTTCTTGACGTTCATGTTCAGGAAGACGCGGTTGTCGTTGGTGATGGTCGGGGTGACCTTCAGCTCCAGCAACACTTCCTTGAACTGCACGTTCGGCGTGGCGGCGGTGCCGGCGGTGCCACCGGTGATGGTGACGTAGCCGATTTCCTTACCCTGCTTGATCACGCCTTCGCGCTGGTTGGCGGTGACGATGCGCGGGTTGGAGATCACTTCGCCGCGGCCTTCTTCCTGCAGAGCCGACAGCTCCAGGTCCAGGTTGAAGTTGGCGCCGAGCAGCGTGTAGGCCAGACTGGTCGGCGTGCCGTTGGTGAACGAATCGGCAGGCAGGTTCACGTTCAAGCCGCGGGTAGCGGAGACGTTGCCGCCGCTGGCCGAGCTGCCGATGGTGGCGGTGTTGCCGCCGTACTGGCGGGTGCCACCGATGCCGAACTTGGCGCCGAGGTCGCGGGCGAAGGTATCCGACGCGATGACGATGCGGCCCTCGATCAGGACCTGGTCGACCGGACGGTCGATATGGTCGATCAACTCGCGCATCTGCGCGACCTTCTTCGGGATGTCGCTGATCATCAGCGTGTTGGTGCGCTCGTCGGCGACCACGCGACCACGCGGCGACAGGAAGCCATTCTCCTGCTGGTTCGCGCCACCACCACCACCGCCGCCGCTACCGCCGATGCCCTTGGCCTCGGTCAGCGCCTTGAAGATCGCGGTCGCCGAGTGGTAGTTGATCTGGATGTAGTCGGTGATCAGGTCTTCGCGGTTCTCGATAGCGATGCGCGCGTCTTCCTTGTCCTGCTCGAACTTGGCCAGCTCGGACTGCGGTGCCACCCAGATCACGCCACCGTCGCGGCGCTTGTCCAGGCCCTTGGCGCGCAGCACGATGTCCAGTGCCTGGTCCCACGGCACATTGACCAGGCGCAGGGTGACATTGCCCTGCACGGTGTCGGAGGCGACCACGTTGAGGTTGGATTCCTCGGCGATCAGCTGCAGCACCGTGCGCACCGGCACGTCCTGGAAGTTGAAGGTCACCGGGCGGCCGCTATAGCCACGCGCTGCCACCGCGGCCGCAGCCTGGGTGACGCTGGCGGCGGTCGGTGCGCCCATGGCCGGTACGCCCTTGCGCGGGCTGATCTCGACCACGTACTCGTTGCCGGTCTGGTAGGCCAGCGACTCGAACGGGCCAGTGGTGCTCAGCACCAGTTGCGAACCGCCGCCGGACGGCTTGGCGTCGATGCGCTGGACCGGCGTGGCGAAGTCGGTGACGTTGAGCGGACGTTGCAGCTCGGCCGGCAGCCGTGCGTTGCCCACGTCCACCAGGACCGTGCTGCCCTGCGTCCGCAGGTCGGGGCTGGCGCCCTGCCCGTCGAACTGCAGGATCAACCGGCCAGCACCATCTTCGCCGCGCTTGAAGTCGATCTTCGAGACCGCCACGGTCGCCGGTACCGTCTTGGCCGGATCGTGTGCGTTGAGGTCCGCGGCAGCAGAAACTGCCGCGAAAGAAGAGCCGCTAGCCAGTGCGAGCGCGAACCCCATCGCGCACGCCCGGATCGCTTGGCGCCGGATGGGACGCAGGCTCAGGGCTTTGGAAAAAGTCATCGTGCTATCCCCTAATCAATCATTGATCGTCAAGTGCGATGGAGGCCGGACGTTCCAGCCAACCACCCGCACCATCCGGCACCAGTTCAATCAAATCGATGCGATCCTCGGACACTCCCGTTACCCGACCATCGCTCTGTCCCAGGTAGACGCCGGGGCGCACCCGGTAGGTCACCTTGTCCGGCGCCATGACCAGCGCAACCAGGCCGGGGCCGCCACCGATACTCCCGAGCATGTCGAGACTGTCGAGCGGGAAGGCTTCCAGCGGTTCCTTGCGGCGGTTCGGGTCCGGACGCAGGCCATTGCCGCCTTCCGGATTGGTCCAGGCATCGGAGAACGGATCGCGCATGCCTTGCGCGGCGTACTCGAAGGTTTCGAACTGTTGCATCACCGGCAGCGGATCCAGCGCCGAGGCCGGACGAGCGCGGACCTCGGCCACCCAACTCTTGAGATTGGGCGCGTCTCCAGGGGTGCTGGTGACGGTTCGGCCGCAGCCGGCAAGCAGTGCCATCAGGGCCAGGCACGACAGCCTCTTGTAGGTCGTCATACTCATTCTTTGCCCTTTTTCTTCTTGTTCTTCTTGTCTTTCTTCGCGGCCTCGGCGGCAGCCTTCTCCTGCACGGCCATCTCCTCGTCGTCCAGGTAACGGTAAGTCTTCACCGTACCGGCCAGCTCGAGGGGACCGCGCAGCGTGATGCCGACCTTGGGATCCTTGGGCTTGAGGTTGATGTCGTGCATGGTGAGGATCACCACGCGCGGCAACGAAGCGACACCGCTGACGAACGCACCGAACTGGTGATAGCTACCCACCATGCGCAGGGCGATCGGCTTCTCCGCGTAGAACTCGCGCGGCGTTTCAGTACCCGGCTGGAACAACTCGGTGTTCAGGCCGCTGGACAACGCGGTCTGCGAGATATCGATGATCAGGTCGGGCATTTCGGTCTTGCTGGGCAGCTGGCGCAACATCTGTTGCAACACCTGTTCCATCTGCGCGAGCTGCTGCTTCAGCGGCTCGAGTTTGACGGCGCGGTCCTGCTCTGTCTCGAAATCCTTGCGCAGGCGGGTTTCGGTCTGTTCCAGGCCAATCAGCTCATCGCGCTTGCTGCTGATCAGGGCGAACCACGCCAGCAACATGATGAGCAGGGCGACGATCAGGCAGAACACGATCTTCGCGCGCTCCGGCCAAGCGCCGATGTTGCGGAAATCAAGGTCGTTGATGCTGAACTTTTTCTGGCTCATGACGCCGCTCCCGCCTGCGGTTTGGCCGCCGGCGCCGGGGCCGGTGCCGCGTTGGTGGCCGGTTTGTCCACTGCCGTGCCCTTGGCATCGGCCGGCGCTGCGGCCGGCGTGGACGCGGCCTGGTCGGCGGCGACGCTGCTGGTGCCAGAGGCGGTAGCCGTGGCCTTTTCGGCCGGGCCGCCGGTGCCATCCTTAGCCGGTGCGTTGGGATTGGCGAGCTTGACCTTCAGCTTGAACACGTACGGCAACGCCTTGACGTCGACGCTTGCGGCAAGCTTCTTGTCCTTGTCCTTTTCCTGCGCCTTGGCCTCGATGATCGACAGGTCCGGATTGGTCATCCAGCCCGAGCCCTCCAGGTTGCGCATGTAGGTACTGACGCGCGCATTGGATTGCGAGCGGCCTTCCAGGGTCAGCACCTCGCCTTCCTGCTTGAGCGCGGTCAGCACTACGCCGTCGGGAATGGTCCGTACCAGCGAGTCGAACAGGTGCACCATCTGCGAGCGGTTGGCCTGCAGTTCCTCGATCACGCGCTTGCGTGCGAGCAGGCGGTCCTTCTTCTTGTCCAGCTCCTCGATCTCGCGATTCTGCGCCTTGACCTTCTCGATCTCGGCGGTGAGGAACCTGTTGCGGTCCTGCTGGCCGCTCACCTGGCGATCGAAGTAGAACCAGATCATCAGCGACAGCAGCACGCCACCCAACGCGGCAAAGCCGAGCATGGTGTAGAACTCGCGCTCGCGCTGCTTGCGGCGCTCGGCGCGCCAGGGCAGTAGGTTGATTCTTGCCATCAGTCGAAGCTCCTCAGGGCCAGGCCGGTGGCGATCATCAGGGCCGGGGCATCCTGCTGCAGCGCTTGCGCCTGCACCTTCGGACCGAGGGTCATCTGCGCCAGCGGGTTGGCGACCACGGTGGTCACGCCCAGCTGCTCTTCGACCATTTCCGGCAGCCCGGTCAGGGCCGCGCAGCCGCCCGCCAGGACGACGCAGTCGACCCGGTTGAACTCGCTGCCGGCATAGAAGAACTGCAGCAGTCGGCTGATCTGCTGGACAGTGGCTTCCTTGAACGGCTCCAGCACCTCGACCTCGTAGCTCTCCGGCAAGCCGCCCTGGCGCTTGGCCATGCCGGCTTCCTCGTAGGTCAGGCCGTAGCGGCGCATGACTTCGTCGGTGAGCTGCTTGCCGCCGAACACCTGCTCGCGGCTGTAGAGGCTGCGGCCACCGCGGATCACGTTGAGCGTGGTCATGGTGGCGCCGATGTCGACCAGGGCGACCAGGCCGTCATGCGGCACCGGCAGCTCGCCGGCCAGCAGGGCGAAGGCGTTCTCGACCGCGAAGGCCTCCACGTCCATCACCTTGGCGGTGAGTCCCCCCAGCTCCAGCGCCGACTGGCGCAGCTCGACGTTCTCCGAACGCGAGGCGGCCAGCAACACCTGCACCATTTCCGGATTGTTCGGAATGGCACCGAGCACCTCGAAGTCGAGGTTCACTTCCTCGATCGGGTACGGGATGTAGTTGGTGGCTTCCAGTTCGACCTGGGCCTCCATGTCGTTCTCGTCCAGGTCCGCCGGCATCGGGATCAGCTTGGTGATCACGGCCGAACCGGCCACGGCGGCGGCCGCGTTCTTGGCCTTGCTGCCGGAACGGTTGATCGCGCGACGAATGGCTTCGCCCACCGCCTCGACCTCGACGATGTTCTTCTCCACCACCGCATTGGGCGGCAGAGGCTCGACCGCGTAATGCTCCACGCGGAAACGGTTGCCGCTACGGGAAAGCTGCAAAAGCTTTACCGCAGTCGAACTGATATCGACGCCAATGAGCGGCGACTGACTCTTGGGAATAAGCCCCACGGAAACTCCCCTGCCGACGGGCACTTGGACGCGCTTTGTGCGCCCGCGCATTAATAATTAGTTTTTTGCAATTGGCAACCACCCCGCGCGCAAGCCGAGAAGCCCGTCACGTCAGTCCGTGCCTTGCCCCTGCCCTACCCGGCGAGAGGGTTCCCCAATTGCGTTCCCCGAATCTGACCCCAGCCAGACCCGCCTAATCTATACTCTGTGGCCACGAAATCTGCAATCGGAATCTGCTTGATGCCCCGTTTTCGTCGTTGGCTGGGCTGGCTCCTGGCCGCGTTTGTCGTGCTTGCCCTGCTCGGCCTGGTCGCGGCCGGCGGGGTCTACTACACCCTGTACTCGCGCTTGCCCGACGTCCAGTCGCTGCGCCAGGTCGAGCTGCAGGAGCCGATGTACGTGTACGCCAGCGACGGCCGGCTGATGGCCGTCTACGGCCAGGCCCGGCGCTACCCGATCCAGATGAAGGACGTGCCCGAGCGCCTGCGGCAGGCCTTCCTGGCGACCGAGGACGCACGCTTCTACGAGCACGGCGGGGTCGACTACAAGGGCATTGCGCGCGCGGTGTGGCTGCTGGCCACCACCGACGACAAGCGCGTACCGGGCGGTTCGACCATCACCCAGCAGGTCGCCCGCCAGTTCTTCCTCAGCTCCGAATACAGCTACACCCGCAAGCTCAACGAGATCCTGCTGGCGCGCAAGATCGAGAGCGAACTGAGCAAGGACGAGATCTTCGAGCTCTACCTCAACAAGAGCTTCTTCGGCAACCGTGCCTACGGCGTGGGCGCGGCGGCCGAGTACTACTACGGCAAGAAGCTCAACGAACTGACCCTGGATGAGATGGCCTCGCTGGCCGGCATCCCCAAGTTCCCCTCCAGCGGCAACCCGATCAGCAACCCGGAGCGCGCGCGCGAGCGCCGCGACTACTACGTCCTGCAGCGCATGGCCGACCTGCGCTTCATCAGCCAGGCCGAGGCCGATGCGGCCAAGGCCGTGCCGATGCACGCCACCCCGCACGAGCCGCCGGTGGAGGTGTATGCCCCCTACGTGGCCGAGCTGGTGCGCCAGGAAATGATTGCCCGCTACGGCGGCGAGGTCCTGGACAAGGGCTACCGCGTGACCACCACCATCGATGCCAACCTGCAGCAGGCGGCGGACGTGGCGGTGCGCGATGGCCTGCTGCTGTACGACCATCGCCATGGCTGGCGCGGTGCCGAGCAACACTTCGAGGTAGCGGCCGACGCCGATGCCAGCACGCTGGCCACGCACTTGTCCGGCATCGTCACCCAGTCCGGCCTGCGCCCGGCGATCGTCGCCGCCACCCTGCCCGATGGCGGCGTGCGCGTGGTCCTGGGCGACCGCAGCGAACTTACCTTGCCAGCCGCCGCCAGCCGCTGGACCGGCAAGTCGCCGGCCAGCCTGCTCAAGCGCGGCGACCTGATCCGCGTACGCGCCGGCGAGAAGGACGGCGAGTGGCTGGTCGACCAGTTGCCGCGCGGCCAGGCCGCGCTGGTGTCGCTGGACGCCAACAACGGCGCCCTGCGCGCGATGGTCGGTGGCTTCAGCTTTGCCGGCAACAAGTTCAACCGCGCTACCCAGGCCCGCCGCCAGCCCGGCTCCAGCTTCAAGCCGTTCGTGTATGCGGCCGCGTTCGAGAAGGGTTTCAACCCAGCGTCGATCGTGCTCGATGCGCCGGTGGTGTTCCGCGACCGCCGCGGCAAGACCTGGTCGCCGCAGAACGACGGCGGCGGCTTCAAGGGCCCGATGCGCCTGCGCGAGGCGCTGGTGCAGTCGCGCAACCTGGTATCGGTGCGCCTGCTCGATGCCATCAGCGTGGATTTCGCGCGCCAGTACATTTCCCAGTTCGGCTTCGATCCGGCCGAATTGCCGCCGAACCTGTCGATGTCGCTGGGCACTGCTTCGCTGACGCCGCTGTCGGTGGCGCGCGGCTATGCGGTGTTCGCCAACGGCGGCTCGCGGGTGGATACCTGGCTCATCGATGAAGTCCGCGACCGCGACGGCAAGGTGCTATTCAAGGAAAACGCAGCGGTAGCCTGCCGCCGCTGCGGCAACGTCGGCGGCCATGCGACACCGGCCAGCCAGGTGGTGGACGGCTTCAACTTCGGCGCCGCCGCGCCGCAGCCGGCGGCCACCGCGCAAAGCGAAGCACAGCCGAAACCGGGGGCCGAGACCACGCCGCTGCCGGCGAGCGATGCCAAGATCGCGCCCCGCGCAATCGACGAGCGCACCGCCTACCAGTTGGTGTCGATGATGCGCGACGTTGTCCAGCGCGGCACCGGCACCGCGGCCAAGGTGCTCGGGCGCGAGGATGTCGGCGGCAAGACCGGCTCGACCAACGACCACCGCGACGCCTGGTTCTCCGGCTTCGGCGGGCCGCTGGCAACGACCGTGTGGGTGGGCCGCGACGACTTCAAGTCGCTCGGCTACCGCGAGTACGGTGGCAAGGCCGCGCTGCCGATCTGGATCGACTACATGCGCGTAGCGCTCAAGGACGCGCCGATCACCGCCAACGACCCGCCCGACGGCATGACCCAGGCCACCATCAACGGCGCCGTGGAGTGGGTCAAGAACGAAGATCTCGACCGCCTGCAGGACTACGACTACGGGCTGCAGGACCAGCAGGCCGACGAGAAGGCGTTCGACATTTTCTGATCTGGCCGCAAGTCCTCCACACAAGGGGCGCCACGCGCCCTTTGTGTTTTGCGCCGCTTGCATCCCCATCACATCACTGCGGTACATTCCCTCCAGGTTCCAGCACGAGGGAGTCCGGCCATGCATCACGCCCGCCAGCACGCCGAGACCCGCACCCGCGAACGCCGCCACCGGCTCGCCCACGAGGCCGCAAGGCTCATGGCCGAGGGCGGGATCCGCGACTTCCACCAGGCCAAGCTCAAGGCTGCCGACCGCCTCGGGATCCACGATGATGCCTCGTTGCCGCGCAACCGCGAGATCGAGGAAGCCTTGCGCGAGTACCAGCGCCTGTTCGCCGGACCACAACACGTCGAGGGACTACGCCAGCGGCGCGAGGCCGCGTTGCGCGCCCTGGAATTCCTCGCCCCGTTCTCGCCGCGCCTGACCGGCCCGGTACTGGACGGCACCGCCGACGCCAATAGCCCGGTGCAATTGCAGTTGCACAGCGACGATCCGGAGGCGGTGGCGATGTTCCTGGAGGAGCACCGCATTCCAGCCGAGCCACGTGCCCGGCGGCTGCGCCTGGACCGCGAGCGCACCGCAGATTTTCCGGTCTGGCTGTTCAGTGCCGAGGAGCTGACCTTCGACCTCACCGTGCTGCCCTACGACGCGCTGCGCCAGGCGCCGCTGTCGCAGGTGGACGAAAAGCCGATGGCGCGCGCCTCGGCCACGCAATTGCGCGAGTTGCTGGCGCAGGAGGAGATCCTTGGCTACACCGGCTGACGGCGGCGCGCCCCGACGCGGCATCCAGGGCCGCATGGCTGGCGTCTGGGCTGGGCTGCTGTTGCTGGTCGTCCTGGTAGTGGCCGCGTGGCATAGCGGCGGCTCGCGCCTGCACGAGAGCGACGCCAGCGCGCCGTGGATCGGCCTGCCGCCGGGCGGTACCGACCTGGCGACCTGGCAGGCGCGCGGCCTGATCCAGCAGACGATCATGGCCGCCCCACCTGAGAACGAGCTGCTGCAAGCTTGCGGCATCGATCCCAATCTGGGCCACGAGACCTACGTGGCGACGGTGACGGACGATCGGGGCGAGCAGGGCTGGCGCATCACGCTGACTGTACAGAACGAGGATGTCCTGGCGACTGCGTCCCCGGCAGCCTTCCGGCCACCGCCGCCGCCTGGCTCTCACGGGTATTCGGCGATTACTTCCCTGATCCACCGGCAGGTGCTGCGCCAGCGGCTGGCCGACGTGCGCGACCTCTGGCGCAGCACGTCGCTATGGAGCGAGGATCCAGGCCAGCCGACCGGCCTGGATGGCATTTCAGTCCGGCTGGAAGCGTGCATCGATGGCAGCTATGGGCTCCGGGTGCACCCTGCGAGCGACACGAGCGCCCGGTTGCACACCGCACTGGCCCGGGCCTTGTCATTGCCCGCGTCCACTCCCACGCACTGAGGACGCCAGCGAGCCACATAAATGCGGAAGGCCCCTTGCGGGGCCTTCCAGTCATACCTGCTGCCGCTGCGCTCAGCGCTTGTCGACAGCCTGGTAATCGCGCACGTCGTGCCCGGTGTAGATCTGGCGCGGACGGCCAATCTTCATTTCCGGGTCGACCTGCTGCTCCAGCCAATGCGACACCCAGCCGGAGGTACGGGCAATGGCGAACATCACGGTGAACATTTCCACCGGGATATTGAGCGCCTTGTAGATGATGCCCGAGTAGAAGTCGACGTTCGGGTACAGCTTGCGCTGCACGAAGTAGTCATCCTTCAGCGCGGCTTCTTCCAGCTTCAGCGCCACTTCCAGCAGCGGATCGTTCACGCCCAGCTCGCCCAGCACCTTGTGGGTCATCTCGCGGATGATCTTGGCGCGCGGGTCGAAGTTCTTGTAGACGCGGTGACCGAAGCCCATCAGGCGGAAGCCGGAGTTCTTGTCCTTGGCCTTGGCCACGGCCGAGTCGACGTTCTTGGCGTCGCCGATCTCTTCGAGCATCTTCAGCACCGCTTCGTTGGCACCGCCGTGGGCGGGACCCCACAGCGCGGTGATGCCGGCGGCGACCGAAGCGTACGGGTTGGCACCAGTCGAACCGACCAGGCGCACGGTCGAGGTCGAGGCGTTCTGCTCGTGGTCGGCGTGCAGGATGAACAGCAGGTCCATGGCCTTGGCCACGACCGGGTTCAGCTCCAGCGGCTCGCTCGGCACTTCGAACATCATGTGCAGGAAGCGGTCGACGTACTCGAGGTTGTTGCGCGGGTAGCGGATCGGCTGGCCCACCGAATAACGGTAGGCAGCCGCGGCCAGGGTCGGCATCTTCGCGATCAGGCGGATCGCCGACTGGCGGCGCTGCTCCGGATCGTTGAGGTCCAGGGTGTCGTGGTAGAACGCCGACAGCGAAGCGACCGTGGCGGCCAGCATGGCCATCGGATGGGCGTCGTAGTGGAAGCCCTTGAGGAAGTGCTTGAGCGACTCATGCATCATCGTGTGATGCGTCACTTCATGCTCGAACTTGGCGAACTCGGCCTTGTTGGGCAGTTCGCCGTTCATCAGCAGGTACGACACTTCCAGGAAGTTGGAGTGCTGGGCGAGCTGCTCGATCGGGTAGCCGCGGTACAGCAGCACGCCGTTGTCGCCGTCGATGTAGGTGATGGCCGACTTGCAACTGGCGGTAGCGGTGAAACCCGAGTCGTAGGTGAAAAGACCGGTTTCCTTGGTCAGCTTGGAAATGTCGACGCAGTCATTGCCCAGCGTGGGCTTGAGCACGGGCAAAACTACCGACTTGTCGCCGGCGTTGAGCGTGACCTGATCAAGATCGGACACAGTGTCGCTCCTCAGAATGGTTCGCCGCACGGTGGGGCCGGCGGCATTGATGGCGGTCCAGGGGAGTATTCCCTGGATGACCCTCATTATCGCACAGCAGCATAGGTGCGGAACTCAGACTGAAGTCGAACGCCGGCCCGCAACGATGCGTTGCAGCCAGCCGCCAGAATGTGCAAAAGCGACGGCCGCACCTGGGCGCGGCCGTCGCTTGTTTCGATTTTTGCTGCCCTTGAAAGGGCCACTTCACGCAGTGCGTGAAGCGTCCGACCGTTCGATCAGCGCGCGTAGCGCTTCTGGAACTTGTCGATACGGCCGCTGGTGTCGATGACCTTGTGCTTGCCCGTATAGAACGGATGCGAAGCCGAGGAAATTTCCACCTTGATCAGCGGGTACTCCTGACCGTCTTCCCACTTCACGGTCTCCTTGGAGGCCATGGTCGAGCGGGTCAGGATCTTGAGATCGGAAGTCACGTCGTGGAAAACGACGTCGCGGTAGTTCGGATGGATGTCGGCCTTCATGGGCTCGCACCGTAGGGGGCTGCTGGACAAGAGCGGCATTATAGCCAGCGACCCCGGCCCAGGCAAGCCTGCTGCTCAGCCGGCCGCCAGGGCGCCCCGCACCAGGGCCTCGAAGCGCGCCTGGTCATAGCCGATCAACAGGCTGGCGTTGTCCGGCAGTCCCCATTGGCGGTTCCAGTCGACCACGGTGGCACCGCGGGTGTGGGTGCCGGCCAATTCCACCTGCAACGGGCGCTGTTCAACCCGGGTGGCGCCTTCCGGTGCCAGCGCCCAGGCCATGGCCAGGGCATCGGCGGCGTACCAGTGCTCGCCGCGACTGTCCTCGGACCACAGCCGGGTCTTGCGCGAAATCTCCTCGTAGAAGCGTGCCGCCGCGCTGTCGGCGGCCAGCCACTGTTCCACCGCGCGATGCGGCAGCCCATGGGCGACGGTGGCTTCCCAATCGGCCACTTCGATGTGCGGGAAGGCCGAGAACACGATATGCGCGGCTTCCGGGTCGAAGGCGATGTTGAACTCGGCCTGCGGGGTGATATTGCCGTGGCCGTTGATCGCCCCGCCCATCACCAGGAAGCGGCCCACGCGCTGCGGCAGGCTCGGGTCCAGCTTCAGCGCCAGCGCGATGTTGGTGAGCGGCCCCAGGGCGACCAGGAACAGCTTGCCGGCGTATTGGTGCGAGAGGCGCAGGATCGCCAGCGCCGCATGTTCGGTTTCCACGCCGCGCGCCACGGCCGCATAGCCGACGTCGCCGAAGCCATCCAGCCCATGCACATGGGCCGCATCGACGGCCGGATGCAACAACGGGTCGGGGCAACCGGCGTATACCGGCACGTCGGCACGGCCCGCGACTTCGCACAGCTTCAAGGCATTGCGCACGGTGTGGTCGAGGCCGACGTTGCCAGCGGCGATGGTCAGGCCGACCACGTCATGGCGCGTGTCGTTGAAGGCCATCAGCAAGGCCAGCGCATCGTCCACGCCGGGGTCGGTGTCGATCAACAGCGGAATCTTTTGGCTCATCTTTTCTTTCTCTCTGTCTGGTCGGCGAGTCTGTCACCGATGCGCTGACAAAACCAACCAGGACCGGGGCGGGTTTCAGGCCAACGCGTCGAGCGCTGCGCGCAGGGCGCGCACGCGGGAGACGTCGGTTTGCGCCACCTCGCCGGAAAGGCCTGGAAGCCACTGTGCTTGCGCCGCTGTCGGGCGAAGGGTACGTGCCGAAGCATGCACTGCGACCACGCCGGTGCGACGCACGATCTGGCCGACATTGCCGGCATCGATCCCGGCCCCGGCCATCACCGCAATGCGGCCCCGCGCCTGTGCGACCCGCGCGGCGATGTTGTCGGTGCCGGCCAGGGCGTCGGCATGCGCGCCCGAGGTCAGCACGCGCTCGCAGCCCAGCGCGATGGCTGATTCCAGCGCGCGTGCCGGCTCGGCGCAAACGTCGATCGCACGATGGAACGTCACGCCCAGTCCGCGGGCGGCGGCGACCAGCGCCTTGCAGGTGTCTGTATCCACGTCGCCCTTGACATCCAGCGCGCCGATCACCACGCCATCGCAGCCCAGCTGCACGCACTGGGCGATATCGCGCAGCATCACCTCGCGCTCGGCCTCGTCGTAGCAGAAGTCGCCGCCGCGCGGCCGGATCAGCACGTACAGCGGAATGCGCAATCGTTCGCGGGCCACGGCCAAGGTGCCATGCGACGGTGTGCAACCGCCTTCGCCCAGGTTTTCGCACAGCTCGATGCGATCGGCACCGCCGGCCTGTGCGGCCATTGCCGAGGCCAGCGATCCGGCGGCGATCTCCAACTGCAAACGTGCGCTCACATCTGTTCCGTGGCGTAGACCGACCCGCTGTCGATCAACCGGTCGTGCGGCCCCGGGCTGCCGTCCTGCATCGCGTAGACAAACCCCTTGTGCAGCGCGAACGCGCCCACCCGGCCGTCGCGACTCAATGCCAGGAAACACACCTGCAGGCGCTTGCTGTCCTCCGGGCGCTTGCGCACCACGCGTTCGATCGCCTCGCGGCAGGCTTCGGCGGGTGAGTGGCCCTGGCGCATCAGTTCCACCACCAGGAAACTGGCGGCATTGCGGATCATTTCTTCGCCCACGCCGGAAGCCGTGGCAGCGCCGGCTTCCTGGTCCACATACAGGCCGGCGCCGATGATCGGGCTGTCCCCCACGCGGCCGTGCAGCTTCCAGGCCATGCCGCTGGTGGTGCAGGCACCGGCGAGCCGGCCTTGCGCGTCCATCGCGAGGATGCCGAGTGTGTCGTGGTTGTGACTGTCGCCTGGTCGCAAGGCGCGCTCGGCGTTGATCTGCGGCTGGTAGCGCGACGTCTTGCGCCACTGCTCCCATGCCTGCCGCGCGGTATCGGTGAGCAAGGGCGTCTTGCGGAAGCCTTGCTCGATCGCGAACTGTTGTGCGCCCGCGCCTACCAGCATCACGTGCGGCGTCTTCTCCATCACCGCGCGTGCAACCGACACCGGATGGTCGATGTCTTCCAGCGCGCCGACTGCGCCGCAGCGGCCGTCGCCGGCCATGATGCTGGCGTCCAGGGTCAGCACGCCGTCGCGATCAGGGTTGCCGCAGCTGCCGACGGTGGGATTGCACAAATCGGCTTCGGCCCAGCGCGCGCCAGCCTCGACCGCGTCGAGTGCGCTGCCGCCGGCGGCCAGCAGCTTCCACGCCGCGGCGTTCGCACCCACGCCGAAATCCCAGGTCGAGACCACCCGCGGCTTCGAGCGGGCGCCAGCGGCAGCAGCGCCCGCCGCTACGCCCAAGGCCGGGGTGGCGAGTGCGGCGCCGGCCGCAAGCGAAGACTGCAGGAACCGACGTCGTGTACTCATGGTGCTCCTGTGGGGACCGCGCTCAGCGCGCGCCGGGGGTTCGTTGTGCGTACCAGGCCGCGGCGCCGACCAGGCCCAGTTGGCCGTGGTCGACCAACCACACCGGTACCTGCGCCAGCACCGGGGCCAGCACGCCCTTGTTGCCGAAGCGGGCGGCGAAGGTGCCATCGAGCAGCTGCGGCTTGATCTGCGCGGGGATCCCGCCGGCCAGGTAGATCGCGGTGGCGCCGAAGCTCAATGCCAGGTCGCCGGCCAGGCTGCCGAGCAGGCCGCAGAAGATCCGCAGCGCTTCGTCTGCCTGGGCGTTGCCGCCGGCGGATATCGTCGTGGGACTGTCGAGCTCGGCGGGCACCCCGTCCAGCACGCACAGCGCCTGGTAGGTGTTGACCAGGCCGGGGCCGGACAGCACGCGCTCATTGTCCACGTGCGGCCAGCGCTGCAGCAGTTGCTGCAACAGCGCCAGCTCGCGCGCCGTGCCTACCGCCAGGGCGGCATGGCCCGCTTCGCTGGCCAGCACTTGCGGCGGTGGGCCCGGCAAGCGCAAGGCGGTGCCGAGCCCGGTTCCGGGACCCAGCACCACCGCCGCGCCAGGGGCGGCAATATCCGGACCGCAGACACGCGTCATCGCGTGGCGTTCGATGAAGGGCATGGCCCAGGCCACCGCCTCGAAGTCGTTCATCACCGCCAGTTGGTCAAGGCCGGATTCGCGCCGCGTCTGCGCCAGCGTCACCGCCCACGGCAGGTTGCTGTTGACCAGCACATCGCCGTCAAGCCGGCCGGCGATGGCGACGACGGCATGCGCGCCACCCACCCCGCTGCGGCCGATGAAGTCGCGCAGGATCGCCGCCAGGCTCGGGTAGCCGGCGCAGGCGTACTGATGGAACGCGTCGACCACCACGCCGGCTTCGGACGTCACCCGCACCACGCCGAGCCGGGCATGGGTGCCGCCGACATCTGCGGCAATGAAACGCTGCCCCGGCAGCAATGCCATGCCGGTCGCCGGGGCCGCCGCTGCCGCCACCGGTGTGGCCGGTGACGCTTTCGGATCGGCGGGGGCGGGCAGGCGGGCATCGTGCATTAGGGCGGGAACCAAAGGCGGGGGGCGATTATCGGTCAGCGGCTGTGTCGGCGTCGCCAGCGCTCACGCCGCGGCGTAGCGCACGGCGCCGCCGACCCAGCGCGCCACGACCTGGTCGGCCACGGTCGGGGCCTCGGCCAGCAGCGTCTCGGCCAGCCGTTGCACGCGCGGCAACAAGGCGGCATCGCGCGCCAGGTCGGCGACGCGGAAGCTGGCCAGGCCGGTCTGGCGGGTGCCGAGCAGCTCGCCGGGACCGCGCAGCTCCAGGTCCTTCTCGGCGATGACGAAGCCATCGTTGGTCTGGCGCATGGTCTCCAGGCGTTGGCGCGCCATCGCCGAGAGCGGCGCCTGGTACATCAGCACGCAGCTGGACGCGGCCGATCCGCGACCTACCCGCCCGCGCAGCTGGTGCAACTGCGCCAGGCCCAGGCGCTCGGCGTTCTCGATGATCATCAGCGAGGCATTGGGCACATCGACGCCGACCTCGATGACGGTGGTGGCCACCAGCAGGTCGGTCTCGCCCTGCTTGAACGCGCGCATGGCCGCCTGCTTCTCGGCCGCTTTCATGCGCCCGTGGACCAGGCCCACGCGCAGCCGCGGCAATTGCGCCGACAAGGTTTCATAGGTGCCCTGCGCGGCGGTGGCGACGACCTCGTCGCTTTCGTCGATCAGCGTGCACACCCAATAGGCCTGGCGGCCCTCGGCGCAGGCCACGCGGATGCGCTCGACCAGCTCGGGCCGGCGCTCGGCGCTGATCACGATGGTCTGCACCGGGGTGCGGCCCGGCGGCAGTTCATCGATGGCCGAGACGTCGAGGTCGGCATAGGCGGCCATCGCCAGGGTGCGCGGAATGGGCGTGGCGGTCATCACCAGCTGATGCGGCACGCTGCCGGCCGCCGCGCCCTTGTCGCGCAAAGCCAGGCGTTGGTGCACGCCAAAGCGGTGCTGTTCGTCGACGATGGCCAGGGCCAGGTCATGGAAGACCACCGCCTCCTGCATCAGCGCGTGCGTGCCCACCACCACCTGGGCCTGGCCGGATGCGACCTCCGCCAGCACGCGCTCGCGCGCCTTGCCGGTGACCTTGCCAGCCAGCCAGGCGATCCGGATACCCAGCGGCTCCAACCAGCCGCGCAGGTTGTTGAGGTGTTGTTCGGCCAGCAGTTCGGTCGGCGCGGCCAGCGCGGCCTGCTTGCCCTGCTCCACCGCCAGCATCGCCGCAAGCGCCGCGACCACGGTCTTGCCGCTGCCGACATCGCCCTGCACCAGGCGCAGCATCGGCGAAGGTCGGGCCAGATCCTGCCGCACTTGCGCAAACACGCGCTGCTGCGCGCCGGTCAACCTGAACGGCAGCGCCGCCAGCAGGCGCTCGACCTCGCGCCCCGCGCCGGCCAGCGCGGGCGCACGATGCCGCTGCAGGGCGATGCGTTGCCGGCGCAGGCTGAGGTGGTGGGCCAGCAACTCTTCCATCGCCAGGCGTTGCTGCGCCGGGTGTCGGCCGGCGGCAAGCGCGGCCAGGTCGCTGTCCGGCGCCGGCCGATGCATGTCGAGCAGCGCCTGCCGCAGCGAGGGCAGCTGCTGGCCCGCAAGCCAGTCTGCCGGCAGTAATTCGAGTTCGGCCTCGGCCGGCAACCGATCCAGCGCCAGGCCGATCAGGCGCCGCAATGTCACCGGGCCCAGACCTTCCACGGCCGGATAGACCGGGTCGAGCGAATCGCCCAGCACGCCGGCCTCGCCCGCTTCGAGCACGCGGTAGCTCGGGTGCACCATTTCCCAACCGTGCTGGCCGGGCTTGGGCGTGCCGAAGGCACGCACGCGCGCGCCGACGGCGAACTGCGCGACCTGCGCAGCGCGGAAATGAAAGAAGCGCAGCACCAGCGTGCCGCCCGACTCATCGCTGAGGGCCACCCGCAACATCGGCCGATAGCGAAAGCCGCGCTCGACCGCTTCCACCCGCCCCTCCACCTGCGCCGGCACCCCATTGCCCAACTGCGCGATGTCGGTCAGCCGGGTGCGGTCTTCATAGCGCAGCGGCAGGTGCAGCCACAGGTCCTGCAAGGTGAGGATGCTGCGCGCGGCCAGCTTGGCCGCCACTGCCGGGCCAACGCCCGGCAGCGAGGACAATGGCGCGTCGCCGGCCCGGGTCAGGCTCGGCGCGGGAGGGCGCGCGCGCGGCACGGCGGGCACCGCTGGCTCAGTCGAGCACCATCACCGCATCGACCTCGAAGCCGGCGCCCTTCGGCAGTCCGGACACCTCGATCGTCGAACGCGCCGGGAACGGCGCCTGGAAGTATTCCTGCATCACTGCGTTGACCGCGGCGAATTGGCCCAGGTCGGTCAGGTAGAGGCCAAGCCGGACGATGCGATCGAGCGAGCCGCCGGCCGCCTCGGCCACGGCCTTGAGGTTGTCGAAGGCGCGGCGGGCCTGCGCGCCGATATCAGCGCCGCCGACGATTTCGCCGCTGGCAGGGTCGAGCGGGATCTGCCCGGAAAAATACACGGTATTGCCGGCACGCACGGCCTGCGAGTACGGGCCGATGGCGGCAGGCGCCTGGTCGGTATGGATGATCTGACGGGTCATGGCGTCACCGCGGAAAGGAAATGATGGATGATTTTAGCCGCTGCGATCCCTGCAGGAGCGGCTTCAGCCGCGATGAAGCTTTACCGGGAACGCTTCATCGCGGCTGAAGCCGCTCCTACAGTGCTACTGCCGTCGCACGCTCTGCACCACGTGCAAACGCCGCAGGCGCCGCATGACTTCGGCCAGGTGGCGGCGGTCGCGCACCTGGATGTTGAAGCGCAGTACCGCGGCATTGAAGTCGCGGTCCAGGTAATCCACGCGCTCGATGTTCGATTCGCTCTGTGCGATCGCCGCGGCCAGCTGTGCGAGTACGCCGGTGCGATTCTCCACTTCCACCACCAGCGCGGTGTCGTAGTCGCCATTGACATTGGAATCCCAGTCGATCGGCACCCAGCGTTCCGGCGACTTGCGCAGTTCGGCCAGGTTCGGGCAATCCAGGCGATGGACCACGATGCCCTTGCCGGCAGTGTGGTAACCCATGATCTCGTCGCCGGGAATCGGCTGGCAGCAGTTGGCGAAACTGACCACGCCGCGCTCGCTGCCATTGATCAGGATTTTTTCCTGCGAATGCTTGGACAAGCCGGCGCCACGCAGCTCGGCATAGGCCATCAGCGCCTGCGCGGCCTGGGTCGGCATCCAGTTGCCCAGCGCGACATCGGCCAGCAGCGCCTCCAGGCGCGGGTAGCGGTGCTCGGCCAGGAAGGCGTCCAGGCGACCCTTGGGCAGACGCTCCAGCGAGGAATCCATCGCTTCCAGCGCGCGGTCGAGCATGCGATGGCCCAGCTGTACGGCGTCTTCGTGCTCCAGTTGCTTGAGCTGGTGGCGGATCGCCGTGCGCGCCTTGCTGCTGACCACGAATTCCAGCCATTGCGGCTTGGGCGTGGCCGAGCGCGCGGTGATGATTTCCACCGACTGCCCACTCACCAGCTTGGTCCGCAGCGGCACAAGCTTCTTGTCCACGCGCGAGGCCACCGCCTGGTTGCCTACATCGGTATGCACCGCGTAGGCGAAATCCAGCGCGGTGGAGTTGCGCGGCAGCGCCAGGATCTTGCCCTTGGGCGTAAACAGGTAGACCTCGTCCGGGAACAGGTCGACCTTGACGTTGTCGAGGAACTCCAGCGAAGAGCCCGCCGCCCGCTGCGACTCGATCAGGTCGACGATCCACGCATGGGCGCGGCTCTGCGCGCTATTGGGCGACTCACTGCCGAACTTGTAGGTCCAGTGCGCGGCCACGCCGCGCTCGGCGATCAGGTCCATTTCCTCGGTGCGGATCTGCACTTCGATCGGCGAGCCGTAGGGTCCGAACAGCACCGTGTGCAACGACTGGTAGCCGTTGGCCTTGGGAATGGCGATGAAGTCGCGGAAACGCCCATCGAGCGGCTTGAACGTGGCATGCACTGCGCCAAGCGCGTGATAGCACTCCGGCACCGCGCGCACGACCAGCCGGAAGCCGAACACGTCCATCACCTGGTCGAAGGATTTGTTCTCGTCGCGCATCTTGTTGTAGATGCTCCACGGGGTCTTGATCCGGCTGACCAGGCGGTGTTCAAGGCCTTCCTTCGCCAATCGCTGCGACAGTTGCACTTCCACCTGCGCCAACGATTCACGCCGCACCACTGGCTGGCTGCGGATGTGTTTTTCGATGATCGCGTGGCGCCAGGGATACAGCGCCTTGAAGCCCAGATTCTGCAACTCGGACTTGATCAGGCTCATGCCCAGGCGCTGGGCGATCGGCGCGTAGATCTCCAGAGTTTCGCGAGCAATACGGCCACGCGCTTCGCTGCTCTGCGCGCCGAGGGTGCGCATGTTGTGCAGGCGATCGGCGAGCTTGATCATGATCACGCGCAGGTCCCGCGACATCGCCAGCAGCATCTTGCGGAAGCTTTCGGCCGCCGCTTCCTGGCGGTCGCGGAACTTGAGCTTGTCCAGCTTGGTCACGCCATCGACCAGCTCGGCCACCGCTTCGCCGAATTCGGCCGAGAGCTCTTCGCGCGTCAGCGGCGTGTCTTCGATGGTGTCGTGCAGGATCGCCGCGATCAGCGATTCCACATCCATGCCCAGCTCGGCGAGCACGCCGGCCACGGCCACCGGATGGGTGATGTAGGGCTCGCCGGACTTGCGCGTCTGCCCGGCGTGGGCGGCGGCGCCCACTTCCCAGGCGCGGCGCAACAGCGGCAATTGTTCGCGCGGCAAATAGCTGGCGGCGCGCTCAAGCTCCCGGACATAGTCGGGGACATCGCCGGTCGTCGGCGACGCAAGGGCAGCCTGGGCGTTAGGGCCTGGGTTCATGCGGGAAGACTATGCCAGCGCAACGGGGACGGCAATTGCCGGGCGATGGCAGGCGAAAACAAAACAGCCCGCCGAGGCGGGCTGTTCGCGCATCCGGGCCGCGCTGTCATGCGGCCGGATCAAAACGATGCAGCGGATCAGTCGTCGTTCTTCGACATGTCTTCGTCGGCAACCACTTCGGCGGCCGCCCATTCCAGGGCTTCACGCTCGGCGCGCTCGCGCTCGGACTTCTCCACTTCTTCGATCAGTGCGTTGTCGATCTTGCGCGCGGCGATCTCGCGCAGCGCCAGGACGGTCGGCTTGTCGGCCGATTCGGTGTTGTCCAGGGTGGGCTGCACGCCATTGGCGAGCTGGCGGGCGCGCTTGGAGGCCATCATGACCAGCTCGAAACGGTTGTCCACGACTTCCAGGCAATCTTCTACGGTAATGCGGGCCATGCGGGCTCCCGGCGACCGCGAGGTCGCGCATTCGAATGAGGGAAAGGGGGGCGATTGTAGGCACCCGAACCGGCCGGCGCAAGCCAAGCCCATTCAGTTTCCTTTTAAATCAGTCAGTTGCACCGGCGTCTTCGACCAACAAGGTGTCCAGCAGGCCGGCATGGCGCTGCCGTTGCGCCGCCGTGCGCATGCGGCTGGCGGTAAAGATGGCGCACATCTCGCCGACCGCGGTGTCGAAATCCTCGTTGATGATCAGGTAGTCGAACTCGTCGTAGTGGGACATCTCCTCACGCGCGGCGGCCAGCCGGCGGGCGATGACTTCTTCAGTGTCCTGGCCGCGCTTGCGCATGCGCTCTTCCAGGGCCAGGCGCGAGGGCGGCAGGATGAAGACGCTGACCGCATCGGGCACCTTCTCGCGCACCTGGCGCGCACCTTGCCAGTCGATCTCCAGCAGCACGTCGCGCCCGGCGGCCAGCTGCGGCTCCACCGACTGGCGCGCAGTGCCCTTCCAGTCGCCATGCACGCTGGCGTACTCGAAGAAATCGCCGGCGGCGATCATCGACTGGAAATGCTCGACCGACACGAAGTGGTAGTGCTCGGCATGCCGCTCGCCCGGACGCGGCGCGCGCGAGGTGAACGAGATCGACAGGGCGACCTGCGGATCGCGCGCCAGCGTCGCGTTGACGATGCTGCTCTTGCCGGCGCCCGAGGGGGCCGCAACGATATAGAGGGTGCCGCGCATGGGGGTGGGGATCGGCATTCTGGGAGGGGGAGGCAAGCCGCCCCGGTGTTGGCGGGCGGCCATCTTACAGGTCGGGGGCCGGGCAGCGCGCCGCGGCCCCGCACTGCCCTGCGGCTATTCGATGTTCTGCACCTGCTCGCGGATCTGGTCGATCAGCACCTTCAGGTCCACCGCGGCGTTGGAGGTACGGCTGTCCACCGACTTCGAACCCAGGGTATTGGCCTCGCGGTTGAACTCCTGCAGCAGGAAGTCCAGGCGCCGGCCCACCGGCTCGCGCTGCTTGAGCACCCGGCGGATCTCGCCGATGTGGCTGGCCAGGCGGTCCAGTTCTTCGTCCACGTCGAGTTTCTGCAGCCACAACACCAGCTCCTGCTCGGCGCGGCCGGGGTCCACCGGGTGCGGCAGGTCGGCCAGGCGCGCGGCCAGCTTGGTGCGCTGGCCTTCGCGAATGGCCGGGATCAGCGTGCGCACTTCGGCGGCGATGCGCTCGATGGCGTCGACCCGCTCGCTGATCGCCAGCGACAGCTTGGCGCCCTCGCGTTCGCGCGCGGCAACGAACTCTTCGATGACCTCGTCCAGCAGGCTCAGCGCCCGCTCCTGCAGGGCCGCCGGGTCTGCCGCCTCGGCCTTGAGCACGCCCGGCAGTTGCAGCAGGTCGGAGAACTCCACCCGCAGGTTCGGGAACTGGCCGTGCAGCTGCTGCGCCAGCGCGCTGAGCTGGGCCACCATCGGCTCGTTCACCGCCAAGGCGCCCACCCCCTCGGGCGAGCGCAGGCGCAGGACCAGGTCCAGCTTGCCGCGGCTGATACGCGCGGCCACCCGCTCGCGCACTACCGGCTCGAGGTTGCGCAGCTCTTCGGGCAGGCGCACGCCGATTTCCAGGAAACGGTGGTTCACCGAGCGCAATTCACCGCCCAGCGTGCCCCAAGGGGTGATGTGCTCGCCACCGGCGAAGGCGGTCATGCTTCGGATCATGGAGAGGGCTGTCCGGCAAAGCGCGAATGGTACCCTAGCCCACCGCGCGCACCGCTGAAGAAGCCGGCCGCGCGGCCGACTTCGACTTGCGGAACCTCCATGACCTTCTCCCGTCCCAGCGGCCGTCCGGCCGAGCAGTTGCGCCCGGTGCGCATCGAACGCGCCTTTACCCGCCACGCCGAAGGTTCGGTGCTGGTGAGCTTTGGCGACACGCGCGTACTGTGCACCGCCAGCGTCGACAACCGGGTGCCGCCGTTCCTGCGCGGCAAGGGCGAAGGCTGGGTCACCGCCGAATACGGCATGCTGCCGCGCTCCACCCATACGCGCTCCGACCGCGAGGCCGCGCGCGGCAAGCAGGGCGGGCGTACGCTGGAAATCCAGCGCCTGATCGGCCGCGCCTTGCGCGCCTGCGTGGACCGCAATGCGCTGGGCGAGCGCACCATCACCCTGGATTGCGATGTCCTGCAAGCCGATGGCGGCACCCGCACCGCGGCGATCACCGGCGCCTATGTGGCCCTGGCCGATGCAGTGAAGTGGCTGCAGCAGCGCGGCGAGATCAAGCGCCACCCGCTGGTCGGCGCAGTGGCGGCGGTGTCGGTCGGCGTGTACCGCGGCGTGCCGGTGCTGGACCTGGACTACGCCGAAGACAGCGACTGCGATACCGACATGAACGTCGTCATGAACGATGGCGGCGGCTTTATCGAGCTGCAAGGCACGGCCGAGGGCCACGCCTTCCGCCGCGACGAACTCGACTCCCTGCTGGCACTGGCCGAAAAGGGCATCGGTGAATTGCTCGCGCTGCAGCGCGAGGCGCTGGGCCAATGAGCCAACGCCTGGCACTGACCACCCTGGTGGTGCGCGACTACGACGAGGCCCTGGCCTGGTACCGCGACGTGCTGGGCTTCCGCGTACTGACCGATACCGCGCTGGCCGACGGCAAGCGCTGGGTCGTGGTGGCGCCGCGTAGCGAAGACCCGGCCGGCCTGTTGCTGGCCCGTGCCAGCGACGCGCGCCAGCAATCGCGCATCGGCGACCAGACCGGCGGGCGGGTCGGCTTCTTCCTGCACACAGACGACTTCTGGTACGACTACAAAGCCATGCGCGAGCGCGGCGTCGAGTTCCTGGAATCGCCGCGCGAAGAACCCTATGCCACCGTCGCCGTGTTCCGCGACTTGTACGGCAACACCTGGGATTTGCTGCAACCCAAGCCATGAGACTTCGTTCATGAGTACCGCCAACACCCTGGTCCTGGCCAGCAGCAATGCCGGCAAGCTGGAGGAACTGCGCGCCATGCTCGCCGGCCTGCCGCTGCGCATCGTGGCGCAGGGTGAGCTGGGCGTGGAGGACGTGCCGGAAACCGGCCTGACCTTCGTCGAGAACGCGTTGATCAAGGCCCGCCATGCCAGCCACGTCACCGGCCTGCCGGCGCTGGCGGACGATTCGGGCCTGATCGTCGATGCACTGGGCGGCGCGCCCGGCCTGTACAGCGCGCGCTATGCCGGCACGCCGACGAATGCCGCGGCCAACAACGCCAAGCTGCTCGACGCCATGCGCCAGATCCCGGCCGGGCAGCGCAGCGCGCGCTTCTACGCGGTGATCGTGCTGCTGCGCCACCGTGAAGATCCGCAGCCGCTGATCGCCGAAGGCAGCTGGGAGGGCGAGATCACCTTCGCTCCGCGCGGCGACGGTGGCTTTGGCTACAACCCGGTGTTCTTCGATCCGCTGCAGGGCCAGACCGCTGCGGAAATGGATGCTGCCACCAAGAACCGCCTGAGTCATCGCGCCCGCGCACTGGAAACCCTGCGCAGCCAGCTGCAGTCATTCAAGCCCTGAGCACCGCCGCGCTGGAAGTCGTCGCCCCCATGCTGATCCCGCCGCCGCTGTCGCTGTACGTGCACCTGCCCTGGTGCGTGCGCAAATGCCCGTATTGCGACTTCAATTCGCATGCGGCCAAGGGCGCATTGCCGTTCGAGGAGTACGTCGATGCGCTGATCCGCGACCTCGACCACGACCTGCCGCTGGTCTGGGGGCGGGTGGTCAATTCAGTGTTCTTCGGCGGCGGTACGCCGAGCCTGTTCCCGCCCGAGGCGATCGATCGCTTCCTGCAGGCCGCCAGCGCCCGCCTGCGCTTCGCGCCAGGGCTGGAGATCACCCTGGAGACCAACCCGGGCACCGCTGAACACGGCCGCTTCGATCGCTATCTCGCCGCCGGCGTGAACCGCCTGAGCTTCGGCATCCAGAGCTTCGACGACGCCGCGCTGCAGCGGCTCGGCCGCATCCACGACAGCGCCGAGGCCGAGCGCGCGGTGAAGCTGGCGCAGGATGCCGGCTACGACAACCTCAACCTCGACCTGATGTACGCCCTGCCCGAGCAGACGCTGGCCCAGGCCGAGGCCGACCTGCTGCGCGCCTTTGCGCTGCAGCCGACCCACGTCAGCCATTACCAGCTCACCCTGGAACCGAACACGGTGTTCTTTGCGCGCCCGCCGCGCGGCATTCCCGATGACGATGCTGCCTGGGACATGCAGGAGCACTGCCAGCAACTGCTCGCCACCGCCGGCTATGCGCAGTACGAGGTCAGCGCTTATGCCCGCGAGGGTCGGCAGTGCGCGCACAACCTCAATTACTGGCGTTTCGGCGACTATCTGGGCATCGGCGCCGGCGCCCACGGCAAGATCAGTTCCGGCGCCGAGCAGCACGTGCTGCGGCGCTGGAAGCACAAGCATCCGCAAACCTATCTGGCGCACGCGGGCAGCGCGGCGGCGATCGGCGGCGACGACATCGTGCCGGCCGCGCGCCTGCCGTTCGAGTACATGCTCAACCTGTTGCGCCTGCACGAAGGCTTTGCCGAGGCCGATTTCGCCGCCTCCACCGGGCTCGACCCCGGCGTGCTCGCTGCGCCGCTGGCGCAGGCACAGGCCCGCGGCTGGCTGGTGCCGATCGGCGGCCGCTGGGTCCCGACCGAACTGGGTCGGCGCTTCACCAACGATGTGATCGAGTTGTTCCTCGACTGAGGCGGCCATCGGCCATCGCCGACATGCACCGTCTGTCGGCGACCGGCGGCGCTAGCATGGCTGGAGCGGCCAAAACGTGATACATAGCGCGTTCTCAGGGGGAGAGTGGTTTCGCAAGGGATGGTCACGTCCGCGTCTTCGTCGTCCATGCATTCACCCGGTCCGTTGGCAGCGGCACCGGTGTCCGCGCGCGCGCGCCGGTTGCTTGAGGCGCTGTATGCCCAATACGCGCAAGGTCTGGCCGATCCGCTGAAGTTGACCCTGGTCAGCCTTGAGCGCGAACTGTTCGGCCACGCCGAGCGTGCCCGCAACAGCCAGGTCCAGGCTGACCTCTACGCCGAGATGCAGCGGCTGCGCGAACGCGGTGAGCGCTTCGCGCCGCGCTTCCTCGAAGCGCTGGCGCAGGAGCTCGGCAGCCTGTGCGAGCCGCGCCACATCCCGGCGGTGGGCGAGACGGGCAACAACCAGGCCTTCCATGCGCTCACCCTGGTCGAAGACACCGAAATCGACCGCGACATCGTGCTCAACGAGATCGCCCGGCGCGAAGCCTCGCGCTGCAATACCGCGCTGCAACTGCTGGGCCAGCGCTTCGGCGTGCTCGCGGCGGCGCCAGCGTTCGAACCCGAGCACGTGCCGCTGGGGCCGTACGCGGCGTGCCGGGTGCTGCGCGAAGCCGGCGATGTGCTTGGCCTGGCGCTGGATACCCAGCTGATGCTCTACCGCGTGTTCGAGCGCCAGGCGCTGGACCGCTACCTGGAATTGATCGAGCGGGCCAACATCCTGCTGGCCCACGAAGGCGTGTTGCCGGGCCTGGTGTACCTGCCCTACCTCGGTCGCAGTACCAGCCCGCGCCGCGGCACCCGCCCGCCGGCGCAGGAACGTGCAGCAGAGACCGCCGACAGCGGCGAGTCCTCGTGGCCCAGCCACGGCAGCAGCCCGAGCCAGCCTTCGCACGGCACCCCGTCCTTGGGTCATCGGCCCCTCACCAGTTGGACCGGCCAGGCGCCGCAAGCAGCCTGGGGCGCGGCAATGGCCGCTGCGGGCCCCCCTGCCACCGCCCCGGCACTGGGCCAAACAGGCGCTTCGGGCGGCGAGAGCCAGCCAGGCGAATCGGCGGCCATCAGCGCCAACGATGACCGCTTCGCCCCGGCGCTGAACTCGCTCCAGCAAATGCTCGGCGCGGCGCGGCAGCAGCCAGGCTTCGGCCCGGCCGGCGGCCGCCGTGTCGGCGACGTGCCGATCGCGGCGGGCAACCCGGTGCAGCCGGCGATCCTGCATGGCGCGCTGGGCACGCTGCAATCGCGCACCGCCGTGGGCGAGAGCGCCTCGCACGGCCGCCGCAGCGTCGCCGACGTCCAGCAGGAGTTGATCAACCTGTTGCGCGCCGAACACGGGCCGCAGGCCGGGCTCTCGCCGCAGGACACCGATACGTTCGACCTGCTCGGCCTGCTCTACAACGAGATCGACCGCGAGGTCCGTGGCGGCACCTCGGCAGCCGAGCTGCTGGTGCGGCTGCAGGTACCGGTGGTGCGCGCCGCGTTGCAGGACAAGGCGTTCTTCGTGCGCGACCAGCACCCGGCGCGCGAACTGCTCAATGCCGTGGCCGAATCCGGGGCGACCTGGCTGGCCGAGGAAGACGCCGACCCGCAGCTGCTGCAGAAACTCGGCAGCGCGGTGGACAAGGTCGTCACCGATTACCAGGGCGACGAGGCGGTCTTCGAAGCGGCCAACCACGAGATCCAGGCGCACTACCGCAGCCAGGCGCGCAAGGCGGAGGTCGCCGAACGGCGCCACGTCGAGGCCGCGCGCGGCAAGGAACGGCTGGAAATGGCCAAGCGCCTGGCCGGCGACAGCATCGAATACATCTGCACCGAGCATGCCCCGCCGAAGTTCGTGCAGACCCTGCTCAAGCAGGCGTGGAGCGATGTGCTCACCCTGACCTTGCTGCGCCAGGGCGAGCAGTCCGAAGAGTGGGCCGAGCGCCAGCAGGCCACCGACCGGATCGCCGAGGTCACCTGCCTGCCGGCAGGCGGGCCGCCGGACATCGCGCTGGGCAGCGAAGTGGAAGGCGCGCTGTTGCAGGTGGGTTATCACCGTGACGAGGCCGGCGCGATTGCCCGCCGCCTCTCCACGCCGGGGGGCGAGGACGATGTCACCTCGCGCACCGAACTCACGGCCAAGCTCAAGGCCCGCAGCCGCCTGGGCGAAGGCGGCGAAGCCGAGCCCAGCCCACGCAGGCCGGCCCCACCCTCGCGCTCGCCGGACGAGGAAAGCTACTACCGCAGCCTGCGCACGCTGCCGTTTGGCACCTGGTTCGAATTCATCACCAACCAGCAAGGCGATGTGCGCCGCCAGCGCCTGTCCTGGTACAGCCTGATCACGGACAACGCCTTGTTCGTCAATCCCCGCGGGCAGAAGATCGGTGAGCAATCGCTGGACTCGCTGGCACGGCTGATGGCCAGCGGCCAGGCCCGCATCGTTACCGAAGAAAAGGCGCGCCTGATCGACCGCGCCTGGCATGCCACCGTGCGCGTCCTGCGCTCCCTGGCCGGTGGCGGCAACCGTGAACCGCAGGAGCAGCCGGCATGATCCACGAAGCGCGCCGCAGTCCCCGCCGGCAGCCGGCCGCCAGCATCCCGGTGACCGACTTCATGGCCGAAACCACGATCGGCCGCCTCGGCAACGTCTCCGAAACCGGCATGCTGCTGCTGGCCTCGGCGCCGCTGGTGGAAGACGCGCTGTACCAGCTCAGCTTCGCCCTGCCCGACCGCCACGGCCGCGAGCAGCACCTGGCCGTCGGCGTGCATCTGCTCTGGGCCGAAGATGCGCACGCACCCGGCCAACGCTGGGCGGGCTTCCGCTTCCTGACCATCAGCGATGAACACCGCGAGCGTTTGAAGGACTGGATCGCCGAAGCGCACATGGTCGCCTGAGCCCCGCGCGATAACGCAATTTCCGGCAAAATCGGCGCCTGCACTCCGCATTGCCGATCAAGCGCTCGCCATGAACCAGCCGGACCCCGGAACCCTCTACGCCGCCCACCTCGCCGTCCTCAAGCAACGCGCCGACGAAGCGCTGGCACGCGGCGGCTTCGATCACCTGGTGGTCCCGAGTGGCACGCTGCACTACCAGCTGTTCGACGATCGCGACTATCCGTACGCCGTCAACCCGCAGTTCAAGGCCTGGCTGCCACTGACCCAGGTCCCCAACAGCTGGCTGGTCTACAGCCCCGGCCAGCGCCCGCAGGTGATCTTCCACCAACCCTTCGACTATTGGCACGTGGTCCCCGCCGCGCCCAGCGGCTGGTGGGTCGAACACTTCGATATCCATATCACCCGCAACCCGGAGCAAGCGCTGGCGTTGCTGCCCAGGAACGCGCCGCGCTGCGCCGTCCTCGGTGAAGCGCAGAGCGCGCTGGGCGACTACGTACCCAACAACCCGGCCGCGGTCGTCGATTACCTGGAATACCACCGCGCCTTCAAGACCCCCTACGAGCTGGCGCTGATGCGTCGCGCCCAGCACCTGGCGGTGCGCGGCCACCGCGCCGCCGAAGCCGCCTTCCGCGACGGCCGCGACGAGTTCGCCATCCACATGGCCTACTGCAGCGCAGTCGGCCAGGACGCCAACGACTTGCCCTACGGCAACATCGTCGCGCTCAATGAACATGGCGCGGTGCTGCACTACACCCAGCTCGACCGCACGCCCGCCTCGCCGCCGCGCAGCTTCCTGATCGATGCAGGCGCCTCGGCGGCCGGCTACGCCAGCGACATCACCCGCAGCTACGCAGCCGAGAGCGACAGCGAGTTCCAGGCGCTGATCGACGCAGTGGACCTGGCCCAGGTCGCCATGGGCCAGGGCGTACGCGCCGGGGTGGACTACAAGCAGCTGCACGTGCAGGCGCATCTGTCGCTGATGGCGATCCTGAAGGACTTCGGCGTCCTCAAGGTGTCGCCGGAAGCGGCGCTGGCCAGCGGCGTCAGTGCGGCGTTCTTCCCGCATGGCCTGGGCCACCTGATCGGCCTGCAGGTGCATGACGTCGCCGGCTTCGCCGCCAGCGACCGCGGCGGCCGCATCGAGCGACCGGCCGGCCATCCTTATCTGCGCATGACCCGCGTGCTCGAACCGGGCATGGTGGTGACCATCGAGCCGGGCGTTTACTTCATCGACATGCTGCTGGACGAGGTCAGGAAGAACGGCCACGCCGATAGCGTGGACTGGGCGCGCGTGGCCCACTTCAAGCCCTACGGCGGCATCCGCATCGAAGACGAGGTGGTGTGCACCGAGGGCGAATCGGAAAACCTGACGCGGCCGGCGTTCGCAGCGGCGGAAGAAGAAGCAAACGACTTGAAATTCGTCGCGCATTAGCCCGCCGCTGGCGGGCTAATGCGCGGGTGCGGCGCGCCCTTTGGGACGCGCCCCCGAAATTGCTTCGCAACTTCGGGCCCCGACCTCTGCCTTGCCTATCCCCGCGGCTTTCGCCGCACCCCCTTAACAAAGGGGGTTCCCTGAGCACGCTTTCCAGGTGGGTCACGGCTGCAGCGAATGCGCGGGTGCGGCGCGCCCTTTGGGAAGCGCCCCCGAAATTGCTTCGCAACTTCGGGCCCCGACCTCTGCCTTGCCTATCCCCGCGGCTGTCGCCGCACCCCCTTAACAAAGGGGGTTCCCTGAGCACGCTTTCCAGGCGGGTCACGGCAGCTGCGTTGGCGCTAATTCGAAGCGCGCGCGCTGTCCATCAACGCCTCGATCTCGTCCGCACTACGCTCCAACTCGGCGGTCAGTACCCGGTGGCCGTCGGTGGTGATCAGCACATCGTCTTCGATGCGGATGCCGATGCCGCGCCACTTGGCGTCTACCGCCTCATCGTTGGGCGCCACGTAGAGCCCGGGCTCGATGGTGAACACCATGCCCGGTTCGAGCAGGCGCGATTCGCCGGCGAGCCGGTATTCGCCCACGTCATGCACGTCGAGGCCGAGCCAGTGGCCGGTCTTGTGGCGATAGAAGCGGCGGTAATGGCCTTCTTCGATGTTCTTCTCCAGCCGGCCCTTGAGCAGGCCAAGCTGCAGCAGGCCTTCGGTCAACACTTCCACCGCGGCCAGGTGGCCGGCCTCGTAGGCCACGCCAGGCCGCGCCTGTGCCAGCGCAGCGGCTTGCGCCTGTTCCACCAGCGCATGCAGCGCGCGCTGCGCCGGACTGAAACGGCCATTCACCGGGAAGGTGCGGGTGATATCGCTGGCATAACCACGGTATTCGGCACCGGCATCGATCAACACCAGGTCGCCGTCGCGGCTGCGGCCGTTGTTGTCGCGGTAATGCAGCACGCAGGCGTTGCTGCCGGCGCCGACGATGCTGCCATAGGCCGGCCACGCGTCGCTGGCGCGGAACTCGCGCTCGACATCGGCCTGCAGTTCGTATTCGTGGATACCCGGGCGCGCAGCGCGCATCGCGGCGCGGTGTGCGCGCACGCTGATGTCGGCGGCCTGCTGCATCAGCGCGACCTCATCGCGCGATTTGAACAACCGCTGCTCGTGCAACAGGTGGCCGAGTTCGAGGAACTCATGCGGCGGTTGCGCGCCGTGGCGTACCTCGGCGCGCACACGTTTGACCCAGCCGATCAGCTTGAGGTCGAAATCGGCGTCGCGGCCGAAGTGGTAGTACACCCGCGAGCGACCTTCAAGCAGGCCCGGCAGGATCTCGTCCAGGTCCTCGATCGGGTAGGCATCATCCATGCCGTAATCGTCGACCGCGCCTTCCTGGCCGGCACGCGGCCCGTCCCAGGCTTCGCGCTCGGCATCGCGCTCGCGGCAGAACAGGATCACCTCGCCATGGCGGCGGCCGGGGATCAACACCAGCACCGCCTCAGGCTCGGGAAAGCCGCTCAGGTACCAGAAGTCCGAATCCTGGCGGTAGGGGTAGTGGGTATCGTGGCTGCGCACGCGCTCCGGCGCGGCCGGCAGTACCAGGATGGCGTCGTCGCCGGCCATCCGCATCAGCTGCCGGCGGCGGCGGACGAACTCGGCCGCGCTGATTCCGGTCAGGCGCTTCACCGCCGCCTCAATTCAGGCGTTGGCGGTAACGCGGGCCCAACACGCAATCGCCGTGCAGCAACAGCGCGGCCACGCGCACGAACTCTTCGATCTCGGCCAACGCCACGTCGTCTTCGTCGGCACGGTCGAAATCGTCGCTGGAGGCCTGGGCCAGGCGCGCCAGGTCCTGCAACGCCTCTTCTCCTTCTTCGGAGAGCTGCGGGCGGCCGCGCGCGGCCAGGCCGAAGCCGCCGAGGAACGCCCGGCACCATTCAAACAGCGCGTCGGCACGCACCGCCAAAGCGGCGCCATCCTCGGCCAACATCAGCTCAAAGGCGAAGTCGCGGTCGGCCAGTTGCGCCACGCTGACCTGGCGCAGCCGGTCCAGCGCACCGCCTGGCGCGGGCGCCGGCAGGCTGTCGTCGGCCAGCACGCGCGCCGTCCACGCCGGCGTATCCTCGCCGCCGGCCGCCAGCCAGCCGCACAGGCCGCCATGCAACTCGGCGACGCTGGCCGCCAGGCCCAGTTGGCGACTCTCTTCCTGGACCGCCAGGACTTCCGGCAATTCGCTCATCTGCATCGTTTTCCGCTACGTGGGTCATGGCGCCCGCGCGCAGCGAGGCCAGGCCGCAAGTGTAGCAATCCGCCGCCACCTGCTTGCGGGGTTCTTGTCGCTTTCGCTCGCGCAGGTGACACTCACGCATCGTCCGACCCGCAGCCGTTCCATGCCCTTCGCCAGTGCTGTCCCCTTGCTGCATCGCCCCCTGGCCACCTTGGCCGCCGGCGTGGCCTCTGCCCTTGCCACCGCGCTGCTGTGGCGCGGCCGCGGGTTGGGCAACAAGGGCGACCTGGACCAGGCGGCGGCGCAAGCGCTGCAACTGATCGACGAGGCAGTCGTATTGCTCGACGCGCAAGCGCGCGTGCTGGACGCCAATGCCGCGTTCCATCGCCTCGGCGGCTGGGGCGAGCACTCGCTGCGCCTGCGCCCGTTCGCCGCGCTGCAAGCCGCTGCCGAGGCCATGCCCGAACCGGCCGGCAGCGATGAACTGTGGATGCGTCGCGCCGACGATCGCCTGGTGCTGTGCCGGGTCACCTCGCAGGTGCTGCCTGGCCCGGGACCGGCGCGCACGCTGGTATGCCTGCGCGATATCGGCGAGTCGCGGCGGGCCGAACGCGAGCTGCGTTACCTGGCCAACTACGACACCCTCACCGGCCTGCCGCTGCGGGCACGCCTGGCCGAGCACCTGGCGCATGCGCTGGTCGATGCTCGCCGCGAAGGCCAGACCGTGGCGCTGCTGGCGATGGACCTGGACCACCTCGGCCACATCAACGACTGGCTCGGCCATCGGGCCGGTGACCAGGCGCTGCGCGCGACCGCCGAGCGCCTGGCCGCGACGATCGGCCAGCGCGGCCTCCTGGCGCGCCTGGGTGGCGATGAATTCGCCGTGGTCGTCGCAGCTTCCGACGCCACCCGCCAGGCCGAGCAGCTGGCCAAGGACATCCTGGCCGCCTTCGCCGAACCGCTGTTGCTCGGCAACGACCACACCACCATCGTCTCGCTCTCGCTCGGCATCGCCGAGGCGCCGGCGCACGGCCGCCTGCCCAGCGAATTGCTGGCCCATGCCGAGAGCGCGACGCGTCGAGCCAAGGCCGCCGGCCGCCGCACCTGGCGGACGTATTCGGCGATGCTCGACCGCGCCAGCCATCGCCGTGCGCGCATCGCCAACGCACTGCGCGCGGCGGAGATGGACCGCAGCTTCCACCTGGTCTACCAGCCGCGGCTGGCGCTCGCCAACGGCCGCATGGCCGCCGTGGAAGCGCTGCTGCGCTGGCACGACGACGCCTTCGGCAATGTTTCGCCGGAGGAGTTCATTCCGGTCGCCGAGCAGATCGGGGTGATGCCGGAGATCGGCGCCTGGGTGCTGCGCAAGGCGTGCGCCACGTTGGCGCAATGGCGGCGCGAGGGCATCGTCGACCTGCGCATGTCGGTCAACGTATCGGCCTGGCAGCTGCGGCAGGCCGACTTCGCGCAACAGGTCGCCGCGCTGCTGGCCGAGCACCGGCTGCCGGCGGACACCCTGGAACTGGAGCTGACAGAAAGCGCGATGCTGGCCGAGGGCGAACGCGGCATTGCCTTGTTGCGCGAACTGCGCGCACTGGGCGTGGGCGTGGCGGTGGACGACTTCGGCACCGGCTATTCCTCGCTGGCCTACCTGCGCCAACTGCCGGTGACCACGCTCAAGATCGGCCAGCCGTTCGTCGCCGACCTGGCCCAGGGCAGCGGGCCGATCGTGGCGGCGATCATCGACATGGGCCATGCGCTCGGCCTGACGGTGGTGGCCGAGGGGGTGGAGTACAGCCGCCAGCGCGATTTCCTGCTCGCCCATGGCTGCGACGAGATCCAGGGTTTCCTGGTCGCCCCGGGGCGCGATGCCGGTGCCTGCCGCGCCCTGCTGCAGCCGCAGGCCGACACCCGGGCGCTGACCCTGGTCGTACCTTGACCGCCCGCCAACGCGCCGCCTAGTCTTGCCGGATGGAGCCGACCGATCCCCTCGCTGAGTTGCGTGCCCTTGCCGCCCGCGTCGAGGCCTTGGTCGAGCGCAGCCAGCGCCTGGCCGATGAAAACCGCAGCCTGCGCCACCAGCAGGAACAATTGATCAGTGAGCGCGCGCAGCTGCTGACCAAGAACGAACAGGCGCGCTCGCGGGTGGAGGCGATGATCGCCCGTCTCAAGTCGCTGGAGCAGCACACGTGAGCCAAGGCAGCGAACCGGTCAGCGTCCACATCCTGGACCGCGAATACACCGTGGGCGTGACCGCAGAGGAGCGCGACAGCCTGCTGGCCGCCGCCCGCCTGCTGGACGCGCGCATGCGTGAGATTCGTGGCAGCAACCGCATGGTCGCGCTGGACCGGCTCTCGGTGCTGGCCGCGCTCAACCTGGCCCATGAGCTGCAGCAACTGCGCGAGGAACAGGGCCGGCAGCAGCGCGAGCTGGCCCGCACCCTGGGCGAGCTCAACCGACGCCTGGACAGCGCCAGCGATACACCGCGTTGAAGCCCAATACGCATTTCGATCATAAAAATGAATTCCCTGGGAATGCGGAAGTGATCCATGCACTGGCGGGCGCGACCGGTCTGGCTATAATGGCCACGCGTTCTCTGCTGTGAACGACGGCGTGTGCAAACATTCGCCTTGTCCCTTAATAACGACACCGGGGGCGCGACGACGCCGGGTGTGCAAGTCCGCCTCGTAGCGGAAAGCCCGATGGTTTCCCAGCGTCCCCACTTGAACCCCGGGTTCAAGGTCGTTTCGCACGCATCGTCACCGCGGAGAATGCAATATTCCGCAAGCGCGGCGCCCCACAAGGGCGTCGCGTTTGTTTTTTCGGCGTTCCGGGGAAATCCGATGATCCCGACCTCCCTGCCGCGTTCGGCGGCAAGCGCATGACGGCCGATCGCGACACGCTGCGGCAAACCTTGCGCGAGCGTCGCCGTGCCCTGCCCGCCGCGACCCGTATTGCCGCCGCCGATGCGCTGGCCAGCCGCCTGCTGGCGCTGCCATTCGCGCCGACCGCCGGCGACGTCGCCGGCTACTGGGCTCTGGACGGGGAGATCGGCCTGCACCGCTGGCAGTTGTCGCTACCGCCCGGGGTGCGTTATTGCCTGCCGGTCCTGCATGGCAAGCTGCTGCGCTTTGCGCCCTGGCGCCCGGGCGAACCCCTGCAGGCCAACCGCTACGGCATTCCCGAGCCGGTCATCGATCCGGCGGCCGCGCTGCCGGCCGAAGCGATGCAACTGGTGGTCGCTCCGCTGGTCGGTTTCGACGCCGGTGGCCGCCGGCTGGGCATGGGGGGCGGCTGGTATGATCGCAGCTTCGCATTTCGCATCTCGCAGGCACCGCCGCCGTGGCTGGTCGGTGTCGGCTTCGAGGTGCAGCGCGTGCCGCTGCTGGACGCCGAGGTGTGGGATGTCCCGCTCGACGCGATCTGCTCTGAATCCACCACCCACCTCTGCACGAACGCTCCCGCATGACCGCGCGCAAACGCTATTGGCTGATGAAATCCGAGCCGGACACGTTCTCCATCGACGACCTGCAGCGGGTCGGCACCGAACCCTGGAACGGCGTGCGCAACTACCAGGCGCGCAACTTCATGCGCGACGGCATGAAGGTCGGCGACGGTGTGCTGTTCTACCACTCCAACACCCAGGTGCCGGGCATCGCCGGACTGGCCACCGTGGCCAGTGCCGCCTACCCCGACCCGACCCAGTTCGATCCCAAGTCCGACTACTACGACCCCAAGGCCACGCGCGAAAACCCGCGCTGGTCGCTGGTGGACGTGGCCTTCGAGCGCAAGCTCAAGCGCACGATCCCGCTGGAGGAGATCAAGCAGCATGCCGACGCGCTCGGCGAAGGCTTTGCGCTGACCGCGCGTGGCAACCGGCTGTCGATCCTGCCGGTCACCGCGGCGCAGTGGAAGCTGCTGTTGTCGCTGGAATAATCGAACGACTCCCCAAGCACCACCGAGCCCGAAACCATGTCCGAAGCGAAACGGCTGGCCGCCGAAAAGGCCATCGAATACGTCCAGGATGGCATGATCGTCGGCGTCGGCACCGGCTCGACGGTGGCTTACTTCATTGATGCGCTCGGCCGCATCGGCCATCGCATCAAGGGCGCGGTGTCCAGTTCGGAACAGAGCACCGAGCGCCTGCGCGGCCATGGCATCGAGGTGCTTGACCTCAACCACACCGGCAATCTTTCGCTGTACGTGGATGGCGCCGACGAGTGCGATCCGGGCAAATGCCTGATCAAGGGCGGCGGGGCGGCGTTGACGCGCGAGAAGATCATCGCCGAGGCCAGCGAACGCTTCATCTGCATTGTCGATCCGAGCAAGCAGGTGCCGGTGCTGGGCAAGTTTCCGCTGCCGATCGAGGTGATCCCGATGGCGCGCAGCCTGGTGGCGCGACAGATCCTGGCGCGCACCGGCGGCCAGCCGGCATGGCGAGAGGGGGTGGTGACCGACAACGGCAACGTGGTGCTGGACATCCACCATTTGCACATCACCGACCCGGTGGCGCTGGAGCGCGAGCTCAACCAGATTCCTGGCGTGGTCTGCGTGGGGCTATTCGCGCGGCGGCGGGCGGATGTGGTGATCGTGGGCGGCGAGCCGCCGGTAGTGCTTTGACGGCAACGAGCGACCTGTGGGGTCACGGTCGGGGCTGAAGCCCCTCCTACAATCGAGCCACCTGCATATACCTGTGGGAGAGGCTTCAGCCCGACGAACGAAGCCATGATCCCAGCGCTTGACGGCGTGGCGCGGTTATCCGAAGGTGCGCCGTCCTTCCTTCGACGCCGCCGCCCATGAACCTGCTCCGCCTGCTCGTGCTCGTTTCCGCGTTTGCCCTGGGGGGCTGCGCCAGCGCAGGTGGACACTGGGTGGAGCTGGGCGGCCAGCGCTACCAGGTCGAACTGGCCCAGGACGACGCCACCCGCGCCCGCGGGCTGATGTTCCGCGACGAGATGGCCGCCGACCACGGCATGTTGTTCATCCATGAGCGTGAAGAGCCGCAGGCGTACTGGATGAAGAACACCAAGATCGCGCTGGATATTCTGTATTTCGACAACCAGCGCCGCCTGGTGTCGCAACAGCGCGACGTGCCGCCGTGCACGCTCGGCGATGGCTGCCCGCCGTATCCGAGCACCGCGCCGGCGCGCTACGTGCTGGAGCTCAACGCCGGCCAGGCCAATCGCCTGCAGCTGCGTGACGGTGCCGAGTTGAAGTTCGGCCCGGGCATCCCGACCCCGCGCTGAATCGCGCGCTCGCCCGACAAGTCTGTCGGGGCTGCCCGGACTTGAACCCCCGCGATTTTGACGCCAGTCTTGCCACATGGGGGATCGCCTGACATTGCCCGGCTGGACCACGCTCGCGAACCTGGACGACGACGCCTTGCCGTTGCTGTCCACCGCGCTGCTGATCGCGCGCGACGAGTATCCGGGCCTGGATGCGAACCTCTACGACACGTTGGTGCAGGGCCACGTCGAGCATTTACGCACCGAGGTCGGTGCGATCGACCTGTGGCCGCTGAAAATGGCGGCGGTCAACCGGCACTTGTTCGATGAGCTCGGCTACGCCGGCAACCACGACGAGTACTACGACCCGCGCAACAGCTATCTGAACGAGGTGTTCGAGCGCCGCCTCGGCAACCCGATTTCACTGGCGATGGTGCAGATGGAGGTCGCGCGCCGGCTCGGCATTCCCCTGGACGGGGTCTCTTTTCCCGGCCATTTCCTGGTGCGCCTGCCGGTCGATGACGGCCTGCTGGTGATGGACCCGTTCAATGGCGGCCGCCCGCTGGGGGTGGACGAGCTGCGCGAGCGCGCGCGCCCGCACCTGGGTGGCGAACTGCCCGACGACCGCGCCTTGCTGCAGATCCTGGACCCGGCCCCGCACCGGGCGATCCTGGTACGCATGCTGCGCAACCTGCACGGCGTCTATGCCGACGACGCGCAATGGGACCGTGCCGCGCGCAGCGCCGACCGCATCCTCAAGTTGATGCCGGACCAGCCCGAGGCCTTGCGTGACCGCGGCCTGGCCTACCTGCAGCTGGAACATAAGCTAGGCGCGCGCCACGACCTGTCGCGCTACCTGCAGCTCAACCCGCAGGCCCGCGATGCCGCGGCGATGCGCGAGCATCTGGTCGAATTGAACCAGGGCCGCAGCCGCAGCCATTGACACGCAGAGCGCCCTTGTAGGAGCGGCTTCAGCCGCGACCTCCGTCAGCGCTCGCGGCGCCTCGGTCGCGGCTGAAGCCGCTCCTACAAGGGCCTGTGCTAGGTCGCCCTCGCCTCAGTCCAGCTCGACCATCTCGAAGTCGTCCTTGGTCACGCCGCAGTCCGGGCAGGTCCAGGTATCGGGAATGTCTTCCCAGCGCGTGCCCGGGGCGATGCCCTCTTCAGGCAGCCCATCGCGTTCGTGATAAATGAAACCGCACACGACGCACATCCAGGAACGGTAGATGGTCGCGGTTGCATCACTCATTGGATAATCGCGGCTACTGTGGGGCGGGACGCCATTGTCCCATCCCGTCCGCTGCTTCGGAAGCCGCCTGATGAATCCGTCCCTGGCCCGCCGCGGCCTGTACCTGATCACCCCCGACGAGACCGACACCGCCAGCCTGCTGGCGCGCACCGCGCCACTGCTGCCCGGCATCGCCTGGTTGCAGTACCGCAACAAGCGCGTCGACCACGCTACCCGCAAGGCCCAAGCCACGGCACTGCTGAAGTTATGCCAGGAAAACGCGGTGCCGCTGATCGTCAACGATGACGTGGCGCTGGCTCACGCCATTGCGGCCGATGGCGTCCATCTGGGTGAAGACGATGGCGATATCGCCGCGGCGCGGGCGCTGCTCGGGCCGCAGGCCATCGTCGGTGCTTCCTGCTACGACCAACTGGCGCTGGCGCAGCGCGCGGTGGCAGCTGGGGCCAGTTACGTGGCCTTCGGCGCTTTCTTCCCCAGCATCAGCAAGCACACCACCCGCCAGGCCGATCCGTCGCTGCTGACCGCTTCGGCCACGTTGGGCGTGCCGCGGGTGGCGATCGGCGGCATCACCCCGGACAATGGTGCAGCGCTGGTCGATGCCGGCGCCGATCTGCTCGCCGTCATCAGCGGCGTCTATGCCGCGCCCGACCCGCTCACCGCGGTCCAGGCCTATCGCGCCTGCTTCCGCTGACGCTCCACCCGCTCTTTCCACGGAATCGCCATGAACCACGACCGCTCGCACGCCCTGTTCTCCCGCGCCCAGCAGCGCATTCCCGGCGGCGTGAACTCGCCGGTGCGCGCGTTCCGCTCGGTCGGCGGTGAGCCGTTCTTCGTGGCGCGTGCGGACGGCGCCTATTTGTTCGATGTCGATGGCAACCGCTACATCGACTATGTCGGTTCGTGGGGCCCGATGATCGTCGGCCACAACCACCCGGCGGTACGCGAGGCGGTCGAGCGCGCGGTGCGCGACGGCCTCTCCTTCGGCGCCCCGTGCGCAGCCGAAGTGACCATGGCCGAGACCCTCACCCGCCTGGTTCCCTCGTGCGAGATGGTGCGCATGGTCAATTCCGGCACCGAGGCGACGCTGTCGGCGGTGCGCCTGGCGCGCGGCGCCACCGGCCGCAGCCGCATCGTCAAGTTCGAAGGCTGCTACCACGGCCACGGCGACTCGTTCCTGGTCAAGGCCGGCAGCGGCATGCTCACGCTTGGTGTGCCAACCTCGCCGGGTGTGCCGGCCGGGCTGAGCGAACTCACCGCCACCCTGAGCTACAACGACTTCGCCGGCGCCACCGCACTGTTCGACGAGATCGGCGGCGAGATCGCCGCGGTGATCATCGAACCGGTCGTCGGCAACGCCAACTGCATCCCGCCGCTGCCCGGCTACCTGCAGCACCTGCGCGAGCTATGCACCCGCCACGGCGCAGTGCTGATCTTCGACGAGGTGATGACCGGCTTCCGGGTCGCGCTCGGCGGGGCGCAGGCGCATTACGGTGTCACTCCGGACCTGACCACCTTCGGCAAGATCATCGGTGGCGGCATGCCGGTAGGCGCGTATGGCGGCCGGCGCGAGCTGATGTCGCAGATTGCCCCGGCCGGGCCGATCTACCAGGCAGGCACGTTGAGCGGCAATCCGGTGGCCATGGCCGCGGGCCTGGCGATGCTGCAGCTGGTGCAGGCGCCGGACTTCCATCGCGACCTGGCCCTATCCACCGCACAGCTATGCGAAGGCCTGGAGGCCGCCGCCGGCGAGGCCGGAGTGGCGGTCACCACGAACCAGGTCGGGGCGATGTTCGGCCTGTTCTTCAGCAAAGAGAAGGTCAGTACCTACGCCCAGGCCACCGCCTGCGACATCCCGGCCTTCAACCGCTTCTTCCACGCCATGCTTGAGCGCGGCGTGTTCCTGGCGCCGTCGGCCTACGAGGCCGGCTTTGTCTCCAGCGCGCATGACGCGACGGTGATAGAGGACACACTGAAGGCGGCGCGCGAAGCTTTCGCGGTGGTCGCGGCGGGCTGAGCGCTCAGCCGAAGCTGAGGGTGCCGCGCATCAGGCCGGCGTGGCCGGGAAAGGAACAGAAGAAGCTGTAGGCGACGCCTTTGCGCAGGCGCGTGGCTGGAAAGCGCACGCGCGTGCTCTGGCCGCCGCCGATCAGTGGGGTATGGGCGATGACTCGGGCGTCGCCCGGTGGCAGGTAACCGTCCTCGAAGCGCGCGCGCATCCCATCTGTTGCCAGGGCCTGCACATCGGCGCTGCGTGCAAGCACCCAGTTGTGGCCCATGGCCCTGGCCGACAAAGTGCCAGTGTGGCGCAAGGTCACCACCACTTCGGCGCAATCGGCGCCGACCTTGAGCGCGGTGGTGTCAAAGCGCATCTGGTCATTGCTGGTGACGTTGAAGGTGCAGGTACGCGCCAATCCCTCGGGCGCAGCGCTCGCGCCGATCAACAGCAACAGCAGGGCCAGGACCGATTTCATGCGAACACTCTCGCGAACCTGGCGCCATTCTAGGCAGCACAGCGGCCCGGCCAACGCGACCGTATGTCGCAGCGTGTGCTCAGGTGCGCGAGAAGATCGCGATTACCGCGTCCAGGTGCGCGGCCATCGCCTGCCGTGCGGCCGCTGCGTCGCGCTGCATCAGCGCGTCCAGTAATACGCGGTGCTCGGTTTCCGAGCGTCGCGGCATGTCCGCGGGCGTGTACAGGGTCTGCAGGCGCTGGAACAACGTGCCATAGCGATGACCCAGCAAGTGGCGCAGCAGCAAGGCATAGGCCGGGTTGCCGCTGGCCTCGGCGATACGGATATGGAACAGGCGATCGCCGGGGTGCGTGCGCGAGCCTTCCAGGTTGTCGCGCACGTTGCGCTCGTAGGCTTCGGCGATCCCGGCCAGTTGTTCGTCCGACGCATTGAGCGCTGCCAGCGCGGCCGCTTCCGGCTCGACCAACCGGCGCGCCTCCAGCAAGGCGAATGGCGGCACCTCGCGCTCCAGGTCCTGGCCGAGATCCAGTTCGGCAGCCAGTTCCGGGTCGGTCTGCCACGGCTCGACCGCTCGCTCGGCCGTGGCCTCGGGATCGCGATCGGCAAGCGCCAGCACTTCCACGCCGCTGCCCACGCGCACCCGCACGCGCCCGCCGATCTCCAGCGCGATCAGCGCTTCGCGCACCGAGGTCCGGCTGACGCCCAGAAGCTTGGACAGCTCACGCTCCGGCGGCAGATGGCTACCCGGCGGATACTCGCCCGCCTCGATCGCCGCGCGCAGCTGCTCGGCAATCTGCAGGTAGAGGCGTCGATTCTGGATGGCCTGGATCGGCATGCGCGAGGGGACCGGGAACGGGACGGGAAAGGGGGCGCGATTCTAGCGCGCCAGCGCGCGGCTACCGGCAAAGCCATACCAGCAGACCACCGCAAAGCAGGCGGCCGGAATCGCGAAGGCGGCGGTGATGCCGCGCGCATCGGAGATGGCCCCCATGACGTAGGGCGCAATGGCGCCGCCCACGATCGACATGATCAACAGCGAAGCGCCGCGCTTGGTGCTGGCGCCCAGATCACGCACACCCAGCGCAAAGATGGTCGGGAACATGATCGACATGAAGAAGAACACGCCGAGCAGCGCGGGGATATAGACGTAGGGGTTGTCACTGGACATCGCCAGCAGCACCAGCGCGACGTTGGCCGCACCATAGCCGCCGAGCAGCTTGCCCGGCGCGACCACCGACATCAGCGCCGTGCCCAGGAAGCGCCCGGTCAGCAGCATCACCATCGCCACCGACAACAGGTAGGCCGCCTGCTGCGAGCCGATCGCGCCAGCACGGGTGACGAAGTTGATGAAGAACGCGCCAACCCCGACCTGCGCGGCGACGTAGAAGAACTGGGCCACCACCGCGAACACGAAATGACGCTGGCGCAGCAGCGGCACCGGCGCCGCGATGCCGTCACCTTCCTGCTTCTCGCGGATGTCCGGCAGCCTGGTGCGCCAGAACAGTACCGCTACGCCTACCACCACCACGGCGATGGCGACATATACCGCGCGTACCGGATCGGTGCCGGCGTTTTCAGCCGGTGCGCTGCCGCGGAAGAACAGCAAGCCGCCGAGCAGCGGCCCGACGAACTGGCCCAGGCCATTGAAGGATTGCGAGAGGTTCAGGCGGCGCGCCGCGGTGGCCGGCGAACCGAGCACGGTGACATACGGATTGGCGGCGGTCTCCAGGCAGCCCAGGCCGCTGGCAATCACGAACAGGGCGAACAGGAACATCGGGTAGCTTGCCGCCGCAGTGGCCGGCACGAACAGCAGCGCGCCGGTTGCATACAGCCCGAGGCCAAGCAGGATGCCGGTCTTGTAGCCGAAGCGCTCCATCAGCGCGGCCGCCGGCAGCGCCCACAGAAAATAGGCGCCGAAGTAGGCCGCCTGCAGCAGGCCCGACTGCGCGTGCGAGACGTGCAGGGTTTCCTGGAAGTGCTTGTTGAGCACGTCCAGCAAGCCATAGGACAGACCCCACATGAAGAACAGGCTGGTTACCAGGGCCAGCGCCAGGGTGTAGGCACTGCGGCCTCCCTGCGGCCCTGCCACGGCTTGTCCGGACATCATTTGCATTGTTGTTTCCCTCCCAGGAAATCCCGCACGCTCGGCGCGAGGTGATGCGATAGAAATGCGCTCAGGTCGCGGCGCGGTCGAGGTGGGTATAGCCGCCATCGACGAACACCCACTGCCCGGTGGTGTGCGAAGCGCGCGGGGACAACAGGAAGACCACGCTGTCGGCAATTTCCTCGGCCGTGGTCATGCGATGGCCGAGCGGGATGCGCCCTTCGATCTTCTGCAGCTGCGCCGGCGGATCGTCGAAGCTCTGGATCCAGCGCGCGTACAGCGGCGTCATCACCTCGGCCGGCACCACCGCGTTCACCCGTACGCCGCTGTCGGCCAGGGCCAGTGCCCATTCGCCGGGTAAGCGACAGCTGCGCGCCCTTGGCCGCGGTGTAGCCGCTGGTACGGCCCTGTCCGGTAACCGCGGTCTTGGAAGAAATGTTGACGATGGCCCCGCGCGTCGCTCGCAGGTGCGGCTCGCAGTAGTGCGCCATCACGTAGTAGTGGATGAGGTTGCGTTCGAGCGACGCGACGAAGGCATCGCGCCCGGCATCCAGGCCGATGTTGTCGTTGGCGCCGGCATTGTTGACCAGGCCGTCGATGCGGCCGAAGCGCGCTGCGACCTGCTCGACCACGCCGCGGCACGCGGCCTCGTCGGCCAGCTCGGCGCGCAGGAACAGCGCTTGCGGCTGCAACGGATGCAGCCCGGCGACGAAGCCGCCATCGTCATGGTGGCCCACCGCCACCGGGATGGCGCCCTCTTCGGCCAGGCGGCGGCTGATGGCCGCGCCAATACCCGAAGCGCCACCGGTGACGATCACCACCTTGTCGCGCAATTGCAGATCCATGTGTGCCCTCCGGCGGAAACGTCTCAGCGCGCGCCGGGCGCGGCGAGATAGATGGTGTGGGCGTTGCCGCCGAAGATCGCCGCGCGGCTATCGGCCGACAGCGGTGCGGCCCAGTCCTGGGCCAGCGCCAGCACCTGCTCGAACGAGGCAGCCAGCTGGCACACCGGCCAGTCCGAACCGAACAGCAGGCGGTCGGCACCGAACAGTGCGAACACCGTATCGAGGTGACGGCGGATCCCGGCGACGTCCAGTGCGCCTTGCGCGTCGTGACCGGCCTCGGTGACCAGTCCGGACAACTTCACGCTCACGTGCGGCAGCGCGGCCAGTGCGCGCATCTCGGTTTCCCAGCGCGCGAAGGCGGCGATGTCGCCGGAGATGTCGGGCTTGCCAAGGTGGTCGAGCACCAGTGGCGCTGCGCCATGGCGTGCGCAGAACGCGACTGCCGCGTGCAATTGCTCATGCCGCAGCAGCACTTCGTAGACCAGGCCGGCCTGTTGCACGGCCGCCACGCCGCGGTTGAAGGCGGCATCGGCAAGGAACGCGACCGGGTCTGGCTCGTCCTGGACCTGGTGGCGGATGCCCACCAGCGGGCCCTGCGCCTGCCAGTGCGCCAAGCGCGCCGCCACCTCGGGATCGCGCAGCTCGACCCAGCCCACCACGCCGGCGATCCACGGGTGCTCGCGCGCCTGTTGCAGCAACCACGCGGTGTCGGCCTCGTCGCCGCGCGCTTGCACCGCGAGCGTGGCCTGCACGCCGTGGCGCTCGCGCAGCTCGGCATAGCCGGCCGGCAGCCAATCGCGCGCCAACACCTGCATGTCCGGCCCGATCCAGCCGTAGCCGAGCGGGTCGTAGCGCCAGAAGTGCTGGTGGGCATCGATCAGCATGGTTTCCTCACCCGCGGAACAGGTAGGTATCCAGCGACTCGGGCTTCATCTCGATGGAGAAGCCCGGTGCGTTCGGCACCTGGTAGGCGGCGTCGCGAACCACGCACGGATCGAGGAAATGCTCGTGCAGGTGGTCGACGTATTCGGTGACCCGGCCTTCGACACTGCCGGCCACGCACAGGTAATCGATCATCGCCAGATGCTGCACGTACTCGCACAACCCCACGCCACCGGCGTGCGGGCACACGACCTTGCCGTACTTGGCCGCCATCAGCAGCACCGCGAGGATCTCGTTGACGCCGCCCAGGCGGCAGGCGTCGATCTGCACCACGTCGATCGCATCGCGGGTGATGAACTGCTTGAACAGGATACGGTTCTGGCACATTTCGCCGGTGGCGACCTGGATCGGCGCGATCGCCTGGCGGATCGCGCGATGCGCCTCGATATCGTCGGGGCTGGTCGGCTCTTCGATGAACCACGGCTTGGCGAAGGCCAGCGCCTTGACCCAATCGATGGCGGTGCTCGTCTCCCATACCTGGTTGGCGTCGATCATCAGCTGGCGGTCCCAACCAATCACCTCGCGGGCAATGCCGACGCGGCGGATGTCGTCCTCCAGGTTGGCGCCGACCTTGAGCTTGATGTGGTTGTAGCCTTCATCGACCGCTTCCTGGCACAGGCGGCGCAGCTTGTCGTCGCTGTAGCCGAGCCAGCCGGCCGACGTGGTGTAGCACGGATAGCCGCGCTCGCGCAGGCGCGCCAGGCGCTCGGCCTTGCCGGGCAACTGCGCGCGCAGCAGTTCCAGCGCTTCGTCCGGCGTGATGCAGTCGGTGAGGTAGCGGAAGTCGATGCAGCGGACAAACGCTTCCGGGCTCATGTCCGCGACCAGTTGCCACACGGGTTTGCCCGCGGCCTTGGCCCACAGGTCCCATACCGCGTTGACCACGGCGCCGGTGGCCAGGTGGATCGCGCCCTTGTCCGGCCCGATCCAGCGCAATTGGCTGTCGGCGGTGACATGGCGCCAGAACTTGCCCATGTCCGCGGCGATGTCCTCCAACCGCAGTCCGACCACCAGGTGTTCCATCGCCTTGATCGCCGCACAGCAGATCTCGTTGCCCCGGCCGATGGTGAAGGTCAGGCCATGCCCTTTCAGTGCCGGATTGTCGGTATCGAGGATGACGTAGGCGGCGGAATAGTCCGGGTCCGGATTCATCGCATCCGAACCGTCCAACTGTTGCGAGGTCGGGAAGCGCACGTCGAGCACGCGCATGCCGATGATCGTGGTGCCGACAATGCTCATGCCTGGACGACCTGCTGGCGCTGTTCACCGAGGCCTTCGATGCCCAGGCGGATGACCTGGCCCGCGCGCAGATACACCGGCGGCTTCTGGCCCATGCCCACGCCCGGCGGCGTGCCGGTGGAAATCACATCGCCCGGCTGCAGGCTCATGAAACGGCTGAGGTAGGAGATCAGGAAGGGGATCTGGTAGACCATGGTCGCGCTGGAGCCATCCTGGTAGCGATGGCCGTCCACTTCCAGCCACATCTTCAGCGCATGCGGATCAGGCACCTCATCGGCGGTGACCAGCCACGGGCCAGTCGGGCCGAAAGTGTCGCAGCCCTTGCCCTTGTCCCAGGTGCCGGAGCGTTCGAGCTGGAACTCACGTTCGGACACATCGTTGATGACGCAGTAGCCGGCAACGTGGGCCAATGCATCGGCCTCGTCGATGTAGCGGCCGCCCTTGCCGATGACTACGCCCAGCTCCACTTCCCAATCGGTCTTGCTGGAGCCGCGCGGGATCTCGACTTCGTCGTTCGGCCCGATCACCGCACTGGTCCACTTGTTGAACACCACCGGCTCCGGCGGCACCGTGGCACCGGTTTCGGCGGCGTGGTCGGAATAATTCAAGCCGATGCAGACGAACTTGCCGATCTTGCCCACGCACGCACCCACGCGCGGCGTGCCTTCCACTTTTGGCAGGCGGCTCGGGTCGAGCGCGGCCAGCCGGGCGAGGGTTTCCGGCAGCAGTGCATCACCCGCGATATCGGGCACATGCGCGGACAGATCGCGCAATTGGCCCTGCGCATCGAGCAGGGCGGGCTTTTCCTGGCCCTTGGGGCCGTAACGCAGCAGCTTCATCAGGAGACTCCTGTGGGGGAAGACAGCCAGTCAGTTCGACCAGCCACCGTCGATCAATTGGGTGGTGCCAGTGGTGAAGGCCGACTCATCGCTGGCCAGATACGTGGCCAGCAGCGCGATTTCCTCGGCGCGACCGACCCGGCCCATCGGCTGGCGCGCGACGAACGCCGCGCGCACCTGCTCAATCGGCACGTTCTGCTCGGCCGCCTGCGCGGCGATGCGCTGCTCCAGCGATGGCGACTCCACCGTGCCCGGGCAGATGGCGTTGCAGCGAATGCCCTGGCCAACGAAATCGGCGGCGATCGCCTTGCTCATGCCGATGACCGCCGCCTTGGTGGTGCTGTAGGCGAAGCGATTGGGCACCCCCTTCACGCTCGACGCCGCCGAGGACATATTGATGATCGAACCGCCACCCCGGGCCAGCATGCCGGGCAGCAGCGCCTTGATCAGGCGATACATCGAGGTGACGTTGAGCTCCCAGGCGAAAGCCCAGTCGCGCTCGCTGCAGTCAATGATGCTGCCGGCGTGCACGTAGCCAGCGCAGTTGAACAGCACATCGAACGCCTGCGGACCGGCGTGGGCCGCGGCCAGCGCCTGGATCGCCGCGGCATCGGTGACATCCAGCACCTGGGTGCGCAACGCGCCACCCGCCTGCGCCTGCAACGTCGCCAGCGCCTCGGCATTGATATCCGTCGCCAACACCTGCGCACCCTCGCGCGCGAACAGCAGCGCCGTCGCCCGGCCGATCCCCTGGCCGGCCGCCGTGACCAGCGCCGTCTTGCCTTTCAATCGCATTGCATCCTCCCGACCGGACGGGCTTGTCCAGTGGCTGGACCAATTTCTACTCCGAGCGGGGGCCGCTTGGCAATGCCGCAAACGTCATGGCGCGCAACCGTGAACCGCGCATCGTCCGCGCGATCAACAACTTAGGCGGCTGCCCACCCCGCATAATCCAGCGATGACCCCATCGCAACCGCCTGGCGCCCTGCTGCTCGACTTCGACGGCGTCCTGGCCCACTACAGCCGCCCAGCCCGCCTCGCCCAGCTGGCGGCCCACGCCGGCTGCTCGTCCACCGACGTCCACCAGGCCCTGTTCGTCTCCGGCCTGGAAACCGCCTATGACGCTGGCCAGATCGGAACCGCCGACTACCTCGGCCGGCTCGGCCAAGCGATCGGTCGCCCCATCGACGAAGACACCTGGATCGCCGCCCGCATCGCCGCCTGCCGCCCCTTTGCCCGCACCGTGGAAACCGCCGCGCACCTGGCCCGCAAAATGCCCGTCGCGATCCTGACCAACAACGGCCCGCTGATCACCCGCGCCATCGAGCAGCTCCTACCGGCACTGGCACCCGCCCTCAAAGGACGCATCTTCTGCAGCGCGCAATTCGGCGGGCGCAAACCACAGCGCGAAATATTCCAGCGAGCACTCGAAGCGCTCGACGCCGCCCCTCAGCAAACCCTCTTCATCGACGACCTCTTCGTCAACGTACAAGGCGCCAGAACCGCCGGCCTGCACGCAGAAACCGCCCGCGACGAACGTAGCTTCAAGCGCGTAATGACGCGCTACAAACTAGCCGACTGAGCCGCCGCCGCGACTTTGCTTTTGCCTTTCTCTCTCCCCACACCCAGCGATGGCCCATCGGGCGTTCGGGGGCAGGCCCTTTCCGGGACCCTTGGCGACATGGATGTCGCCACGGAGCCTACAAGGACGTATTTACGGCGTGTCCCGGAAAGGGCCTGCCCCCGGACGCCGCGCGCCGACAACCAAACTACAAAGGCCTTTACCGGTCACCCGCCAAAAACCGCAAAACCGCCTTCCGCATCAACCCCAACCCTTCGTCGACTTCCGCATCAGTAATGTTCAACGCTGGCACAAACCGCAACACATCCGGCCCCGCCTGCAACGCCAGCAACCCCTCCGCCGCCGCCGCATCCAGCACCGCGCCCGCCTGCCCCGCATACGCCGGCGCCAACACCGCGCCCAACAACAACCCGCGTCCGCGCACCTGCGAAAACACGCCGGTCTCCGAGCCGATCTTCTCCAGGCCTGCTCGCAACGCAGCCGACTGCCGCGACACATTCGTCGCAATCTGTGCCGAGGCCAACTTACGCAACGCCACCCGCGCCACCGCCGCCGCCAGCGGGTTGCCGCCGAAGGTCGTACCGTGCGCACCAAACTGCATCGTCTCGGCCACCTTCGGCCCAGCCAGGCAGGCGCCAATCGGGAACCCACCGCCCAACGCCTTGGCCAACGTCACGATGTCCGGCGTCGCCTCGTCCTGCCAGAACGCAAACAAGGTCCCGGTGCGCCCCATGCCGGCCTGGATCTCGTCGAGCACCATCAACGCGCCGTGGTGATCACACAACTCGCGCACGCGGCGCAGGAAGCCCGGCTTGGCCGGCATCACCCCGCCCTCGCCCTGCACCGGCTCCAGCATCACCGCGGCAACATCGCCAGCGGCCATCGCCGCTTCCAACTGGGTTTCATCATTGAAATCGCAATAACGGAAGCCCCCCGGCAGCGGCTCGTAGCCCTCCTGGTACTTCGGCTGCGCCCCGGCCGTGACCGCTGCCAGGGTGCGTCCATGGAAGCTGCCGCGGAAGGTGACGATCACCCGCTGTTGCGGCGGCCGCCCCTGGCTGCTGGCCCACTTGCGCACCAGCTTGATCGCGCATTCGTTGGCCTCGGTGCCGGAATTGCACAGGAACACGCGCTGAGCGAAACGCGACGCTTCGACCAGCTCCTCGGCCAGGCGCAACGGGGGCTCGCTGTAGAAGACGTTGCTGGTGTGCCACAGCTTGCCGGCCTGCTCCACCAAGGCCGCGTGCAGATCCGGGTCGTTGTGGCCGAGACCGCAGACCGCGATGCCGGCGGCGAGGTCGAGGTACTGGCGGCCCTCGCTGTCCCACAGGCGCACGCCCTGGCCGCGCTCCAGCACGACCTGGCGCGGGCGGTACACCGGCAGGTAGTAGTGGGACAGGGACAACAGCTGGTCGGTGTTCTCGGTCATGGCGGCGGCTAGCGAAAGCGTGGCGGGAGAATGGCGCATTCTCGCGCATTCGAGCCGGGTACGGGGGAACACCAGTCACCTACGGTCACTCGGGCACAATGGCCACATGCGACCGCTCACCGACCCACAACTCAACCCCGCCACCGACAGCGGCTGGCGCCGGCGTTGGTTCGACATCATCTACCGCCACGACAGCCGGCCCGAACGCAATTTCGACCTGCTGCTGATCTACGCCATCCTGGCCAGCATCCTGGTGGTGATGATCGACAGCGTGCAGTCGATCCACCTGCGCTGGTCAGCATGGTTCTACATCGTCGAGTGGGCCTTCACCCTGGCCTTCACCGCCGAATATGTGTTGCGCCTGGCCGTGGTAAAGCGCCCGCTGCGCTACGCGGTCAGCCTGTGGGGCTTGATCGACCTGGCCTCGATCCTGCCCACTTATCTGTCGCTGTTCGTCCCGGGCGCGCAAAGCCTGCTGGTGGTGCGCGTGCTGCGCATCCTGCGGCTGTTCCGCATCCTCAAGCTCACCCGCTATGTCGAAGAAAGCGGGATATTGATGCAGTCGCTGTGGCGCAGCCGGCGCAAGGTGCTGGTGTTCCTGTTCACCGTGCTGACGGTCACCGTGATCGCCGGCGCGTTGATGTACGTGATCGAAGGCCCCACCAACGGCTACACCAGCATCCCGACCAGCATGTACTGGGCGATCGTGACAATGGCCACGGTCGGCTTCGGCGACGTGGTGCCGCAGACCACGCTCGGGCGCTTCGTGACTTCGGTGCTGATCCTGATCGGCTACAGCATCATCGCGGTCCCCACCGGCATCTACACCGCCGAACTGGCGAGCAGCCTGCGCGAAGCCGAGGATGCACACCGCCACGACAACCGTGGCTGCCCCGAATGCGGGCTCGAAGGCCATGATCGTGATGCGCTTCACTGCCGCCGTTGCGGCGCGGCGCTGCCGGCGGTGCTCAACCCGCTGCCACCGGTGGGCTAGTCGAGGAACAGGTCCGGCAGCAAGGGCGCGGCGGGGTCCACCGCATAGCCGGACAAGTCGCTGACGCCCGCTTGCGCAAGCACTTCGTCGTCGATCAGGAACTGGCCACTGAAGCCCTGCGCTGGCCGCGTGAGCACCGCATGCGCGGCGTCGGCGATGATCTCGGGCCGGCGCGCATTGCGCAGGTCGACACCGGGAATCATGTTCAGCGCATCGGTGGCGATCAATGTCCGCGGCCACAGCGCATTGACTGCTACACCCTGCGGACCGAACTCGGCCGCCAGCCCCAGCGTAACGAAGCTCATGCCCATCTTTGCCAGGGTGTAACCGGTATGCGGCGCCCACCACTTCGGGTCGAGCGAAGGCGGCGGCGCGAGCGTGAGGATGTGCGGGTTCGGTGCTTGCAGCAGATGCGGCAGGCACGCCTGCGCGCACAGGAAACTGCCACGCGCATTGACCTGCTGCATCAGGTCGAACCGCTTCATCGGCGTATCGAGCGTGCCGCGCAGCCAGATCGCGCTGGCGTTGTTGACCAGGATATCGATGCCGCCGAATGTGTCGACCGCCGCGGCAACCGCGGCCTGGACCTGGTCTTCCTCGCGGATGTCGCACTTCAGCGCCAGGCCCTGGCCGCCGGCCGCGTTGACCGCCTCGGCGGCGCTATGGATGGTGCCAGGCAGTTTCGGGTTGGGCACCGAGGACTTGGCGGCAATGGCCACGTTGGCGCCATCGCGCGCGGCACGCAGCGCAATGGCCAGGCCGATGCCGCGCGAGCCACCGGTGATGAAGAGGGTCTTGCCGGCAAGTGAGGTCATGGCAGCGGCACGTGGAGTCGGGAGCCACATTGTAGGAGCGGCTTCAGCCGCGAGGCGAGGACTTCACCGGGCTGGTCACGGTTTCGGGCCTTGGCCTTCGTTGTCTTCCCAGTGCAACAGGCGCCGGGTTACAAAGCGATACACCGGCTTGCCGGTGCGGAACCACAGGTCGCGCACCCAGGAGTGGCGCTTGAGCAGGCGGCGCTCCACCGGGGTGAGGGCGTGGCCGCAGTACATGCGCTTGTGCTTGAGCAGGTGGCGCAGGTCTTCACGTGCCAACAGGCGCATCCAGCGCGCACGCGGGTTGCCGCACAGCGCGAGCTGGAAGTCGATCAGCGCCGGCGAGCCATCTTCGCGCACCAGCCAGTTGGCCTCCTTGGCCAGGTCGTTGTGCGCCACGCCGTGCCGGTGCAGCTGCTGCAACAGGCGCCGCGCGGCGTGGAAGTACGCCACATCGCCGCGGGGCGGTCGCAGGTACATCGCCTCACCATCGAGGAAGCTGCGGTCAAGATAGGTTCCGTCCCAGCCAAGCAGATGCGGGGTAGCGGCGATGCCCTGCAGGTGCCGCAACGCGCGCGCCTCGCGGTGCGCCAGGTACCACGCCGGCAGGCGCAACCACCACGGCGAGGCAGAGAGATCGCGGCGCACGAACACCTGATCCGGCGTGCGCACCAGCAGGATGCGGCCGAAACTGTCGGACTTGAGCGCTTCGGCGCCGGCGGGCAAGGAGGGCATGGCGCATTGTAGGCCGCTACCCACGCTATCGGCTCAGGTGGCGCCTCCTATAATCGCGGCATGAACTCTCCCTGGATCGACGCCACGCTGGAGTGGATCGGCACCCACCCCGCACTGGCGGGCGGCGTCATCTTCGCTATCGCCTTTTGCGATGCGGTGATCGTGCTGGGTGCGATCGTGCCCGCCCTGCCCTTGTTGTTCGCCATTGGCGTATTGATCGGCCTGGGCCAGATTTCCGGTCCCTATGCGGTGGTGTGCGCGGCGCTGGGCGCCTTCGCCGGCGACGCCCTCAGTTATTGGGTCGGGCATCGCTGGGGTAACCGGTTGCGCGGGTTCTGGCCATTCCGGCGCTATCCGCAATTGCTCGACCGTGGCGAGGTGATGTTCCGCCGCAACGCCCTCAAGAGCATCCTGGTGGCGCGCTACGTCGGCGCGATTCGCCCGTTCGTGCCGGCCATCGCCGGCATGGCGCACATGCCGCTGCGCCGTTATTTCATTGCCAGTGGGCTGGCCGCGCTGTCCTGGGCGCTGCTGTTCCTGGTGCCCGGCTGGGTGTTGGGGACCGCCTACGACGCGGTGGCGGCGGTGGCCGGGCGCCTGTTCGTGGTGACCTCGTTGCTGGCGGTCGTGCTGGGCCTGGTGTGGGCGTTCGTGCTGTATGGCTATCGTTGGTCGGCCGCGCACCTGGACTCGCTGCTGGCACGGGCGCTGGACTGGTCGCATCGGCATCCGGTGCTGGGCAACTGGTCGGTAGACGTATTCGACCCGCGGCGACGCGAATCGGTGCCGCTGGCGGTGCTGGCGCTGATGCTGCTGCTGTTGGGTTGGGGCTGGTTCGTACTGCTGATGGTGGTGCTGGCGCATGGCGAGCCGCTGGGCGTCGACCTGGCGGTGCACGACCTGATGCTGGCCTTGCGCAACCCGCTGGCCGACTACCCGATGGTGGCCCTGGCCTCGCTTGGCGACTGGCAGATCCTGCTGCCCGCCATCGCCGTGGCGATGGGTTACCTGTTGTGGCGGCGGCGCTGGATGTCGGTCGCGCACTGGCTGGCGGCGCTGGCATTCGGCCTGGCGCTGACCAAGCTGCTGGGTACCACCGTGCACGTGGTCAGGCCACCCGCCGCGAGCAGTGGCTTCGGCTTCCCCTCGGTGGCGGTCACCATGGCCACGATCAGCTTTGGCTTCTTCGCCGTACTGATCGCCCGCGAGTTGCCCGGGCGCAGCCGCGTCTGGCCCTACCTGGTGTGCGGTGCGGTGGTGTCGGTCATTGGCTTCGCCAGGTTGTACCTGGGCGCGCACTGGCTCAGCGATGTGGTCGGCGGCATGTTGTTCGGCACGTTCTGGTTGCTGGTGCTGGGCATTGCCTATCGCCGCCGCTTCAATCGCTCGTTCTGGGTCAAGCCGGTGGCCTGGCTGTTCTACGGCACCTTCGCCCTGGCCGCCGTATTGCTGGCGCCGCGCCACCTGGAGGCCAAGCTGGTGAAATTCGAGCCACCGCACCCGGTGCGCCTGCAGTTGGACAGCCGCGCGTGGTGGACGTGGCAGTGGCGGGCACTGCCTGCACGCCGCAACGAATTCGACGATGCCCAGCGCTGGCCGCTGGACGTGCAGGTGGCCGGACCGCTGGCGCCCTTGCAGCAGAAACTGGAAGCAGCGGGATGGCACGCGCAGTCGCAGGCCGGGTGGCAACAGGCCTTGTCCCTGCTTGACAGCAAGGCCGCGCCCCACGAGGTGCCGGTGTTGCCGGCCACGCTCGATACGCAGGTCGAATCGCTGTTGCTGGTGCGCCCGGGTGCACGCGCCGATGAGGTCCACGTCCTGCGGCTGTGGCCGGCAGCGGTCACTCTGGCACCGGGAGAGCGTCCGCTATGGATCGGCAGCACGCAGACCTTGCGCTTTGATCGGCACTTCGGCCTTGTCGGCCTGTGGCGGCCGCTGCCCGACGTCGATCCAGCGCTGGATGCATTACAATCCTCGCTCGAAGGCACCAGTTGGCGGCTCGACCACCGACCGCGCAGTGGCATGCCAGTGGTATTGATCGATACCTCATCGCCCTGAGTCGCGCCGCCCTGGCCATACCAGGGCCAAAGCGCTACGGAATCCACGACAGCAGCAGGTCGAGCCGCGCATGCGGATCATCCTGTTGCAGCAGCGACAAGCGCTGGGACTCGGTAAGCGGCAGCAGTTCGGCCAGGCGCCAGCCGACCCACGCGGCCTGGTCGAGTTGTGCCGGCGAACTCGCGGCGTATTGCGCGCCGGCTTGTTCGATCAGCCGTTCTAGCAGGATCGCCAGCAGCGCGTGTTCGGGACGCAGTTCATCGTCGTTGTCGGGCTCGCGCCAGTGCACCTGGCCCACTACCAGGCCGTTGTCGCGCACGCGTGTGCGTTCGACATGGAAGCGCCGGGCGCCACGCAGGCGCAACACCAGCACGCCATCGGCACCCATGTCGAAATCCTCGATCCGCGCTTCGGTGCCGAACGCGGCCGGCGTGGCCGGCGCGCCGACCTCATGCCCTTCGAGGATCAGGCAGACGCCGAATCCTGCGCCGTGGTGGCTGCAATCGCGCACCAGGTCCAGGTAGCGGCGCTCGAACACCCGCAAGGCGAGACTGGCACCGGGCACCAGCACCGCGTGCAGCGGGAACAACGGCAACTGCGCGATGTCTTCGGGCGCAGTCATGGCGCGCTGGACGATCCCTGCAGGAAGCGCCGCGGCGCACCATCGAAGCCGCCGTTGGACATGAACACGACATGGTCACCGGGCTGCGCCACTTCTCGCAAAGCCTGCAACAAGGCGTCGGCATCGCCGACAACGCGCGACTGGCCGCGCACGCGAGCCAGTATCGGCGCCGCATCCCATTGCAGTTCGGGCCGATGCAGGAATACCACTGCATCGGCGGCATCGAGCGAAGGCGCCAACGCTTCGGCATGCGCACCCAGGCGCATGGAGTTGCTGCGCGGCTCCATCGCCACCACGATCCGCGCCTGGCCGACGCGCGCGCGCAGACCCTCCAGCGTGGTCGCAATCGCGGTGGGGTGGTGGGCAAAGTCGTCGTACACGGTGATGCCATCGCGCTCGCCGAGCCATTCCAGCCGGCGCTTGACGCTGCGGAACTGGCGCAAGGCGCCGATGACACTGGCAGGATCCACGCCCACCGCGTGCACCGCGGCCAATGCCGCCAGGCCGTTGAGGACATTGTGGCGCCCCAGCAGCGGCCACTCGACCACGCCGATCTCCGCACCGCGGTGCAGCACGGCGAAGCGGCTGCCGTCGGCGGTGAGCAAACGCGCGCTCCACTCCAGCGCCGGATCCAGGCCGAAGCGCTCGACCGGTGTCCAGCACCCCATCGCCAGCACCTCGGCCAGGCGCGCGTCCTCGCCATTGACGATCAGCCGTCCGTTGCCCGGCACGGTGCGCACCAGGTGGTGGAACTGGCGCTGGATCGCGGCCACGTCCGGGAAGATATCGGCGTGGTCATACTCGAGGTTGTTGAGGATGGCCACGTGCGGCCGGTAGTGGACGAACTTGCTGCGCTTGTCGAAAAAGGCGGTGTCGTATTCGTCGGCCTCGACCACGAATTCGCGCCCCTGGCCCAGGCGCGCGGACACGCCAAAGTCTTCGGCCACGCCGCCAATCAGGAAGCCGGGTTGGCGCCCGGCCGCTTGCAGCAGCCAGGTCAGGATGGTGGTGGTGGTCGTCTTGCCGTGGGTGCCTGCCACCGCCAGGGTGGTGCGGCCCGGCAACACGCGTTCGGCCAGCCATTGCGCGCCGGAGGTGTAGCGCAGCCCCTGGTCCAGGACCGCTTCGACCGCCGCATTGCCGCGCGACAGCGCGTTGCCGATGATGACTTCGTCGCAATCGGCCGAGAGATTCGCCGGCGCATAGCCCTGCGCCAGGGCGATGCCCAATTTTTCCAGTTGCGTGGACATCGGCGGGTAGATGGCCTGGTCACTGCCTTCGACCGTGTGGCCCAGCTCGCGCGCGAGGGCGGCCACGCCGCCCATGAAAGTCCCGGCGATGCCGAGGATGTGGAGTTTGCTCATCCGCCGATTGTCTCCGATCACGCCGCGGCCGCCCATGGCCGGCGCTGCACGGCAGCGTGCCCAGGGGTGTCAGGAAATGACCGTGAGGCTGTCGGGAACTTCCCGATATCGACCACTGAACTGCTCAGTCACAATACTGAACGCCAGCCGCAGCATCCCACTCTGGTCCTACTCCCCAAGAGGCCAATCCCCAGGGAGCTCATGTTGCGGGGCTCTGAGCAAGCCTGACCGCTGGCGCTTATTTGAAATCAGACCCCGGTACCGCATTGCGGTGCCGGGGCTTTTTCGTTGGGCGCGCCGGGCCGCTGCCAGAGGCCGCTCCCGCAGCGCGGGAGGGCCAGCGCTTCAGTGCGGCAGGGCCGCGGTGATGCGCTCGAGGACCTCGTCCAGCGAGCCGACGCCGTCGACCCGGGCCAGGATGCCGCGATCGGCAAAGAAACCGATCACCGGGGCGGTCGAGTCGTTGTAGACCTGCAAACGCTTGCGTACCGACTCGGGGTTGTCGTCGTCGCGGCCTTCGGCCTTGGCCCGGCCGGCGATACGCTCCACCAGCAGGTCGGTGCCCACGTCGAGCTGGATCACTGCATCCAGCGGCTGCCCGATCTTGGCCAGCAGGCCATCCAGCGCCGAGGCCTGGGCCAGGTTGCGCGGATAACCATCGAGGATGAAACCGTTGGCCACATCGTCGTGGCTCAGGCGCGACTCCAGCATGCCGAGCAGGATCTGGTCGGAGACCAGGTCGCCGCGGGCCATGACTTCCTTGGCCTGCAGGCCCAGCGGGGTGCCGGCCGCGACTTCGGCGCGCAGCAGGTCGCCGGTGGAAATGTGGGGAATGCGCAGCTTTTCCTTGAGTCGGGCCGCCTGGGTGCCCTTGCCCGAACCGGGCGGTCCCAACAGAACCAGTCGCATCATGTAACTCCAGAGAGATAAAACAGAGGAAAACGGGCGGTGTGGGAGGGGCGTGCCGGGCGGCCGCGCTGCACCGCAATACACGCACTTTACCGCATCCGGGTAATGTCCCCGCAACGTCCAACCGCTACAGGAGTCGGCCCCCATGGCCCCAGGCACTCTGCTCTACGCGCAGTCCGGCGGTGTCACCGCCGTCATCAATGCCACCGCCGCGGCGGTCATCGGCGAGGCCCGCACACGCAAGGTCAAGGTGCTCGCGGCCCGCAACGGCATCCTCGGCGCCCTGTGCGAGGACTTGATCGATACCAGCAAGGAAAGCGCGGCGACGATCCGCGCGCTGGCGCACACGCCAGGTGGCGCCTTTGGTTCGTGCCGCTACAAGCTCAAGTCGATCGAGGCCGACCGCGCCAAGTACGAACGCCTGCTGGACGTGCTGCGCGCCCACGACGTGCGCTACTTCCTCTACAACGGCGGCAACGACTCGGCCGATACCGCCTGGAAGGTCTCGCAGCTGGCGCAAGCATTCGATTACCCGCTGCATTGCATCGGCGTGCCCAAGACCATCGACAACGACCTGGCCGTGACCGACGCCTGCCCCGGTTTCGGCTCAGCGGCCAAGTACACCGCGGTGTCGGTACGCGAGGCCGCGCTGGACGTGGCGGCGATGGCTGAGACCTCGACCAAGGTGTTCGTCTACGAGGCCATGGGCCGCCATGCCGGCTGGCTGGCCGCGGCGGCCGGGTTGGCCGGGCAAAATCCCGACGACGCCCCACAGATCATCCTGCTTCCCGAACGCGCCTACGACGAGGAAGCGTTCCTGGCGCAGGTGCGCAAGGTGGTCGAGCGCGTGGGCTGGTGCGTGGTGGTGGCCAGCGAAGGCATCCAGAACGCCGAGGGCCAGTTCGTAGCCGATGCCGGCGGCGGCAAGGACTCGTTCGGCCACACCCAGCTGGGGGGCGTGGCCTCCTACCTGGCCGGACAGGTGAAGCAAGCGCTGGGCTACAAGGTGCACTGGACCCTGCCCGACTATCTGCAGCGCTCGGCCCGGCATTTGGCCTCGCATACCGATTGGGCGCAGGCCCAGGCGGTCGGCAAGGCCGCGGTGCGCTACGCACTGGAAGGCCGCAACGCGGTGATGCCGGTGATCGTACGGACCAGCGATGCGCCGTACCGCTGGCGGATCGAGCCGGCGCCGCTGGCCAAGGTCGCCAACCATGAGAAGAAGATGCCGCCGGGCTTCATCCGCAAGGATGGGTTCGGCATCACCGAACGCGCGCGGCGCTACCTGCAGCCCTTGATCCAGGGCGAGGCGCCGCTGCCCTACGGACGCGACGGCTTGCCGAAGTACGTCACGCTGAAGAACGTTGCAGTAGCGCGCAAGCTGCCGGCCTGGACCGAGTAAGCACAAGGCCAGCGCTGTCATCGGCGTGGCGGCGGCGTTGCGGCCGCCGACGTGTCAGGGGCAGGACTTGCCTTCCAGTTGCATCTGCGCGGTGTAGCTGCCGATCTTGGGCATCTTGCCGCTGGCAGCCTGCTGCTTGGCATCCTGCAGGTAGATGCGCGCCTGGCCCTGGCCATCGAGTTCCGGCGGCTGGTTGTCGGCCGGCAGTCGCCATACGCGCACTACCGCGGTCTGTGCCGGGCAACCGGCATTCGGCACCCGGATCACATCGTTGAGCTTCCAACCCTTGGCCACGTCGGGCGCGGCCTGCAGGTAGTCGACAAAGCGCGCTCGCGGCTGGCAGCTGGGACTGCTGCGCACCACCGAGAACCGATAGGGCTCGGCCGCCTGGCCGGTGAACACACCTTCAAGCCGGGCGCAGGCTTCAGGGATTTGTCGCAACGTATGCACCGTGCCGATCGCCTGCGGCGCGCCGGTGGGGCGCTGCAGTTCCGGCGTGCTTTCCGCCGCTGCCGCAGCCGGGCCGAGCAACAGCAGTGCAATGCAGTACCAGGAGGATGCCGCCATGGTGTAGCTCCTCGATCACAAGTGGGCGCAGCCTGTCACGCATCATCTGAACATCGCGCCAAGACGCGCACGGGCGCGCGCCGCCGCGCATGGACGCCGGTACCGGGCCCTGCCCGCTTGCGAAGAGATCCCGCGGCAGTGGCAGCGCGCCTACCCGCCGGGCATACTCGGGCCACATCCAGGGCAGTTCGAACATCGTGGCGTACGCTTGCGGCCAGGCGGCTGAAACAACGTTCCCGTAGTTCCGCTCATCCGTTCGCCCACGCTCCCCCTGTTCGTCCTTGTACCGGGCGATATCCACATCCTTGGGAGGGGTCATGCTGGAACAATACGGGTTGGTGCTGGCGTTGGGCTGTGCGTTGCTGGCGATTGTCTACGGCATCGTGTCTGCACGCTGGATCCTGAAACAGCCGGCGGGCAATGAACGCATGCAGCAAATCGCCGCGGCGATCCAGGAAGGCGCGCGTGCCTACCTCAACCGCCAATACCTCACCATCGGCGTGGCCGGCGTGGTCTTGTTCGTGCTCGTGGGGCTGTTCCTGAGTTGGTACACGGCCATTGGCTTTGCCATCGGCGCGGTGCTCTCGGGGCTGGCCGGGTATATCGGCATGAACGTATCGGTACGCGCCAACGTGCGCACCGCCGAAGCCGCGCGCCATGGCGTAAGCAAGGCGCTGGATGTCGCGTTCCGCGGCGGTGCAATCACCGGCATGCTGGTCGTCGGCATGGGCCTGCTCGGCGTGGCGGGCTACTACGGGGTGCTGCAGCAGATGGGCCTGCCGCTGGAGCAGAACCTGCACGCGCTGGTGGGCCTGGCGTTTGGCTCCTCGCTGATCTCCATCTTCGCCCGCCTGGGTGGCGGCATCTTCACCAAGGGCGCAGACGTCGGCGCCGACCTGGTCGGCAAGGTCGAGGCCGGCATTCCCGAGGACGACCCGCGCAACCCGGCGGTGATCGCCGATAACGTCGGCGATAACGTCGGCGACTGCGCCGGCATGGCCGCCGACCTGTTCGAGACCTATGCGGTCACGGTCATCGCCACCATGCTGCTCGGCAGCCTGATGGCGGCCGAGGCCGGCTCGCATGCAGTGCTGTATCCGCTGGTGCTGGGCGGCGCTTCGATCATCGCTTCGATCATCGGTGCGGCTTTCGTCAAGGCCAAGGCAGGCGGCTCGATCATGGGCGCGTTGTACAAGGGCCTGATCGTCTCCGGCGTTCTGGCGGCAATCGCCTACTGGCCGATCACCCGTGCCCTGATGGGTGAAAACACCCATGGCGCCAATGCGATCTATGTGTGCGCGCTGATCGGCCTGGTGTTGACCGGGTTGATCGTGTGGATCACCGAGTACTACACCGGTACCGACTACAAACCGGTGCAGCATGTAGCCCAGGCCAGTACCACGGGCCACGGCACCAACATCATTGCCGGGCTCGGCGTGTCGATGAAGTCCACCGCCTTGCCGGTGATCGCGGTCTGCGCGGCGATCTGGGGTGCATTCCACTTTGGCGGGCTCTACGGCATCGCCATTGCCGCCACCGCCATGTTGTCGATGGCCGGGATGGTGGTCGCACTGGACGCCTATGGGCCGATCACCGACAACGCGGGCGGCATCGCCGAGATGGCCGAGCTGCCGCCGGAGGTGCGCGCGGTGACCGATCCGCTGGACGCGGTCGGCAATACCACCAAGGCGGTGACCAAGGGCTACGCGATCGGCTCGGCCGCGTTGGCCGCGCTGGTGCTATTCGCCGACTACACCCACAACCTGCAGGCCGCGCATCCCAATGAGGTCTTCACCTTCGACCTCTCCGACCACTACGTCATCATCGGCCTGCTGATCGGCGGCTTGATCCCCTACCTGTTCGGCGCGATGGCCATGGAAGCAGTGGGCCGCGCGGCCGGCGCCGTCGTGGAGGAAGTGCGCCGTCAGTTCCGCGAGATCCCCGGCATCATGCAAGGCACCGCCAAACCGCAGTACGACCGCGCGGTGGACATGCTGACCCGCTCGGCGATCAAGGAAATGGTGTTGCCCTCGCTGCTGCCAGTGGCCGTGCCGGTGGTCGTCGGCCTGGTACTGGGCCCACGCGCGCTGGGCGGCTTGTTGATCGGCACGATCGTCACCGGCATCTTCGTCGCGATTTCGATGACCACTGGTGGCGGCGCCTGGGACAACGCCAAGAAGTACATCGAGGACGGCCACTTCGGCGGCAAGGGCAGCGAAGCACACAAGGCGGCGGTGACCGGCGATACCGTCGGCGATCCCTACAAGGACACGGCCGGCCCGGCGATCAATCCCTTGATCAAGATCATCAACATCGTCGCGCTGCTGCTGGTGCCACTTCTGTAAGAAGACCGGCGACCCGGGGGCCGGCCAGCAATGCCGGCCCCGGGTCCACTCAGTGCGACCGCCGGCGAGGCTCGGCCAGCGCGTCTGCTTCTGCTTCGAACCCGACCAGCGGTCGCTCTTCGACCAATGCCGAAGCCATCGGGCGCTGCCGGGCACACGCCGCGGGCGCTGCGCCCTCTGCCTTGCTGCAATGGGGCTGCCCGCAAGCGCTCGACGTAGCGGCCGCGGCGCAGGCGGGCCAACGCGTCAGCCGCCGCAGACTGGAACGATGCACGGCCCATTGTCGCGGCGACCCGGCGCAGGCGTTGGCATGGGCGCGCTCGCTCGGACTCGGCGCGCCGGCCGACACCCACAACTGCCCAGGTTGCGGCAGGTGCGCGACGCAGGCCGGTGGCGAGAAACCGCGGGCGGTTGCCCCCGCCACACCGGCGCAGCCTACCCACAGCAGGCCCGCGCACCCCGCCAGCACGGCGCGCCGCTGCCAGGACAACGCCATGGGTTGCCCGCCGGCCTGGCCGGCAGGGCGCGGTGGAGGGGGCGTGCGGCCTGTGCACGGAGCCAATGGCATGGCAGCGGTTGTATTCGACATCGTCCTGCTCCTTGCGATTGATGCGCCCATGGTGGCCCGTCGAGTGGACCCGACGCATCGGTATGCAAGCCTCCGTCACGCCGGAATGCCCCGCTTTCGCATGTGGGTACAAAGCGAGCCACGCTGCAGCGCAGCAGCCGAGCGCGTAGAATTGCGGCCTCACACCCCCGCATAACCGCCTCGGAGCACGCATGGGCCTGGAACTGGTCACCGCCGGCAAGAACCTGCCGGAAGAAATCAACGTCGTCATCGAGATCCCCAAGGATTCCGAGCCGGTCAAGTACGAAGTGGACAAGGCCAGCGGCGCGATCTTCGTCGACCGGATCCTCTCCACCCCGATGCGCTACCCCTGCAACTACGGCTATGTGCCCAACACCTTGTGCGGCGACGGCGATCCGGCCGACGTGCTGGTGGTGCTGCCGCTGCCGCTGGTCCCGGGCTCGGTGGTTCGCTGCCGCCCGGTCGGCGTGCTCAAGATGAGCGACGAGGCCGGCAGCGACGAGAAAATCCTGGCGGTGCCGGTAGCCAAGATCTTCTCCGGCTACGAGCACATCGAGGACATCAACCAGGTGTCCAGCCACTGGATGGAGCGCATCGGCCACTTCTTCGAGCACTACAAGGACCTGGAGAAGGGCAAGTGGGTCAAGATCGACGGCTGGGGCAACGCCGCCGAAGCCAAGCAGATCCTGATCGACTCCGTGGCCCGCTACGCCGACGACAACGCCTGAAGTTGCTGAACGCGCGGCCTTTGGTCGTGCGTGTCAGGGAGAACCGGGTCACGCTTTAGGGATCCGCCCCACTGACCCGGGTCCGGCGTTGCAGTACATTGCAAGCTCTATCGGGGCCGCGTCTGCAACCGGCCCCCGTCTTTGGGGAAGTGCCTTGCGTATTCTGTTTGTCGGCGACGAAGCCAGCTTGCCGCCGGAGCTGGTCGATTATCTGAGCGATCTCGGCGATGAGTTCCAGGTGCACCAGGTGGCCGATGGCAATGCCGCCATTGCCGCCGCTGCGCAGTACCCGATCGACGTAGTCATCGTCGCCCCGGTATTGCCGGACCTGACCGCCGCCACCCTGCTCGGGCAGATCCGCACCTTGCGGCCGGAGACCATCCGCATCGCGCTGCTGGCCTCCGACGACAGCCACCGCACCCCGCCCCCGCGCATCATCGGCGTCGCCCACCGCTTCCTGCCGCTGCCGCTGGCGCCGGAAGTGCTGCTCGAAGCCATCACCAGCCTGGAAGAGCTGCGCGAGCTGCTGGACAACCCGCGCCTGCGCTCGGCCATCGGCCGGATCGAAAAGCTGCCTTCGCCGCCGCATCTGTACCTCAGCCTGATGCATGCGCTGGAGGAAGAGGAAGACACCGACGCGGCCGACATCGCCAAGCTGGTCGCCGCCGATCCGGCGATCGCGGCCAAGGTGCTGCAGCTGTGCAATTCGGCGTTCTTCTCCGGCGGGCGCACCATTACCGACCTGCGCGGCGCGGTCACCCGCCTGGGCGTGTCGACCCTGCGCGACCTGGTCCTGGCCAGCGAAGTGTTCTCCATCCCGAGCCTTTCGGTTGCCGAGCGCAACGCCATGCAGCGCCGCGCGCTGCTGTCTTCGCGCCTGGCCACCAAGCTGCTGCCGCAGGCCAGCGCCGAGCTCGGCGCCACTGCGGCGCTGCTGTCGGATATCGGCTTGCTGCTGCCCGGCGTGCGCAACGAGCATGACCCGGACAGCGCCTCGGAAGACCGCCCCGGCCACACCGAAGCCGGCGCTTACCTGCTTGGCCTGTGGGGCCTGCCGATGCCGATCATCGAAGCGGTGGCGTTCCAGCGCCTGCCGCAGCGTTCGAGCACGCGCAGCTTCTGGGTCACCGGTGCGGTGCACGTGGCCACGGCGCTGGCGTCGGGTTCGCCGGTGGACGAGGAATACCTCACCAAGGTCGGCGTGATCTCGCGTTTGCCGACCTGGCGCGAACAGGCCGAGACGATCACCGGCCAGGTGGCCGAGGCGTAAGCTTGGTTGCCAGCTGCACGCAAGACGAAGGCCCGCGCAAGCGGGCCTTTTTTTTGGCGGGTTGTAGGGGAGTTGCGCGGGCTTGGGCGGTTGGGTGCGGCGGCCTGCGGTGCGGGCACAACCGCCCGAGCCCGCGCAACCCCCCTACAAACCATCCACTTAAATCACCCGAAAAAAGAAAGGCGGGCACGAGGCCCGCCTTTCCGGTATTGCCTACAGCGCTTCGATGGATCAGAAGCTCTGGGTGTACTGCATGAAGAAGTAGCGGTCGTAATCCAGCATCGGGTCGATCGACGACGAGCTGTTGTTGGTCACCGAGTAGGTGATCGGCGGCTGCTTGTTCCACAGGTTGCGAACGCCGACAGTCACGCTGCCATCCCAGGGAGCCTGCCAGGTCAGCGACAGGTCCTGCTGGTTGATCGAGCCCTTCTTGTTGGCGCCGGTACCGCCGCCCCATGCCGGGTTGTTCTCGGTCATGTAGTTCGGCTCGGAGCACTCTTCGGTGGACGACCAGCAGTAGTCGCGGAAGCCGCCGTAGTAGCGCATGTCCCAGTTGGCCGACAGGTTGCCCAGGGCCCAGCTCACACCCAGCGTGGCGCGCACGCGCGGGTAGTTCCAGTAGCCCGCGTAGTCGCCCCACTGGGCGTCCGGCGCAGCCAGCTGGCGGTAGCTGGTCAGGTAGTTGCTGTCCAGGGTGACGGCGAACTGGCCAATGCCGAACTCCGGCAGGCGGTAGTGGGCGCCGAAGTTGTAGCCTTCGGTTTCCAGCTTGCCGAGGTTGGCGTTGCCACGGTTCAGCGTCACCACCTGGCCGGTGGTGGCATCACGGGTGAAGTCGTCGCAGAACGAATCCGAGCCGCCGACGTAGCACTGGTTCAGCACATAGTTCGCGTCCACCGCCGTGATGACGTTGGAGATCGAGATCTTGTACCAGTCCAGCGAGAAGTCGAGGCCGTCGACGAAGTGCGGGCTGTAGACGAAGCCCAGCGTACGGGTACGGCTGAATTCCGGCTCCAGGTTGGCGTTGCCCACGCCAGCGTTGAACGCGGTGTTGCTCTGGGTGTCGCGCTGGGCGATCGGGGCACCGGCCGAGTCGGTCTGGCGGAAGGTCGGGGCCAGGCCTTCGGCGGCGCAGCGAGCGGCGACACCGGCGTTGCCCAGCTGGCCGAAGCGTGCATCGCACGGATCGGTGTAGTCGTCGAACGACTGCGAACCACCGCCGAAGGTGTCTTCCAGCGTCGGTGCGCGGAAGCCATTGGCGTAGGTGCCGCGGACCAGCAGGTCGTCGATCGGCTTCCAGGTCAGGCTGAACTTGTTGTTGGTGGTGTTACCGAAACGGTCGTAGTTCGAGTAGCGGCTGGCGACGTCGAACGACAGTTCCTTGGCGAACGGCATGTCCTTGAGCACCGGAATCAGGAATTCCAGGTAGAACTCGTTGGTCTGGTAGCCGCCGTTGGTCGGGCCGGCAGCCAGGTCGGTGGTGTAACCGGCGCTGGACAGCTGGTCCGGATAGTCATAACCGGTGACTTCGCGGTGCTCGAAGCCGGCCGCGAAGGAGAACTCGCCGGCATCCAGCGGCATGTCGAACAGGCCACCGGTGATGTTGGCGGTGTACTGCTTGCTCTCGTTGCGCTGCGTGGCCTGGCCCAGGGTGCTGATGTAGGCCAGCGCTTCCGGGGTAGCCTGCGACGGGCCGCCGAGGATGTCGAACGGGGTGCACTGGCCCAGCGACTGGTTGGTGCCCAGGGTGATCGGGTTGGCGGCGGTGCCGCACTGGGCGATGCCCTGGCCGTTGATGAACGACGGGCCCAGCGCCTTCTGCAGCGCCAGCAGGTTGATGTTGCCGGTGTTGACCTGGGTGACGTCGTAGCGGTTGTAGTTGAAGCCGACGTCCCAGTTCCAGCCATGGCCGCGCACGTCGAACATGCCTTCAACGGCAGCATCGAAATGGTCGGTCTTGACGTTGTTGCGGGTGACGCGCGGCAGCTCGACGATGCGGCGGTACCAGCTGGTGATGTCCTCACCGACCGGGTTGTAGACGCTGTCGGCCGAGATCGCGATCGGGAAGTTGGCCTGGCTGGTGGCGCTCAGCGGGTAACCCGCGATCTGGCGCTCGGAGTCACGCTCCGAATGCATCGCGGTGGCCTTGAAGGTGATGTTGTCGGTCAGGTTGTAGCTGCCGTTGGCGAAGACCGACTTGGTCTCGGTCGACTGCTGCAACATCATCTGCTGGGTGGCGTTGTAATAGTCGTCGGTGGTGACGCCATTGTGGTAGTTCGCCAGGTCGTTCGAGGCGCCGATGGCCGAACCCGAACCGTCCCACGAACCAGTGTGGCTGCGCACCCAGGTGTCGTCGCCGAAGTTGAAGCGGCCCCACGGACCGGTGGCGCTCAGGCCGTCTTCCGGGTGGTTCGGGCCATAGGTGTAACGGGTCAGCGCGCGGTCCTTGGCCCACACCGGATCTTCCTTGGTGTAGTTGACGCCGAAGACCAGCGAGGAGCGGTCGGTGGTGTTGCCGATGACGAAGGAGTACTGCTCCTTGCTGCCATCGCCACGGCTGTTCTGGCCGAAGTAGGCCGAAGCCTGGCCACCGTCGAAGTTCTTCTTGAGGATGATGTTGACCACGCCGGCGACGGCGTCGGAGCCGTAGATCGCCGAGGCGCCGTCCTTCAGCACTTCGATGCGGTCGATCAGCGCGGTCGGGATGGTCGACAGGTCGCTCACGCCGGACAGGCTGGTGGTCCAGCGCTTGCCGTTGACCAGCACCAGGGTGCGCTGCTCGCCGAGGTTGTACAGGTTGACGTACTGGCCGCCCTGCTCGGCGTTGGAGGTCAGAACCGCCGCCTTGCTGAAGGTCTGCGTGCCGGAAATGGCCAGGTTCTGCAGGATGTCGCCGACGCTGACCAGGCCCGAGCGCTTGATGTCTTCCGAAGACACGGTGAAGACCGGCTGGGCGGTTTCCACATCCACCGAGCGGATGCGCGAACCGGTGATCTCGATGCGGTCGAGGGTGGTGGTGGACTGGTCTGCGGACTGCTCTTGAGCGCTGGCAATGGCCGGCGTCAACGCGATCGCGATGCTGGCGGGCAGCAGGCCCACCCGCAGGGCGGGAGTGCGAAGGTTCATCAATCTCTCCAAAGGTCGTTAGTGGCGTGTTAAACGCCCCCAGCAAATTACGACTGCGTGAAGGCAGCCGCTTTGCGCGGCATGCCGCGTGACTTTGCCGAATCTGGCGACAGGGCCGCACGCTCGCGATAGTGGGATGCGGACATGCCAAAGCGGGCACGGAACGCCCGCGCGAAGCTGCAGCAGTTGTCGAAACCGCTGGCCGCGGCGACCTCGCCGATCATCATCGAGGTATCGCGCAGCAAGTCGGCGGCACGTTCCAGGCGCAAGCGCGCCGACAGCGCCTGCGGGCTTTCTTCGTACAGGCTCTGGAAGGTCTTGGACACGTACCAGCTGGAGAAGTTGGTCAGCTGCGCCAGTTCGGCCACGCGCACGACGCGGTCGCTGTTGCCTTCCAGGTAGAGGCGTGCGCGCTGCATGCGGCCGAAGACTTGGCGCCGGCGGCTGCGCGAGCGGCCGGGGCAACGCTGTTCCTGCTGCGCGAACTCGTCCTGCATCGCCGCCAGGTGCAACAGCATCGGGCGCGCGCCAGCAGCGTCGCCACTGCGCGCGGCGCTACGCCACAGATGCAAGGCGGTGCGCAAGTCGCCGCGACGCAGCTGGCTGCGGCCGGGGTAGAGCACGCTGTCGGTCAGCTCGGCCAGCGCCTGCAGGCCGGCGCCGTCCAGGCCCACGCCAATGCACAGGCCATTGCGGTCGGCCTGCACGGTCGGGCGCGAGTCGCGGTCCAGGGCGATCCAGTCGCCAGCGCGCATCCGGAACTTGCCCTCTTTCGATTCGATCCAGGCACGCCCCCGCAGCTGTACCCATACGGTGAACATGCCGCTGGCCGCACGCACGCTGCCGAGGCGGGATACCGCCATGCAGACCGGCTCACCGGCATGGCCGTCTTGCTCCAGTGCCAAGGACAGGCCGCGGTCGGCCGTGATCATCGGGTTCATCGCACACCCCTGTTTACCAAAGGGGGAGGATTGTTTTGCCGAATCGGGCGCCAATCAGGACGTTTCGGCGAAATCGCGGCGAATTCGCCACGAACCCGAGAACGAAGAAATTACGAAGAGGGTTTTCCCAGTCGATACAACAGCTTGGTCAGCACGCCGATGGTCGGGGCCGGCGCTTTCGGCAGGCTCATGAAGCCGATGCCGGCGCCATCGCTGGTGGCGATGGCCACATACAGCGCGCCATCCTGGCGGCTGATGCTGAAACCATTGGTGGTGCTGAACTGGTCGGCGGACAGGCAGGCGCCAGCACTGTCGGCCTGGCCCAGCCAGCTGCCGAGGGTCGAACACTCGGTGCTGGAAGACAGATAAAAGGCATGACCCTGGTCGGCCAGCGCCCACGTCCGGTAGCGCCAGCGCGCTGGCGCCTCGCTATCGACATTCGCCAGGCTGGCCGGGGCCAGGTCCTCGCCGATTCGCCACAGCCCGCTGCTGGAGAAGCGGGTAAAGAAGACTTGCCGGCTATCGGGGTCGTAGCGCGCCTGCGAAACATCCTGGAGGCGCGCCAACTCTCGCCACGGCTGCTGGGTGCGGTCATACAGGATGAGGGTGGCATCGCCCTGCGGCTCGGACACCAGCACCATCAGCCGCGACGGGTCACCCACATGCAGGCCTTGCAGCGGCCGCGGCACCGGCAATGGCAAGGCGTTGACGCGGCTCTCGGCCGGCGTCACTTCGTAGAGCTGGGCACGTCCTTCCGCATCGCGGCCGACCGCCAGCAGGGTGCGCGAATCGGGCGCCCAGTCGATCGGCTGGCGGGTTTCCGGGACCAGGCCGGGCACCGGGTGCAGCGTATCGGGGCGCGACAATTCGGCCCACCACAGCGCGTATTCGCCGGAGCGGTCGGAAGTAAACGCCAGTTGCCGCGCGTCTGGCGACACCATCGGCTGGGCATCGCGGCTATTGGAGGCGAACAGCCGCTCGCGCTGGTAGGCGCCGCGCGCGCTGCTGCGTTGCAGGCGATACAGCGCGAACTGCGGCCGCCGCTGCACAAAGGCAAGGCGGCCGTTGTCCTGGGAAATGCTCGGCGACTCGGCGTCACTGAGGCCGAGGTCATAGACGCGGCGGCTCTCCATATCCAGGCGATACAAGCGCGACTGGCTATCGACGCGGCGGCCGAAGACCACCCCGCTGCTGTCCGGCAACCAGTCCAGACCGCGGATCTCGGCGCGCTCGTGGGTCAGGCGCCGGGCCTCGCCGCCGCTGGCGGGCATCACCCAGATGCTGCCGAGCTGCGGGTTGCGCACGAAAGCAATCCATTTGCCATCGGGCGAGTACTTCGGCGCGTAGTCGAAGTCACGGGCGCGGCTGCCGTACTGCAGATCGCGCCAGGCGCCGCTATCGAGGTCGAGCTCGCGGATTCCGCCGGCGACACCGCCGCCCATCATCGAACCGAACAGCAAGGCATTGCGGCCTGGCACCCAGCTGAAGCTGAGCAACTCGGTGTGGTCACAGCGCGCGACCTCGTGCTCGCCTGCCGCACCGTTGGTGGTAGCGACCATGACCCGGCAGCTGCCGTCCTCGGCCTGGCGCGCAAACGCCAACTGGCGCCCATCTGGCGACCACGCCGGCAAGCGGTCGGATTCTCCGGGACCGGGCACCACCAGTTCGCGCGAAGGCGAGTTGCTGGTGGTCTGGATGCGGATGGAGGTGCCGGGGCGTTGGTTCGACAGCGACGCGAAGGCCACCATCGAGCCGTCCGGCGACAGGGTCGGGGTCAGGTCGAAGGCGCCACCGGAGGTGATCAACCGATACGGCAGACGCGGCGCCCCCACCACGCGATCCTCGCCGGCATCGATGGCGGCCACGGGGGAGGAACGGCTGTAGCGATGCCACCCCACGACCAGGATGACGCCCACGATCACCAGCGACAGCAGCGCCAGCCACACCGGCCAACGCAGGGCACGCCGCCGTCGCGGCAGCGATGTCAGCGCGTGAGCGGCGGACGTTGCTGGCGCAGGCTGCATGGGCGCAACGGAAGCGGACCCGTCCGCCAAAGCAGGTGCTTCGCCACTGGTCCGCTGCTGCGGCACGCCGGTCTCCCATTGCACCGGTGCCAGCAGCCGATAACCGGTCTTGGCGATGGTCTCGATATAACCGGCCCGCCCGGCATCATCGCCTGCGTACTGCAAGGCCTTGCGCAGTTGCGTGATCGCCTGGGTGACCACGTCGTTGGTCGGCAGCGTGTCCGGCCACACTTCGGCCAGCAGTTGCTCGCGCGATACCACCTGGCCGGACTGTTCGGCCAGGCAGCGCAACACCGCCATTGCTTTGGGTGTCAGGCGGGTCGGGCGCCGCGCGCCAGGCGCGAGCACTTCGCGCGAAGCGATGTCCACGACGCACTCGCCTACCCGCAACCGCTCAGGTTGCGCCGCTTTGGACGTGGACAAAGACATGCGTGGGGTCGTGAATACTCGGACTGTGTCGTTCGGTCATGTTTCGCCACATTCCGCAAAGCGGTGGCGCCGAATCAGACAGGCGAAGGAAGGCCGAGAATTCTAACCTAGGCCCCGCAGCTTCCCGCCCAGGCGGAAAGTCACGCATCAGGCACTCTCTCTCTCGCCGACGAACTCACATAATTGTTCCAATATTCGCGCCTTTGGCGCGAATTTTTTATCTGCGATTCATCTATGTGACACGACGAGTCGAGCAACGCTTGATTTGGCGGGCCCTGCACCGCGCGACCCAGCAGCGCTGTCATGCAAGGGATGCAACAGTGGGCCGGACACGGCACGCCGCGAAAATGAATACGACCTAAAGCGGGGCACCTTTCGGCGCCCCGCTTCGCCGACTCAGGAAGGCCGATAGACCTCGGCGCCCTGCGAGCGGAACTCGGCCGACTTCTCTGCCATGCCCGCGTCCAGCGCCTGCGCTTCGTCCACGCCGTGCTCAGCGGCGTAGTCGCGCACGTCCTGGGTGATCTTCATCGAACAGAAGTGCGGCCCGCACATCGAGCAGAAATGCGCGACCTTGTGTGCATCCTTGGGCAGCGTCTCGTCGTGGAATTCCTTGGCCTTCTCCGGGTCCAGGCCAAGATGGAACTGGTCCTCCCAGCGGAATTCGAAGCGCGCCTTGCTCAAGGCGTTGTCCCGCACCTGCGCGCCCGGGTGGCCCTTGGCCAGGTCGGCGGCGTGGGCGGCGATCTTGTAGGCCATGATGCCGTCGCGCACGTCCTGGCGGTTGGGCAGGCCGAGATGTTCCTTCGGCGTCACATAGCAAAGCATCGCGGTCCCGTACCAGCCGATCATCGCCGCGCCAATCGCGCTGGTGATGTGGTCGTAGCCCGGCGCGATGTCGGTGGTCAGCGGCCCCAGGGTGTAGAACGGCGCCTCGCCGCATTCGCGCAACTGCTTGTCCATGTTCTCCTTGATCAACTGCATCGGCACGTGGCCGGGGCCTTCGATCATGGTCTGGACGTCATGCCTCCACGCGATCTTGGTCAGCTCGCCCAAGGTTTCCAGCTCGCCGAACTGCGCCGCGTCGTTGGCATCGGCAATACAGCCCGGGCGCAGGCCATCGCCCAGTGAGAAGGCTACGTCGTAAGCCTTCATGATTTCGCAGATGTCTTCGAAGTGGGTATAGAGGAAGTTCTCCTTGTGATGCGCCAGGCACCACTTGGCCAAGATCGAACCCCCGCGCGAGACAATCCCGGTCACCCGGCGCGCGGTCAGCGGCACATAGCGCAGCAGCACGCCGGCGTGGATGGTGAAGTAGTCCACGCCCTGCTCGGCCTGTTCGATCAAGGTGTCGCGGAAGATCTCCCAGGTAAGCTCCTCGGCGCGGCCGTCGACCTTCTCCAGCGCCTGGTAGATCGGCACCGTGCCGATCGGCACCGGCGAATTGCGGATGATCCACTCGCGCGTCTCGTGGATGTGCTTGCCAGTGGACAGGTCCATCACCGTGTCGCCGCCCCAGCGGATCGACCACACCAGCTTCTCCACCTCTTCGGCGATCCCCGAGGACACCGCCGAGTTGCCGATGTTGGCGTTGATCTTGGTGAGGAAGTTGCGGCCGATGATCATCGGCTCGCTTTCGGGGTGGTTGATGTTGTTGGGCAGGATGGCGCGGCCGCGGGCGATTTCGTCGCGCACGAACTCCGGGGTGATGATCTTCTGGATGCTGGCGCCGAACGCTTCACCCGGATGCTGCGCGCGCAGGCTGGCGTCGCGCACGGCTTCAAGGCGCTGGTTCTCGCGGATCGCGACGTATTCCATTTCTGGCGTCACGATGCCGCGGCGCGCGTAATGCATCTGGCTGACATTGGCCCCGGCCACGGCGCGGCGCGGCAATGCACGGCCCGGAAAGCGCACCGCGTCCAGGCGTGGATTGGTTTCGCGTCCGCGCCCGAATTCGGAACTCAATGCGCTGAGCAGCTCGGTGTCGCCGCGCTCTTCGATCCAGCGCGCGCGCAAGGCCGGCAGGCCGGTGCCGAGGTCGATGCGCGCCTGCGGATCGGTGTACGGGCCGGAGGTGTCGTACACCGTCACCGGCGCATTTTCCTCGCCGCCGAACAGCGTTGGCGTACGCGTGAGCGCGATCTCGCGCATCGGCACGCGGATGTCCGGGCGCGATCCTTCGACGTAGATCTTCGATGAGCCGGGAATCGGCCGGGTCACCGATTCGGAAAGCTGCTCGGTCTGCTGCAGCAGCGACTGGGGCTGGGCATTCATGACGTTCGTCCTGGCAATGGGCGGGACGAAGCGGCGGCGCTCGATGCAGGAACAGGTGCCCCAAGGGACGCCACCGAGGCCTAGGCCCCTCCTGCATGTCGCGAAGCTTCCCTACGCCGGTATCAGCCGGATCAGGTTCGAAGGGTGTGTCTCAACCACGTGCCACCGGCACGGGTACCCCCGCTTCGGCGGCGATTAAACCACATCGCTGCGCCTGCCGGCAGCCGGCCTGACGTGGCCGCCGGTGTGAGGCCGGGGCGCTGTGTGTCGCCGTGCGCCCTCCGCCAACACCGGCGGCCAGCGTCGGACATCGCGCGCCAGGCGCCGCCATGACGGTCTTTTTGCGGAGAAATCCGGGCGAAACACGCTCGTTAGATTCGCGGCAAGTCTTCGTTTCGGTTTCGTTACACCGCCCCGGCGAAGGCCCACCACCTCATCTACAGGACCGCCCGCTCCCATGAACTCGCTCCCGCTCCACCCGGCATTGCACCGGCTCCCGCTCGCCGCGGCCGTCACCTTGGGCCTGTCCGCGCCCGTGCTCGCGCAGACCCAGGACGTTGCCGGCAACCCCACCAGCCTGGACCGCATCGAAGTCACCGGCTCACGTATTCGCTCGGTCGATGTGGAAACTTCGCAGCCGGTGCTGGTTGTCACCCGCCAGGACATCGAAAAGCAGGGCCTGACCTCGGTGGCCGATGTGCTTAAGCGCATCTCGGTCAACGGCGCAACGATGAACACCACCATCAACAACGGCGGCGACGGCTCAGCCACGGTAAACCTGCGCAACCTCGGCGCCGACCGCACCCTGGTGCTGGTCAACGGCCGGCGCTGGGTTTCCGGGCTCAGTGGCACGGTCGACCTCAACACGATTCCCACCGCGGTGATCGAGCGTATCGAGATCCTCAAGGACGGCGCCTCTTCGATCTACGGCTCGGACGCGATCGCCGGCGTGGTCAACATCATCACCCGCAGCAATTTCGATGGCGCCGAGGTCAATGCCTATGTCGGCCAGTACGGACAGGGCGATGGCCAGCGCACCTCGTTCGACGCCACGCTGGGCATGAACGGCGAGCGCGGCAACCTGGTGATCGGCGTATCCAGCGTGACCGAGGATGCGGTGATGGCGGGAGATCGTACCCTTTCGGCCGAGCCCTACTACGGCTATGGCTCGTCGGCGTACAGCAGCTACTCGGCCAGCGGCAAGCTGCGCGTCGGCAGCAACTGGATGGTGTTGCCCAACGGCGCTAGCGGCAGCGGCGATGCCGCCAACCCTTACTACGCACTCGATCAGTACGTGCCGTACAGCACCAGCGAATACGGCTACAACTACGCCAAGGACAACTACCTGGTTACCCCGCAGAAGCGCGACTCGCTCTACGTGCAGGGCAGCTACGACCTCACCGACAACGTCCGCTTCAAGCTCGACGCGCTATACAACCAGCGCCAGTCCTCGCAGCGGCTGGCCGGCTACCCGCTGTCCTCCGCAGGGACCGGCGTGCTGATGAGCGGCGAGAGCTACTACAACCCGTTCAACACCGCCTACGGCGGCGATGGCAGCGATGCGCAGTGGTCGCACCGCCTGACCGAGATGGCCCGCCTGTACAAGCAGGACGTCAAGACTTCGCACCTCTATGGCGGGCTGGAAGGCGATTTCGAATTTTCAGGGCGCCAGTTCAACTGGGACGCGGGCTTCTCTGCCAACAAGACCGACCAGACCGAAACCCAGTACGGCGACGTCAACCTGCTCAACCTGGCCAACGCGCTGGGTGCCTCGGGCGTCGTGGACGGCGTGCTTTCCTGCCTGGACAGCGGCGGCGCGGCCATCGCCGGCTGCGTCCCGTTCAACCCGTTGTCGCCGGCGGGCGCGGTGAGCCAGGAGCAGCTGGACTACATCCTGTTTACCGCGCACAACACCTACCAGTACAAGAACAGCAGCTTCACCGGAAATCTCGGCGGCGAACTGCTTGAGCTACCCGCAGGCTGGATGAGCTTCGCCGCCGGCTTCGAGCACCGCGAGGAGAGCGGCTATTCCTCGCCGGACGCGCTGATCGCCAGCGGCTACACCTCGGGCAATTCGTTCACCCCGACCTCGGGCGGCTACACCCTCAACGACTACTACGCCGAGCTCGCCATTCCGTTGCTCAAGGACCTGCCCGGCGCCAAAGCCCTGGACCTGAGCCTGGCTGGCCGGTTCTCCGACTACAACACCTTCGGCACCACGACCAACTACAAGCTGGGTTTCACCTGGAAGCCGTTCAACGACCTGATGGTCCGCGGCAACTACGCCACCGGCTTCCGCGCCCCATCGATCGAGGACCTGTACCTGGGCTCGTCGGACAGCTATGACGCCTACTCCGACCCGTGCTCGACCAACAGCAGCACCTACACCGATGCGGTCGCAGCCGCCTGCACTGCTGCCGGCGTGCCGGCCGGCTTCATCGCCGAATACAACAGCAGCGCCGGTTCGAACTCGGGCCAGACCCTCTATCCGTTCACCTACACCAGCAACCCCGACCTCAAGCCAGAGCAATCGAAGAACACCACCTTCGGTTTCGTCTACAGCCCGTCGTGGGCAGCGGGCGTGGACCTGTCGCTGGACTGGTGGAAGATCGAGATCGAGGATGCGATTTCCGAGTTCAGCGCCAGCTACATCCTCGACCAGTGCTACGACAAAGGCGTAAGCGCCTACTGCGACCTGGTCACGCGCAATGCCGAAGGCACCATCACCAACCTGGTGATCAAGCCGCTCAATGTCGGCCAGCAGCGCATGGCAGGCTATGACTTCGCCGCCCACTACCGCCTGCCACAAACCACCCATGGTGAATTCACCGTCTCCCTGGATGCGACCTACGTAACCCGCAATGAAAGCAAGGTCGACGACGACTCGGCGTGGGAGAGCAACAACGGCATCTATTGGCAGAGCAGCCCTAACTGGCGCCTGCGCGGCTCGGTTGGCCTGGACTGGCGCTACGGCAACCTGAGCGCGAACTGGAGCCTGCGCTACTACTCCGGCATGCAGGACTACGAATGGGGCCAGAACGACGACGGCAGCTACAACCACATCGCCGCCACCGCCTTCCACGACCTCCAGGTGGCCTACCAGCTGCCGTGGAATGCGACCGTGCGCCTCGGCGCCAGCAACCTGTTCGACAAGGATCCGCCGGTAGTGATGGGCGCGTTCGCCAATTCGTTCGACCCGGCCTACTCGATCCCCGGCCGCTACAGCTACCTGCAGTACACGCAGCGATTCTGATCCGGTACCTGCCGGAGCAAGCGGCGGCTCCGAAGCTTGGGGCCGCCGCCCTTTTGCGCAGTTCCTTCGTCGGCTTCATTTCAGCAATGACACAGTCGGCGCCGACGATGGCTGAACGCTCAAACCGTCGCCATCGCCCCGCCACGCGCCGGCGGCAAGCTGGGCGCACAACAAGAATCCATCTCTCTCTCCATGGCCGCCGGTGACCCCGGCGGCATTTTTTTTGCGCGCGGTTGACATCCGACGACCCCTTGACCATTTCCGGCCAAGCACCGCTAGTATGTGCACCAAGCCGGCCTGGATGGCCGGCATGGGGATGCCGGAGAGCACGATGATGCAACGGATTGGCATGTGGCTGGGGTGGCGCAGCCGCTTGGGCCGGCGCGGCTTCGCCGGCAGGACGCTGTTGACGTGCACAGCTTTCGCGCTGTCGTACGCACTGATGGCGCACCTCATCGGCACGGCGAGCACCTGGTTGCTTTACCCGTTTCTGTTTGCCAGCCTCTTTTCTGTTTCGGTGCGGCGCCTGCATGATCAGGGGCGCGCGGCCACCTGGCTCTTCCTCGTCCTTGTGCCGCTGGCCGGCCCGCTGGTGCTCGGGCTCCTGCTGCTGTGCCGACGCGGCAACGCCGGCGACAACCGCTATGGCGTGGATCCTCGTACGGCCGGGCTCGACTACCTGCAGGTCAATGCCTTTGAACGCGTCTGAACCGCCCAGGCCCGAGATCGGCCCGCCGTGTAACGTCAACGACGTGACCCGGCTGAACCCGGTGCGCGTGCGGGGAGTGGCCACGCCGCGCACGGTGCAGGACGTGCAGCAGCTAGTGCGCGAATCCCATGGCCCGCTGTCCGTTGGTGGTGGCCATTTCAGCATGGGGGGCCAGACAGCCAGTGCCGATACGCTGCACCTGGACCTGCGCAAGCTCAATTCAGTGGTGGCGTTCGATCCGGAGGCGCGCACGATCCGCGCCCAAGCAGGTGTCCGCTGGTGCGACATCCAGCGGCTCGTCGATCCACACGGACTGTCCGTGCAGATCATGCAAACGTATGCCAACTTCACCGTGGGCGGCTCGCTCAGCGTCAATGTCCACGGCCGCTATGTCGGCCTGGGTCCCCTGATCCTCTCGGTGCGGAGCATCGATCTGGTTCTGGCCGACGGCGAGCGGGTCACCGCATCGCCGCAGACGAACAGTGAGTTGTTCTTCGGAGCCATCGGCGGCTATAACGCGCTTGGCGTGATCGTCGAGGCCGAGCTCCAGTTGGCCGAAAACGTGCGCGTGCAACGCGAGCACGCCTGCCTGCCGGTGGCCGCGTATGCCGAGCATTTCCGAACGCAGGTGCGACACAAGCGCGACGCGGTATTCCACAACGCCGACTTGTATCCACCCGATTACGGGCAGGCGCGGGCAGTCACCTGGCGCCAGACGGACAAGGCGGCTACGGTTCCGCATCGGCTGCAGCCATTGCGCCGCACCTTCCCGCTGCATCGTTATTTCTTCTGGGCTTTCACCGAAACCTTCGGCGGCAAGTGGAGGCGGCAGCATTTGCTCGATCCGCTGCTGCACCGCTCGCGACCGGTCCACTGGCGCAACTACGAAGCAGGTTATGACGTGGCCGAACTCGAGCCCGCCTCGCGCCGACACCGTACCTATGTACTCCAGGAGTATTTCGTGCCGGTGGCGAATTTCGAGGCGTTCGTGCCGCGCATGGCCGAGATCCTGCGCCGGCATCGGGTCAATGCGGTCAATGTTTCAGTTCGCCACTCCCTGCCCGACCCGGGTTCGCTACTGGCCTGGGCGCGCGAGGAGGTCTTTGCCTTCGTTCTGTATTACAAGCAGCGGACCCGCGCCAATGCCAAGGCCCGGGTCGCGGTGTGGACGCGCGAACTCATCGAGGCAGCGCTGGCTTGCGGCGGCACGTATTACTTGCCCTACCAGCCACATGCCACGCGCGAGCAGTTCCATCGCGCCTACCCGGGGGCCGGCGATCTGTTTGCGCTTAAGCGCCGACTGGATCCCTCCTACCGCTGGCGCAACGCCCTCTGGGACCGCTATTACGCCCCTACCCTTTCGGATGATCCCATGAGCGAGCAGACCATTTCGTCCAGCAACGCGGACTTTCGCTCCGTCTACAGTACAGCCCGCGGTAGTGACGACTTCTACCGGTTCCTTCAGAACATCTATCGGCTGTACCCGGAGGACCGCTTCCATAGCGTGATCCAGGAGGCGGATGACGAACACCCCGGTGACGACGAGGCGGTCTATCGCCGCATCCAGGCACGGCTGCCTTCGATCAAGCCATTCCTGTCCGAGCTGACCTTCGCGCTGCCGTCACTGTTCAGGCAGAAGCGCGAGATGACCCGGCAAACACTGCAACTGCTCGGGCAACGGCGCAATTTCGATGGCTTGCTCGAGATCGGCAGCACCGGCCGCTACGTCAGTGACCTGCGTCGGCACCTTCGGCTTAGCGGCGAGGTGATCCTGCTCAACGATGTCGCGCCGAGTTATTCACCGACGGATATCGTCGAACGCGGCGGGTTGCGCAAGATCGGCCGCCTCGTGCCGCTGGACGACTACGCCGCTATTCCTGCGCGATCGATGGCCGACAACAGCGTTGAGCTGGTGCTCTGCCATATCGGGCTGCACCACGCACCGCTGGAACGGTTGGACGATTTCATCGACTCTCTGCGGCGCGTGCTGCGTCCCGGCGGCTTGCTGATCCTGCGCGACCACGACGTGGGCGACGACTACATGCGCGGGCTGGTATCGCTGGCACACGCCGTCTTCAATGCCGGGCTGCAGGTCCCCTGGGAGAGCAATGCGCGTGAGCTGCGCCACTTCCGTACCGTAGGCGGCTGGGTAGAGAGGCTAAAAGCCCATGGCTTCGTGCAGTCGGGCAGCGGGCTGCTGCAAGCCAACGACCCGACCCTTAACACGCTACTCGCGTTCGAGCGGCGCTGAGATGTCCCAGGCGACGGCGCGGTGGTGGGCAGTGCTGGGTTGCGGTTTGGCGCTGGTCGCCACGGCTGCACCGAGTCCGGAACGGCGAACCGTTAGCACCCACGCAACGAACCTACAGATCGCCCCGGCGGACCGTCGCGCGCCGGAACAGACCTTCCTGACGTTCCCCGAATGGTTCCTGGTCTTCAGTCCCGCCGAATATGCAAGGGCAGTCGGCGCAGGCCAGCCTCCGAGCGATTTTCCCTTCTTTGGCCACGTCGCCCAGTTCTGGAGCGCTTATCGGCAAGTGTCCCAGGCCACAAGAGGTTATCCCTTCAACCGCGAATACCACACGATGATCACAGTGATCGGCGTGAGCACAACAGTGGAGTACACGCTGAAGGGCAGTTACGAATTAGTGGTCGGCCGCATCACCGAAGCACTGGCGGGGGCGGCGGACGCGACCCCGGAAGACCGCCTGGCCGCGGCACAGGCGCAGGCTTATGTGGACTTCATCCGGGTACGCCCCTGGTACGAGTTCGACTTCATCACACCGCTGCGCCAACTTTGGACGCAGACCCCTGCCTGGGGCCCCGCACCGGCTCGCAAATGGGAGCGGCGTTACCTGCTTACCAGCGAGTGGCTACTCAAGGCCGGTTACGCAGCGGCGATCCAATGGGCGACGCGCTCCACCTTTGAGCCTCCGAAGGCAACTACCGTGGTCATCGTCGATCGTCTGCCGGCGAATATCGCGCACTCGCTGCCTGATGCCGATCTCGTGAGTAAGGACGGTGACGCGGCCATGCTGGCGTTGCCGCGCTACCAGGCGTTTACGGACCAAGCACTGCGACTGGCACGCTCCGGCACCGGCTTTATCGAGATCGCGGGCAACCGCGGCGATTTGCTGGTCAGCATCGTGTCCCGCCGCGAGCATCAAGTGCCCGCCGGAACGCACGTCCTGATCCAGCAAGCCATCGCCACGCGGCCAGGTTACGAGCGCAGAGTGCTGCAGCTGCCGGTCTCGCGGCTGTCGGCCACGCTGGTCGCCAGCTTCGCGGCAGGCGACCAGATTGAGCACGTCTTCGACTACTGAAGCACGCCGGGCCTCACGCCTCCACCTCAATACCCCGCCGCCTGCCCATCCTTGCGACTCTCCGACGCCCCGTAATACACGCCGGTCTTCGCATCGCGCATGATCGCCTGATAGCCGCCATACGGACCATCGGCGAAGATCACGCGGTGGCCCTTGCGCATCAGCGCGCGGATCGTGTCGTAGGAATAGCCACTTTCCAGGTTGACCTCGCCGCCGTCGCTCATCGCAGTCCCCTGCCCGGTCGGCTCGGTCGAGCCCTCGTGCTGGATGCGTGGCGCATCACCGGCCTCCTGCAGGTTCATGTGGAAGTCGACCAGGTTCATCACGATCTGCGCATGCCCCTGCGGCTGCATCGCGCCGCCCATGACACCAAAGCTCATGTACGGCTGCCCATCCTTGGTGATGAAAGCGGGGATGATGGTCTGGAACGGACGCTTGCCCGGGGCATAGCCATTCGGGTGGTCCTTCTTCAGCACGAACATCTCGCCACGGTCCTGCAGGATGAAGCCCAGCCCCGGCGGCGCCATGCCGCTGCCCATGCCCCGGTAGTTGGACTGGATCAGCGACACCATCATGCCGTCGGCATCGGCGACGGTCATGTAGATGGTGTCGCCCTCCTCCAGCTGCTTCGGCGTGCCGGGCTGCACTTCCTTCAGCGCCTTGTCCATGGAGATCAGCTTGCGACGCTCTGCGGCGTACTGCTTGGAGATCAACCGGTCCACCGGCGCTTTCTGGAAGGCGGGGTCGGCATAGAAGCGCGCACGGTCGGCGAAGGCCAGCTTCTTGGCTTCCACGAACAGATGCACATGCTCCGGCGAGCCGAAGCTGATCTTGGAGAAGTCGTAGCCTTCGAGGATGTTGAGTATCTGCAGCGCGGCAATGCCCTGGCTGTTGGGCGGCAATTCCCACACGTCGTAGCCACGGTAATTGCTGCTGACCGGGTCGACCCACTCGCCGTGGTGGCTGGCCAGGTCGTCATAGCTCAGGAAACCGCCATTGGCCTTGAAGTAGCTGTCGATGGTGTGGGCGATGTCGCCCTTGTAGAAGGCGTCGCGGCCGCCATCGGCGATCTGCTGCAGGGTATGGGCCAGGTTCGGGTTCTTCCATAGCTCGCCCTTGCGCGGGGCGTGGCCGTCAATGGTGAATTGCTCCTTGAAACCGGGGTATTGCGACAGGCGCGGCACCGAACGGTCCCAGTAGTAGGCGATGGTCTCGGCCACCGGATGGCCTTCACGGGCGTAGCGGATCGCCGGTGCCAGGTTGTCGGCCATCGCCCGGCGGCCGAAACGCTCATGCAGGGCGAACCAGGCGTCGACGGCGCCCGGCACCGACACCGGCAGCGGGCCGGTCGGCGGAATGTCTTTCAGCCCGCGGTGCTGGAACTCGGCCAGGGTCAGCGATTTGGGCGAGCGGCCCGAGCCGTTGTAGCCGTACAGCTTCTGCGTCTTCGGGTCCCAGACGATGGCGAACAGGTCGCCGCCAACCCCGTTGCCGGTAGGCTCCATCAAACCGAGGGCGGCATTGGCCGCGATGGCCGCGTCCACCGCCGAGCCGCCCTGCTTCATCACGTCCAGCGCGATCTGGGTGGCCAGTGGCTGCGAGGTAGCCGCCATGGCGTGCGGGGCGATGACCTCCGAGCGGGTGGCGAAGTCGGCACCGGTGATGCGGTCGCCGGCGAGCGCTGCCAGCGGCAGCAGGGCACAGGCCAGTGCGGCCAGACGTAGCGGACGGGGACGGAAGCGGGAGGCGGGTCGCACGGGCATTGGCCTTGGGCTCTGGTGACGGTGAATCTGCGGACCCTAGCATCCAGCGCGGGGGTCGCCGCCTGCCGGAAGTCCCCTCGGCCCGGGGCGCGGCGCCGATGCGTGATCCGGGTCGGCTTTGCGCAAATCGGGACCGGGCACGCGCATCGGCACGGCTGCTAGGTCCGAATCCGGGTTCAATCCTTTGCCGCGAAATGTGTCGGCCGATGCGGTGCAGGTCAGCCCGCGCGTTTGATCGAAGGGCTGCGGTCACGCGCGTGTACCTGGCTCGAAATCCTTGTGCGGCAGCGCATTGACCAAGAGCGCGGCGGCTGGGCGGGGGCCGCGAGCAAGAAAGGAACGCGGATTCAAACCATCGCGCAGTCACGGTGATTTTGTTGCCACTGCAACCGTTGCACGCGCCACCGAATTTTTTGCCGCCAATCGCTTGACACTCCTGCGCACGCATGTTTTTCTCGGTTCCATGTTGCAACGCCACACCACTGCGAACGCCGACCCCACCGCAGCGCCCGATCCGGCGCGCGTGGCCGCTTCGCTTCTCGTCCTTGTACTTATTACCTCGCCCACCAGTGCGGGACGAACCGACGCGTAAGCAGCAAAGACGCCAGGATTCGACAAAACCCCGCACCGGCAACGGCGCGGGGTTTTTCTTTGTAGGGATCACGAAAACCATTCTTTCACCTCGAGGAATCGCACGATGAGCAGCAACCAGAACCCGCGTATCACCGTCGTCGGCTACGGCAGCCAGGGCCGCGCCCATGCCTTGAACCTGCGCGACTCCGGCTTCGATGTCACCGTGGGCCTGCGCCCGGGCGGCCCGACCGAGATCCAGGCCAAGGCCGACGGGTTCGAGGTGCGTGCGCCGGCCGATGCAGTGCGCGAGGCCGACCTGGTCGCGGTGCTGACCCCGGACATGGTGCAGAAGAAGCTGTACGAGGAAGTGCTGGCGCCGAACATGCGCCAGGGCGCGTGCCTGCTGTTCGCCCACGGCCTCAACGTGCATTTCGACATGATCACCCCGCGCGAGGACCTCGACGTCGTGCTGGTCGCACCGAAGGGCCCGGGCGCGCTGGTGCGCCGCGAGTACGAAATCGGCCGCGGCGTGCCGTGCATCTGGGCGGTGTACCAGGACAAGAGCGGCAACGCCGAACAGCTGGCGCTGACCTACGCCGGCGGCCTCGGCGGCGCACGCGCCAACCTGATCAAGACCACATTCAAAGAAGAAACCGAAACCGATCTGTTCGGCGAACAGGCAGTGCTGTGCGGCGGCGCCAGCGCGCTGGTGCAGGCCGGTTTCGAAACCCTGGTCGAAGCCGGCTACCAGCCGGAGATCGCGTATTACGAAGTACTGCACGAGCTCAAGCTGATCGTCGACCTGTTCTACGAAGGCGGCATCACCCGGATGCTGGAGTTCATCTCCGAAACCGCGCAGTACGGCGACTACGTCAGCGGCCCGCGGGTAATCGATGCCGGCACCAAGGCGCGGATGAAGGAAGTGCTCAAGGACATCCAGGACGGCACCTTCACCAAGAACTGGGTGGCCGAGTACGAAGCGGGCCTGCCGAACTACAAGAAGTTCAAGCAGGCCGACCTGGACCACCCGATCGAGCAGGTGGGCAAGCAGCTGCGCGCGAAGATGGTGTGGCTCAACAGCCAGGCCGCCGCCGCGCAACCCACCGACAGCCAACGCGCGGCGTAAGCCGCGCCCTCCCCCGTCGCTCCGCAAAGGACGCCCCGCATGGACACCACCGCACAAGCTACGCCGCCCAATGGCGCGCGCTGGCTGACGCAGGCCCTGGAGGCCGAAGGCGTGGACACGCTGTTCGGCTACCCCGGTGGCACGATCATGCCGTTCTACGATGCCCTGGTCGATTCGTCGCTGAAACACATCCTGGTTCGCCACGAGCAGGGCGCCGCCCTGGCCGCGAACGGCTATGCCCGCGCCAGCGGCCGCGTTGGCGTGTGCGTGGCCACCTCCGGCCCCGGCGCTTCCAACCTGGTCACCGGCATCGCCGATGCCATGCTGGATTCGGTGCCGATGGTCTGCATCACCGGCCAGGTCGCCACGCCGTTGCTGGGTACCGATGCGTTCCAGGAACTGGACGTGTTCGGCCTGACCCTGCCGATCGTCAAGCACAGCTTCCTGGTGCGCCGGGTCGAAGACCTGCCGCAGGTGGTGCGCGAAGCGTTCCGCATTGCCCGCGAGGGCCGTCCCGGCCCGGTGCTGATCGACCTGCCCAAGGACGTGCAGCTGGCCAACGCCTCCGCGTTGCCCGCGCACGTGCCGGCCGAAGTGGCCCTGCCCGCCGCACCGGAACAGGCGCGCCTGGCCGAAGCGCTGGCCGCGATCGCCGGCGCCGAGCGCCCGGTGGTGTACGCCGGCGGCGGCATCGCCCTGGCCGATGCGGTGGATACATTTCGCCATTTCGTCGAAGCGGCGCGCCTGCCCACGGTGATGACCTTGCGCGGTCTGGGCGCGTTGCCGCCGCAGCATCCGCAGAGCCTGGGCATGCTGGGCATGCATGGCACCCGCGCGGCAAACATGGCGGTCCAGGAAAGCGACCTGTTGGTGGTGATCGGTGCACGCTTCGACGATCGCGCCACCGGCAAGCTCAACGAGTTCGCGCCGTTCGCCCGGGTGATCCACCTGGACGCCGACGCCTACGAGATCTCCAAGCTGCGCACCGCCGATATCGCGATCCCCGGCGATGTCGCCGCCGGCCTGAAGGCACTGGCCGCGGCGCGTTCGACCTGCGATGACTGGCGCAAGCGTTGCAACGCCAACCGCGACCGTTTCGGCGCCCGCTACGACGCGCCCGGCAGCGACATCTACGCCCCGGCCCTGCTCAAGCGCCTGAGCGAAGTGGCGCCGGCCGACACGATCATCGCCTGCGATGTCGGCCAGCATCAGATGTGGGTGGCGCAGCATTGCCGCTTCCAGCATCCGCGCAACCACCTGACCAGCGGCGCGCTGGGCACCATGGGCTTCGGCCTGCCGGCCGCGATGGGCGCGCAGTTCGCCTGCCCCGATCGCACCGTGGTGCTGGTCTCCGGCGATGGCAGCTTCATGATGAACGTGCAGGAGCTGGCCACCATCGCGCGGTGCCGCCTGCCAGTGAAGATCGTGCTGCTGGACAACAGTTCGCTGGGCATGGTGCGGCAGTGGCAGGAGTTGTTCTTTGCCGAGCGCTACAGCGAGATCGACTTGTCCGACAACCCCGACTTCGCCGCGCTGGCGCAGGTGTTCGGCATTCCGGCCACGCGCATCACCGCGCGCGACCAGGTCGACGACGCGCTGGCCGCTTTGCTGGCCCAACCCGGCCCGGGCTTGCTGCACGTGGCCATCGACGCGCGTGCCAACGTCTGGCCGCTGGTGCCACCCAATACCGCCAACAGCACCATGCTGGACAGCAATCCGGCCCATGCCGCGCGGGAGGCAAGCCATGCGTTACCGGCTTGACCTGGTGCTGCGTCCGGCCGAGGGCGCGTTGCTGCGCGTGATCGGCATGGCCGAACGCCGCGGCTTCAGCCCGTGCGCGATCCATGGGGCGCCGGCTGCCGACGACCAAGGCCGCTGGCACCTGCAACTGGACGTGGAAGGCAGCCGCCCGGCCGAGACCCTGTGCCGGCAATTGGAAAAGGTCTACGACTGCGAGTCGGTACAAGCTACGGCAATCCCCCTGGAGGCTGCGGCATGAACCGCCCGGCGGCCCGCCACCCGGAGCAGTGGGTACGGAGGTGTCTTCTTCCGTGCCAGCCGTTCGCGTGCCGCCATGCCTGACGCCGGTTTCGCCGCCGTGGAGCCCGACGTACCGGGCGTAGCCGAGGTCCAGGTCAGCGTTGCCGATGTGCTGGCCGCGCAGGCGCGGCTGCGCCGCTATTTGAGCGTGACCCCGCTGCACTATGCCGAGCGCTTCGGCGTGTGGCTGAAGCTGGAGAACCTGCAGCGCACCGGTTCGTACAAGGTGCGCGGTGCCCTGAATGCGATGCTGGCCGGCCTGGAACGCGGCGACGATCGCCCGGTTATCTGCGCCTCGGCCGGTAATCACGCCCAGGGCGTGGCCTGGTCGGCGTATCGCCTGGGCCTGCCGGCCATCACGGTGATGCCGCACGGCGCCCCGGCGACCAAGATCGCCGGCGTTGCCCATTGGGGCGCCACCGTGCGCCAGCATGGCAACAGCTACGACGAGGCCTATGGCTTTGCCCGCGAGTTGGCCGCGCAGAATGGCTATCGCTTCCTGTCCGCCTTCGACGACCCGGACGTGATCGCCGGCCAGGGCACGGTCGGCATCGAGATCGGCGCCAGCGCGCCGGACGTGGTGATCGTGCCGATCGGCGGCGGCGGCCTGGCCTCGGGCGTGGCGCTGGCGTTGAAGTCGCAGGGCGTGCGCGTGGTCGGCGCGCAGGTCGAAGGGGTCGATTCGATGGCACGTGCGTGCCGCGGAGACGCCAGCGAAATCGATCCGGTGCCAACGCTGGCCGACGGGGTCAAGGTCAAGATCCCTGGCTTCATCACCCGCCGCCTGTGCAGCAGCCTGCTCGACGACATCGTCATCGTGCGCGAAGCCGAGCTGCGCGAGACCCTGGTGCGGCTGGCGCTGGAAGAACACATCATTGCCGAAGGTGCCGGCGCCCTGGCCCTGGCTGCCGGCCGCCGGGTCGCCGGCAAGCGCAAGTGCGCGGTGGTGTCGGGCGGCAACATCGACGCCGGCGTGCTGTCCACCTTGTTGTCCGAAGTGCGGCCACGGCCGCCACGCAAGCCGCGGCGCCGTGACAGCGAGCGACTTAGGCAGGCGCGCGCGAAGTCCGACTTCGCCGCCGCGCCCCGTGCCGCCGCTCCGCCCGCCCCCACCCGCAAACCCGCCATCGCACACGTCATCGCCGCAGAGGAGTTCCCCTGGTGAACATCGAATCCGCCGTAGCCCCACCCCGAATCCGAATCTTCGACACCACCCTGCGCGATGGCGAGCAATCCCCCGGCTGCAGCATGACCCCGCCGCAGAAGCTGGTGATGGCACGCGCGCTGGCCGAACTGGGCGTGGACATCATCGAGACCGGCTTCCCGGCCAGTTCGCAGTCCGATCGCGAGGCGATGGCGCTGATCGGCCGCGAAGTGCGCACGCCCACCCTGGCGGTGCTGTCGCGCTGCCTGGCGGCCGACATCGAGACCTCGGCCAAGGCGCTGGAAGCGGCGGCCAAGCCGCGCCTGCATCTGTTCCTGTCGACCAGCCCGCTGCACCGCGAGCACAAGCTGCGGATGAGCCGCGAGCAGGTGCTCGAATCGGTGCGCAAGCATGTCTCGCTGGCGCGTAGCTACCTGGACGATGTCGAGTTCTCGGCCGAGGACGCCACCCGCACCGAAGAGGATTACCTGATCGAAGTGGTACGCGAGGCCATCGCTGCCGGTGCCACCACCATCAACCTGCCCGATACGGTCGGCTTCACCACGCCCGAGGAAATCCGCGGGATGTTCTCGCGGGTGATCGCCGGTGTCGGCAATCCGCAGCACATCATCTTCAGCACCCATTGCCACAACGACCTGGGGCTGGCGGTGGCCAATTCCCTGGCGGCGGTGGAAGGCGGCGCGCGCCAGGTCGAGTGCACCATCAACGGGATCGGCGAACGTGCCGGCAATTGCGCGCTGGAAGAGATCGCGATGACGCTGAAGGTTCGCAACGCCTTCTATGAGATCGACAGCGGCATCCACACCCCGCGCATCGTGCCTACCTCGCAGCTGTTGCAGCGCCTGGTCGGCATGCCGGTGCAACGCAACAAGGCGATTGTCGGCAGCAATGCGTTCGCGCATGAGTCGGGCATTCACCAGCACGGCATGCTGCGCCATCGCGGCACCTACGAAATCATGCGGCCCGAGGACGTGGGCTGGCCGTCCTCGCAGATGGTACTGGGCCGCCACAGCGGCCGCGCCGCGGTCGAGCAGCGCCTGCGCGCGCTCGGCTATTGGCTGGAGGAAGAACAGCTGAAGCTGGTGTTCGAGCAGTTCAAGGCCCTGTGCGAGCAGCAGCGCGTGGTCAACGACGCCGACCTGCGCGCGTTGATGCAGGATGCCAACAGCAGCGAGGGCTATCGCCTGGCATCGATGACGATCAGCGATGTCGGCAGCCGCGCCAATGCGCTGGTCGAGCTGTCCGACCCGGATGGCAAGCGCGTGGCCGAGACCGCGCAGGGCAACGGCCCGGTCGATGCCTTGTTTGGCGCGTTGTCGGCCGCCACCGGCGTGCGCCTGCAGCTGGACAGCTACCAGGTCCACAGTGTCGGCATTGGCGCCGATGCGCGCGGCGAGGCCAGCCTGAGCGTGCGCCATGAAGACGTCGAATACGAAGGCACCGGCACCAGCAAGGACATCATCGAAGCCAGCGCCCTGGCCTGGCTCGACGTGGCCAACCGCCTGCTGCGCCAGCGCGCGGCCGGCGAGCCACGGACCCAGCCCAACCCTGCCCACGACGCCGAGCCGGCGTTGCGCTAACCCGGCGCAAGCGCCGGCCGGTGGCGTCTCCACACTTACCTTTTTCCTGATTCGAACCGCAGCATCGCAAGGCATCCCATGAGCCCAGCACCCCGCACCCTGTACGACAAATTGTGGGACGCGCACGTCGTTGTCCCCGAGAGCGAAGCCGCACCGGCCGTGCTCTACATCGACCTGCACCTGATCCACGAGGTCACCTCGCCGCAGGCGTTTTCCGAACTACGCGCGCGCGGCATCGCGCCGCGTCGGCCGGACCGCACCAAGGCGACGATGGATCATTCCACCCCGACCCTGCCGCCCGGCCCCGATGGCCGCCTGCCGTATGCCAATGACGCAGCACGCAGCCAGGTCGAGACCCTGGCGCGCAACTGCGCCGAGTACGGTATCGAGCTGTTCGACATGGCCTCGGCCAACCGCGGCATCGTCCATGTCATCGCGCCGGAGCAAGGTTTCACCCAGCCCGGGATGACCATTGTGTGCGGCGACAGCCACACCTCCACGCACGGAGCCTTCGGCTCGCTGGCGTTCGGCATCGGGACCAGCGAAGTCGGCCATGTGCTCGCCACGCAATGCCTGCTGCAACGCAAGGCCAGGACGATGTCGATCACGGTCGAGGGCGAACTGGCGCCCGGCGTCGGTGCCAAGGACGTGATCCTGCACATCATCGGCGTGATCGGCGTCAACGGCGGCACCGGGCATGTCATCGAGTACCGCGGCTCGACCATTCGCGCGATGGACATGGAGCAGCGCATGACCCTGTGCAACATGTCGATCGAGGCGGGCGCGCGTGCCGGCATGGTGGCGCCGGACCAGGCGACCTTCGACTGGGTCGCCGCCACCCCGCGCGGGCCCAAGGGCGCCGAGTTCGACCAGGCCGTGGCCTACTGGAAGACGCTGCACAGCGACGACGGCGCGCGCTTCGACGCCGACGTGCGCATCGAAGCCGCCGATATCCGCCCGACCCTGACCTGGGGCACGCATCCGGGCACCGCGATCGCGGTTGACGCGGCGATCCCCGCGGCCAGCGACGTCGCCGCGCAGAAGGGCCTGGACTACATGCACCTGCAAGCCGGGCACAGCCTGGTCGGCACGCCGGTGGACGTCGTGTTCGTTGGCTCCTGCACCAACGGCCGGCTGAGCGACATGCGCCAGGTGGCCGACGTCCTGCGCGGCCGCCGCATCGCGGAGGGCGTGCGCATGCTGGTGGTGCCGGGTTCGGAGATCGTCAAGCGCCAGGCCGAGGCCGAAGGCATCGACACGGTCGTGCGCCAGGCCGGCGCGGAGTGGCGCGAATCGGGCTGTTCGATGTGCATCGCCATGAACGGCGACCTGGTGGCCCCGGGCCAACTGGCAGTGAGCACCAGTAACCGCAATTTCGAGGGCCGCCAGGGCCCGGGGGCTCGCACCTTGCTGGCCTCGCCGGCGACCGCTGCGTGGGCCGCAGTCAACGGCCGCGTTGCCGATGTGCGCGATCTGTATGCCGACGTGCTGGAGGTGGCCTGATGGCCGGCATCACCACTGTTTCCTCGCGCAGCGTCGTGCTGCGCGAGACCAATATCGACACCGACCAGATCATTCCGGCGCGCTTTTTGTCCACCACCGAGCGTGCCGGCCTGGGCCGCTATGCGTTCAATGACTGGCGTTGGCAGGCCGACGGCAGCCCCAATCCCGAGTTCGCCTTCAACCAGCCGGCCAACCAGGGCCGCAGCATCTTGCTGGCCGGGCGCAACTTCGGCTGCGGCTCCTCGCGCGAACACGCACCCTGGGCGCTGGCCGACCTCGGCCTGCGCGCGATCGTGTCCAGCGAGATCGCCGACATCTTCCGTAACAATGCGCTGAAGAACGGCCTGCTGCCGGTAGTGCTGGCCGAGGCCGACGTGCAGGCCTTGATGCAGCAGCCGGACGACGAACTCACCGTGGATGTTGGCACACGCGAATTGCGCACGCCGGACGGCCGCGTCTATCCCTTCCCGCTGGATGCCTTCGCCCGGACCTGCCTGCTGCAGGGCGTGGACGAGATGGGCTACCTGTTGGCGCGTGGCGCCGAAATCTCCCAATACGAGGCAACCCATGCACGCTGACATCGTCCTGCTGCCCGGTGACGGCATTGGCCCCGAAGTGATTGCCGGCGCGGTCTCCGTGCTGCAGGCCGTGGCCGAGCGCCATGGCCACAGCTTTACCTTCCACTCGCACGATATCGGCGGCATCGCCATCGACCGCCACGGCGAGCCATTGCCGGCGGCGACGTTGCAGGCTTGCCAGCGAGCCGATGCGGTCCTGCTGGGCGCGGTGGGCGGACCGAAGTGGTCCGATCCCAACGCCAAGGTCCGCCCGGAGCAGGGCCTGCTGGCGATTCGCAAGGCGCTCGGGCTATTCGCCAACCTGCGCCCGGTGAAGCCACACCCGGCCGCGCTGGACGCGGCGCCGATCAAGCCGCACCTGCTGACCGGGGTGGACATGATCGTGGTGCGCGAGCTCACCGGCGGCATCTATTTCGGCGACAAGACCCGCACCGACACCGATGCCAGCGATTTGTGCCGCTACAGCGTGGCGGAGATCGAGCGGGTGATGCGCACTGCGTTCCGGCTGGCGCAGCAGCGCCGCAACCATGTCACTTCGGTGGACAAGGCCAATGTGCTGGAGACTTCGCGCTTGTGGCGCGATATTGCTGCGCGCGTCGGTCGCGAAGAGTTCCCGGATGTGCGGCTGGAGCACCAGCTGGTCGATTCGATGGCCATGCACTTGCTCTCGCGTCCGCGCGATTACGACGTGGTGGTGACCGAGAACATGTTTGGCGACATCCTCACCGATGAGGCTTCGATGCTGGCGGGGTCGCTGGGGCTGTTGCCGTCGGCTTCGCTGGGTGAGGGCAAGGTCGGGCTGTATGAGCCGATCCATGGTTCGGCGCCGGATATTGCCGGCAAGGGGATTGCCAATCCTTATGCGACGATCTTGAGCACGGCGTTGTTGCTGCGGCATTCGCTGGGGTTGGAGCAGGAGGCGCAGTGCGTGGAGCAGAGTGTCAGTGATGCGCTGGGTGCGCGGGCGTTCACGGCGGATCTGGTGGCGCATGGGGTGGCGCCTTTGAGTACGCAGCAGGCGGCGGTGGGGATCGTGCAGCGGATTCGGGAGCGGTGTCCGGTTGCTGAGTTGCGCGATTGAGGTGTTGGCTGATTGGTGTTTACGTGCGGCCTGCGGGGGTAAGCCCCTTTCGGGACACGCCGTAAATACGTCCTTGTAGGCTCCTTGGCGACATCCATGTCGCCAAGGGTCCCGAAAGGGGCTTACCCCCGCAGGCCCGATGGATCGCGCTGACGGTGGGAGTGAGAAAAGCGGGGCCGGTCGCTGCGCGCCGGCTTTGGCGTCACGTTGCTGTTGTTGCTTCTTCCTCGCGGACTCGGAACCAGGTGGCGTAGAGCACTGGCAGGAACAGCAGGGTCAGTACGGTGCCGACGATCAGGCCGCCCATGATCGCTACGGCCATGGAGCCGTAGAAGGCGCTGCGCGATAGCGGGATCATCGCCAGTACTGCGGCTAGTGCGGTCAGCACGATCGGGCGGAAGCGGCGGACGGTGGCGTCCAGGATGGCGTGCCAGCGGTCGTGGCCGGCGTCGATGTCTTGCTGGATCTGGTCCACCAGGATCACCGAGTTGCGCATGATCATGCCGGCCAGGGCGATGGTGCCGAGCATGGCGACGAAGCCGAAGGGCATCTGGAACAGCAACAGGAACAGGGTCGCGCCGATGATGCCCAGGGGGGCGGTCACCAGCACCATGGCGGTGCGGGAGAAGCTGCGCAGTTGCAGCATCAGCAGGGTGATCACGACCAGCAGGAATAGCGGCATGCCGGCATTGATGGAGTTCTGCCCGCGCGCGGAGTCTTCTACGGTGCCGCCGACTTCCAGTCGATAGCCGGAAGGCAGCTGGGTGCGGATGTCGTCCAGGGTCGGCAGGATCTGCTGGGTCACTGCGGGGGGCATCATGCGGTCGGCGATGTCGGCGCGCACGGTGACGGTCGGCAGGCGGTCGCGGTGCCAGATGATGCCGTCTTCGAACGCGGGCTCCAGCCGCGCCACTTGCGACAAGGGCACGCTGCCGCCGTCGCCGGTGGGAATGCCGAGGCCGGCAAGCATGTCCAGGTTGGCGCGTTCTTGCTCGGGGCCGCGCAACAGCATTTCGATCAGTTCGTTGTCTTCGCGGTAGGTGCTCACGCTCAGCCCAGACAATGAGGCCGAGAGGAATTGCGAGACCTGGGTGCTGGTGATGCCGAACTGGCGCGCGCGATCCTGGTCGATGACCACGCGAACGATCTTGCTGGGTTCGTCCCAGTCCAGGTTGACATTGGTGACGTGCGGGTTGGCGCGCACTTTCTCGGCCACTTGGCGCGCCAGGGCCTGTACGCGTTCGATGTGTTCGCCGGAAACCCGGAACTGCACGGGGTAGCCCACCGGCGGGCCGTTCTCCAGCCGGGTGACGCGGAATTGCAGCTCGGGGAACTTGGGCGCGACTTCATGCAGCAACCAGTCGCGCAGGGTCTCGCGTGCGTGGGTGTCCTTGGCCAGGACGACGAATTGGGAGAAGTTGGTCGCTGGCAGCTGCTGGTCCAACGGCAGGTAGAAGCGCGGTGAGCCGGTGCCGACGTAGGCGACGTAGTTGGCGATGTCCTGGCGCTGGGCCAGCAGCTTCTCCAGCTGGCGTGCCTGGGCTTCGGTGGAGCGCAGCGAGGCGCCTTCGGCCAGTTCCAGGTCGACCATCAGTTCGGGCCGGGTCGAGTCGGGGAAGAACTGCTGCGGCACGAAGCGGAACAGCACCAGCGAGCCGACGAACAATGCCACGGTCGCGGCGATGACCCACCAGCGGTGGCGCAGGCAGGTTTCCAGCAGCCCGCGGAAACGCCGGTAGAAAGGCTTCTGGTAGGGATCGTGCTGGTGCGCGTGTGCCTGCGAAGGCGGCGCCAGCCAGCGGCCGAACGCGGGGTGGCGATCGGCCATGGCGGCGCGCCGGGCGCGCCAGCGCGCGGCCAGGCTACCGGGCTTGGGCGGTTGCGGGTTGGCCAGGTCCGGCAGCATCTTGTCGCCGAGATAGGGGATGAACAGCACCGCCGCCACCCACGACACCAGCAAGGCGATGGTCACTACCTGGAACAGCGAGCGCGTGTACTCGCCCGTGCTGGAGGCGGCGGTGGCGATCGGCAGGAAGCCGGCGGCGGTGATCAGCGTGCCGGTGAGCATCGGGAAGGCGGTGGAGGTCCAGGCGAAGCTGGCCGCGCGCATTCGGTCGAAGCCCTGCTCCATCTTGATGGCCATCATCTCCACCGCGATGATCGCGTCGTCCACCAGCAGGCCCAGCGCCAGGACCAGCGCGCCCAGGGAGATCTTGTGCAGGCCGATGCCGAAGTAGTGCATCACCGCGAAGGTCATCGCCAACACCAGCGGAATGGACACGGCCACGACCAGGCCGGTGCGCAGGCCGAGCGAGAACAGGCTCACCGCCAGGACGATGATCACGGCCTCGGTGAGCACGTGGACGAATTCGCCCACGGACTCTTCCACCGCGTGCGGCTGGTCGGAGACCTTGCGCAGCTGCATGCCTGCCGGCAGCGTCTTCTGCAGCCGCTGGAATTCCGACTCCAGGGTCTGGCCCAGGCGCAGGATGTCGCCGCCGTCCTTCATTGCCACGGCAATTCCGATGGCGTCCTCGCCCATGAACCGCATCTTCGGCGCCGCCGGGTCGGAGAAGCCGCGGTGGATGGTGGCGATGTCGCCCAGGCGCACGGTGCGGCCATCGGCATGGATCGGGAACTCGGCGATGTCTTCGACCGAGCCGAGCTGGCCGGTCACGCGCAGTTGGACGCGCTCGCCGGCGGTCTCGACGAAGCCGGCCGGGGCCATCGCGTTCTGCTGTTGCAGCGCCTGCTGCACCGCGCTCATCGGCACGCCGAGGTTGGCCAGCTTGGTGTTGGAGATCTCCACCCAGACCTTTTCGTCCTGCAGTCCGACCAGGTCCACCTTGCCGACGTCCGCCACCCGCTGCAGTTCCAGCTGGATGCGGTCGGCGTAGTCCTTCATCACCGCATAGTCGAAGCCGCTGCCGGTGAGCGCGTAGATGTTGCCGTAGGTGTCGCCGAACTCGTCGTTGAAGAACGGCCCGACCACTTCCGAAGGCAAGGTCGCGCGGATGTCGCCCACGCGCTTGCGCACCTGGTACCAGAGTTCGGGGATATCGCTCGACTTCATCGAGTCGCGCGCCATGAAGATGATCTGCGACTCACCCGGGCGCGAGTAGGAGCGGATGAACTCGTACTGGCCGGTGTTCATCAGCGCCTTTTCGATGCGCTCGGTCACCTCGCGCGAGACCTGCTCGGCGGTGGCGCCGGGCCACAGCGTGCGCACGACCATGGCCTTGAACGTAAACGGCGGATCTTCGGACTGGCCGAGATGGCGATAGGACCAGGCGCCGATGATCGCCATGGCGATCATCGCGTAGAGCACGAGCGCGCGATTGGTGAGCGCCCATTCGGAAAGGTTGAAGCGACGCATGTGGGGCTCCGCAGGGATCGGGTGTGCCGGCGCAGGCGCCGGCGGGCGTCAGCGCTTGGCCGCCGGGGTCGGGGCGGTGGTGCGCAGCGGGCGGTTGCTGCGGTCGACCGGGGTCACTTGCTCACCTTCGCGCAGCAGGTGGCCACCGGCAGCGACCACCCAGTCCCCTGCGGCCACGCCGGACAGCACGGGTACCCGGTCGCTGGCATAAGCCCCGATCCGCACCGGGCGCGCGTGCACCTTGCCGCTGGCCGGATCGACGATCCAGATCGAGGCCGCATCGTTGGCGCCGCGCTGGATCGCCGAAAGCGGCACCGTCAGCCCGCCCTGGTCGGCCGCGGCCAGGTAGACCCGCGCGCTCTGGCCCAGCTCCACCGCCGACAGCGCCTCCGGCGCCAAGGCCACGCGAGTGGCGAAGGTGCGGGTCTGCGAATCGGCGGCCGGTGCGATCTCGCGGATCGTGCCGGGCAGGCGCTCACCGGTGTGGTTCCACAATTCGATCTGCGCCGGCTGGCCCACCTTGAAACGGTTCGCGCCGGACTCCGGCAGATTGATCGCGATCTCGCGCGCGCCGTCGGCAGCGAGGGTGAAAACGGTCTGGCCGGCGGCGACCACTTGCCCGGCTTCGGCCTGGCGGCTGGCGATCACGCCATCGGCAGGTGCCACCAGGTGGGTATAGGCGGCCTGGTTGCGGGCCACGTCCAGGCTCGCACGCGCGGCTTCGGCCTGATTCTGCGCCGCTTTGTAGGCCGCGTTCTGCGCGTCATAGGTCGAGCGGCTCACCAATTGCTGGTCGACCAGCTTGGCGTAGCGCTGGTAGTCGTCGCGCGCGCGCGCCAGGTCGGCCTGGGCCGATTCGTACTGGGCCTGCGCCGAGCGCGCCTGCAGCGCGAGGTCGGCCGGGTCGAGTTCGGCCAGCACCTGGCCACGATGGACACGCTCGCCGGCATCGACGAGGCGCTTGACCATGTGCCCGCCCACGCGGAAAGCCAGCGCACTTTCCTGCCTGGCCCGGACCTCGCCAGGAAACGTCGCCATGCCGGGACCAGCGGCCGGCACCGGCTGCACCACCAGCGCCGGCGGCGGCGTCGGTGCAGGAGCGGGTTCGCGTCCACAACCGGACACAAGCAAGACCAACAGGCAACCACCAATCCTTGAAACGTTGCGAGCGCGCATCGGGAGTGTTCCGGCTATGGAAAAGTGAGGGCGAATAGTGAACCTGTCGGTATAGTATAAATATAGAACCGAATGGTCTAGTATTCGTTGGATGTCGATCTCGATCTCCAATCCGCCACCCAAGGCGCCTGCTGCCAAGCGGGCGGCCGCCAACAAAGGCAATGGACCCGGGCGACCCAAGGATCTGGGCAAGCGCGCCGCCATCCTGCAGGCAGCCAAGTCGTTGTTTGTCGAACAGGGCTACGGCGGCGTGAGCATGGACGGCATCGCCGCCCTGGCCGGTGTGTCCAAGCTCACCGTCTACAGCCATTTCGGCGACAAGGAGACCTTGTTCTCCGAGGCCATCCGCGCCCAGTGCGAAGAGATGATGCCGGCCGATCTGTTCGAGCACGCGCCCAAGGGCCCGCTGCGGCAGCAGTTGATCGGCATTGGCGAGGCGTTTTTCGCCATGATCAGTTCCGAGGCGGCCATCGCCACCCACCGCATGATGCTGGCGCCGGGCACCGGCGACGAGCACGTGCGCGAGATGTTCTGGAATGCCGGGCCGATGCGCGTGCAGCGCTCGCTCGCTGACTTCCTCGCAGCCCGCGCCAAGGCCGGCGAACTGCAGGTCACCGACCTTGGCCTGGCGGCCTCGCAGTTCTTCTGCCTGCTCAAGGGCGAGCTCCACCCCATGATGATGTGCGGCCTCGGCGGCACCCCCAGCACGGCCGATGTGCGCCGCCACGTGGCCGCCAGCGTGGACTTCTTCCTGCGCGCCTATGGCCCGCGCTGAATGCGGCCCGGCCAAGCCTTTGGTCGCGGTGACTTCCGGCACTGCGACCCCTAGGCGCCGCCGGTGATGCTACGGACGCACCCAGCAGGCGCTTCACCGGTAAAATGCCTGCCCCACCGTGTAGTTGGATAACGCCCCCATGACGATCGATTTCTCCCAGGCCCGCGAAAAGATGGTCGAGCAGCAGGTACGTCCCTGGGACGTGCTGGACCTGCGGGTACTCGACGTCCTGGCGCGGCTGCCGCGCGAAGCCTTCGTACCGCAGGCCTACCAGGCCCTGGCCTATGCCGACCTGGAGATTCCGCTGGCCGGCGGGCAGAAGATGATGAAGCCGGTGGTCGAGGGCCGCATGTTGCAGGCGCTGGACCTGCAGGCCGGCGAAGACGTGCTCGAGATCGGCACCGGTAGTGGTTTCGCTACCGCCTGCCTGGCCGCGCTGGGGCGCGAGGTCGTCAGCCTGGAGATCGACCCGGCGCTGGCCACGGCCGCGCGCAGCGCGCTCGATGCGACCGGCCTGGGCAGCAACGTGCGGATCGAGACCGCCGACGCATTCGCCTGGCAGAGCGAGCGTCGCTTCGATGCGATCTGCATTACCGGCGCGGTGGACACGCTGCCGCCGCAGTTCCTGCAGTGGTTGCGCCCGGAAGGCCGCCTGTTCGTCGTGCGCGGTCACGATCCGGTAATGGAAGCCGTCCTTGTCCGCGCCGATGTCAACGGTACGCGGGTCGAGTCGTTGTTCGAGACCGACCTCGCCTATCTCCAGGGCGCGGCCCCCACGCCACAGTTCAAATTTTGAATCCCAAGGAAGCCCTATGATTCGCCGATCCCTCGCCCTGGCGCTGGCCGCCGCCCTGCTCCCGATGGCCGCCCAGGCTGCCGATCTGCTGCAGGTCTATGAAATGGCCCGCAACGGCGACCCGCAGCTGTCGTCGGCGGAGTCGACCCGGCTGTACAACAAGGAAGGCCAGGTGCAGGCCCGCGCCGCGCTGCTGCCGCAGCTCAATGGCACCGCCTCGCTGAACCGCACGCGCAGCAACTACGACGACCCGGTCGGCACGGTCAGCAGCACGACGCGCCGCTATGCCGTCGACGGTACCCAGACCGTGTTCAACTGGGCGCAGTTCGCCAACGTCAAGGCCCAACGCGACATCAGCCGTGCCGCCGACTTCACCCTGGATTCGGCCAACGACAACCTGATCGTGCGCAGCTCGGCGGCCTACTTCAACGTGCTGGTGGGGATCGAATCGCTGGCCGCCGCCGAGACCAACGAGGCGGCCGCCAAGAAGCAGTTCGACTACGCCGACAAGCGCCTGGAAGTTGGCCTGGCGCCGATCACCGACGTGCACGAAGCGCGCGCCCAGTACGACCAGGCCCGTGCCGACACGATCCTGGCGCGCAACAACCTCAAGGACTACTACCAGGCCTTGACCGAGCTTACTGGCCAGCCGGTGGTCAGCCTGCGCGCACTGCCGGACGAGTGGCGTCCGGAAGTACCTGCGCAGTACAGCAACGTCGATGAGCTGGTCACCACCGCGATCAACGAGAACCCGGCGCTCAAGGCACAAGCCCTGCAGGTGAGTGCGGCCGAGTCGAACGTTTCGGCGGCGCGCGGCGGGCATTACCCGACGCTCAGCCTCGGCGGCAGCTGGGGCAAGACCGCAACCTGGGGCGATGCCGTGGGTTCCGGCGGCGTCACCGGCAACCCGAACGACACCAACGCGATCGGCCTGACCTTGTCGGTGCCGATCTTCTCCGGCGGTGCTACCCAGTCGCGCGTGCGCCAGGCGTTGTCGCAGCGTGATATCCAGCAGGACACCTTCGAGCAGCAGAAGCGCGCCCTCGACCGCAACACGCGCAACGCCTTCCAGACCGTGGTGGCGGGCATCAGCGAAGTCGAAGCACGTCGCCTGACCGTGGTTTCGGCGCAGGCTGCGTTCGACGCCTCGCAGGTTGGCCTGGAAGTGGGTACCCGCACCGTGCTCGACGTGGTGCAGAACCAGCGCACCCTGTTCGCCGCCCAGGTGGAATATGTGCGCGCCCGCTACAACTTCCTGCAGAACCGCCTGCTGCTGGCCCAGGCCACCGGCAAGCTCGACGTCGCCGACCTGCAGGACATCAACCGTATGTTGACCCAGGACGCCGAGTCCAAGTTGCAGAACGCCAGCGACGCGCTCCAGCGCCAGTAAGGGCCGGGTGCAGGCAAATTAAAGAAAGCGGGCTTCGGCCCGCTTTCTTTTTGAGCCGCGGCACGCTCAGCCGGCGACGCTTTCTGCTACCGGCGGCAAGTGTGGGGCCACTTGCACCAGGGTGCGCGCCACCGCGCCGCGGCCATTGGCCACCAGCGCCAGGCCGGCATCGCGCATCTGCGCGCGCGCCTGCGGGTCGCCCAGCAACATCTGCAGCGACTCACCCACGCCATCGACATCCTCGCGGATCGCCACCGCACCGGCCTCGCGCATGCGCCGCGAGATCTCGGCGAAATTGTGCAGATGCGGGCCCGTTACCGCCGGCGTGCCCACCGCCGCCGGTTCCAGCAGGTTATGCCCGCCGATCGGCTGCAGGCTGCCGCCGACGAAGGCGACTTCGGCGCAGGCATAGAACGCCATCAGTTCGCCCAAGGTGTCGATGACGAAGACCCGCGTCCCGGCCGTGGGCCAGCGCTGCTGCTTTCGCGTGGCCACCGCCCAGCCCTGCTCGCGGGCTAGCGCCTCCACCCGGGGGAAACGCTCGGGGTGGCGCGGCGCCCACAGCAACAGCAGGTCCGGGAAGGTGCGGCACAGCCGGCGGTGCAGCTCGATGACCGCCGCCTCCTCGCCTTCATGGGTGCTGGCGGCGATCCATACTGGCCGGCCCGCGGGCACGCGCGCGCCGAACTCGGCCACGAACCCGGGCAGTTGCTCGGGTACGGCGATGTCGAACTTCAGGTTGCCCAGGGCCACCACTTGTTCCGGCCGCGCGCCCAGCCGCACGAAGCGTTCGGCATCGTCCTGCGACTGCGCCGCCACGCAGGCCACCGTGCGCAGCGCGCGACTGATCAGTGGCGCCAGCAGGCGATAGCCGCGCAGCGAACGGGCCGACAGGCGAGCGTTGAGGATGTACACCGGGATGCCACGATCGCGGCAGCCGAACAGCATGTTCGGCCACAGCTCGGTTTCCAGGATCAGCGCCAGGCTGGGGCGAAAATGCGCAAGGAAACGCCCTACGCTGCCGGGCACGTCGTAGGGCAGGTAGACATGGTCGACCGCCTCGCCCCACAGCGCGCGCACGCGCTCGGAGCCGGTCGGGGTGATCGTGGTGATGACCCAGCCGATGTCAGGGCGCTGGGCACGCAGTGCGTTGACCAGGGGCGCGGCGGCATTGACCTCGCCCACCGAGACCGCGTGTACCCACACCTGCGGCCGGCCGCAGCCGCTGGGATAGGCGGCGTAGCGCTCGCTCCAGCGGTTGAAGTACTCGCGCACGCGAAAGCCGCGCCACACCAGGTGGTACACGGTGATCGGCAGCAACAGGTACAGCAGGGCCGAGTACAGCCCGCGCAACAGCCATTCGACAGGGTCTTTCCGCATCGGCGAAGGATACGCGGCCGCCGTGGAAGGCGCGATGCTCGGCACCTGCGCGCCATCGCGGCGCGATGCCCCTGCCGGCCGGGGGCGATAGAATTGGGCCATGCCTGAAGCCGCCGATGTCGCCCTCCGCCCCTCCCTGCTCAAGCCGGCGCACTGGCCGATGTATCTGGCGCTGGTCGTCATGGTGCTGGCCGGACGCCTGCCGTGGCTGTTGCAGCGCGCGCTCGGGCGCGGCGTCGGCTGGGTCGCTTTCCATTGCGCCGGTACCCGCCGACGTGCGGCCGAAGTCAATTTGCGCTTGTGCTTCCCCGAGCAGGACGAAGCGTGGCGCGCGCGCCTGCTGCGCGACAGTTTCGATGCATTGGGCGTAGGCCTGTTCGAGTTCGCCCGCGCCTGGTGGGGCAGCATCGACACCATTCGCCCGCGCGTCCAGATCGAAGGCCTGGAACACCTGCGTGCACTGCAGGCCGAAGGCCGCGGCGTGCTGTTGGTCTCAGGCCACTTCATGACCCTGGAAATGTGCGGGCGCCTGTTGTGCGACTACGTGCCCCTGGCCGGCATGTACCGGCGCCACCGCAACCCGGTGTTCGAATGGGCGGTCAAGCGCGGCCGCCTGCGCTACGCCAAGGCGATGTTCGCCAACGAGGACTTGCGTGCGACGGTCAAGCACCTGAAGAAGGGCGGTCTGCTGTGGTACGCGCCCGACCAGGACATGCGCGGCAAGGACACCGTGTTCGTGCCGTTCTTCGGCCATCCGGCCTCGACCATCACCGCGACCCACCAGCTCTCGCGCCTGACCGGCTGCGCGGTGGTGCCCTACTTCCATCGCCGCGAAGGCGGCAACTACATCTTGAGGGTGGGCGCGCCGCTGCCGGGGATTCCATCGCAGGACGTGATCGCCGACACCGCGCAGGTGAACGCGGCGATCGAGGACATGGTGCGCGAGGCACCGGACCAATACCTGTGGATCCACCGCCGCTTCAAGCGCCAGCCCGACGGCGGGCCCAAGCTCAAGCTCTACCAGTAACGCTCAGGCCGCGGCTGGCCGGTCTTCGTTTAGCAGCGCACCGGCATACAACGCCGCCAGCATCAACATCAGCCCACCCCAGAAACTCGAATAGAACGCCAGGTGGGTGTTGAGCGGGAATACCGTGACCAGCAGCGCCACCATCGCCGGGCGTGCCTGTTCGCGCGCGGCGGCGCTGGAATAGCGCCACGCGCGCCAGGCCTGCGCGGCACCGGCCAGCCATAGCAGCAGGCCGATGAAGCCGGTCTCGGCCAGGATCTCCAGCACGATCTGGTGGGCATGGAACGCTGGGCCCTCACCCCAGGCCGGCACTTGCTCCGGGTGCGGGTCGCATTGCGGGTAGGCTTCGCGGAAACCGCGTGCGCCGACCCCGTTGAACGGATGCTCGCGCACCATGCACAGCGCCGCCGACCAGATCTGCGCACGCCCGGACAGCGCGGCGTCCACGCCCGATGCCCCGCCCTCCACCGCGGCGTGCATGCGCACCACGCGCTCATGCACCTGCGGCGAGAACTGGAACAACAACAGCATCCCGACCACCGCGGCCGCCGCGACGGCCAGCATTCCGCGCCCGCCGATCAAGCGCCAGCCCGAGCACAGCAGCACCAAGGCATAGGTGATCCACGCCGCGCGCGCACCGGCCATCACCACCACGGCCCCGCACGCCAACGCCACCACTGCCCAAGCCAGGCGCCCGCGCGCGGCCGCAGCGAACAACAGGAACGGCGACAAGCTGGCCAGGGTCTGGCCGAATTTCAGGTTGCAGGGCCCCAGCAGGCCACTCAGGCGGTCGACCGCCGCCACTTCCTGCACCGTGCACAGGCCATGGCCACTGATCGCCCATTTCAGCTGGTCCATCGACCAGAACAGCGGGCTGGTGCCGGAAACCGCCTGCAACAAGGCATCCAGGGTCCACACGCCACCGATGATGGCCAGGCCCGCGAACGTACGGCGGCGACGCACCGGGTCGGCCACGGCGATCGCGCACAACCACATGAAAGGCAAGTAGCGCAGGTCGGTCACCGACTTGCGCAATGCCAGCGGCACATCGATCGCATCGAAGGCCGACAGCAGTTCGGGCAGCCAGTAGGCCAGGAACAGCACGCTGGTCAGGGCCCAGGCCGCCCCGCTGAGCAACTGGGTACCGCCGCGGAAACGGCGGCGCAGCAGTCTCCAGCTTGCGAACACCGCGCCCAGCGAGAGCACGCTCTCGGCCAGCCCCGGGGCCGGCCACAGGGCGACGAACACGATCACCCACACCGGCGCCCAGCGCCCGGCGTGGGCCGGCAAAGGGGCAATGCGCTCAGCGGCGGAGTTCGGCATAGACCTTCAAGGTGCTGTCCTGCATCGACTGCAGGGTATAGGGAATGCGTGCAGGCAGCGTCGGCGGTTGGGCAAGCAATCGCGCCGCCTGCAGCGCCAGTGCGGCCTCGTCGAACGGCACCGCCGCGCCGGCCGGTTGCAGCTCGCGCAATAGCTCGCCGACCCCGCCATGGTCCCAGCCCAGCAGCGGCCGCCCGACCGACAGCGCCTCCAGCACCGTGCGGCCGAAGGCCTCGGGCTTGCGCGACAGCTGCAACACCAGATCGCTGGCGGCGTAGGCTTCGGCAATCCGGGTAGTGGGGGGAGTGAAGGCCACGGACTCGGCCAGACCCAGGCGCGCGGCCTCGGCCTCGAGCTCGCGCAGGTAGTCCTCGCGTCCCGGCTCGCGCGCGCCCGGCAGCCACAAGCGTGCGTCGCCCCCCTGGGCGCGCAACGCGGCCAGCAGGCGCAGGCCGTCGTGGTGTCCTTTCAACCGAGTGCCGCGGCCGGGCAGCAGCAGCAGCGGGCCTGCGCCGCGCAGGGCCGGAACCTCGGACAGCGCCCAGGCACGTGCCGCCGGGTCACCGGGTGGCCGGCGCGGAAACTGGCTGGCGTCGATGCCGCGCGGGATCGTGCGCAACTTGCCCGGGTCGGTCGCCGGGTAGTGGCGCAGGACATAGTCGTGGACCGTGCGCGAGACACAGATCACCCGCTCGCCGTAGGTCATCACCGCGCTATAGCGGCCTGGGGAATTGAGGCCGTGCACCGTGGTCACGAAGCGCGGCCGCCGCGCGGCTGGCAGGCCCCGCAGCGCATGCCAGGCCAGCCAGGCCGGCAACCGCGAGCGCGCATGCACGATATCGGCGCCGAGCTCGTCGAACAGCCGCCGCAGCGCCGGCACCAGGCGCAGGGTCAGCAGCGACTTGCGGCCGACGTCCAGGGTGAGGTGTTCGGCGCCGCTGGCCAGCAGCGGTTCGACCAGGCGGCCGCCGGCCGAGACCACCACGGCACGGTGGCCGGCGCGCACCAGCGCCTGGGCGATTTCCAGCGTGGATCTTTCGACGCCACCGGAATGCAGGGCCGGTAGCAGCTGCACCACGGTCAGGCGGTGCATGGAGGACCGATCAGTCGACCAGGACGAAGACAGCGCCGCAGTACGGGCACTTGGCTTCCTGGCTCGGCTCGTCGTCGATCGGCAGGTAGACGCGCGGATGCGAGTTCCACAACGCCATCTCCGGCGTCGGGCAGCTCAGCGGCAGGTCGCTGCGATGCACGTTGTAGCGCTTCTCGGCGTTGGCGGGCGCGGTGGCGGTATGGCTCATGGCGGCAATCGCAGGCTTGGAACGGAGGCCGCCAATTCTAGCAGCGGGCGGGCGTGCCGGCGGTCTACGCGATCGCCGCATCGGCCACCGGCTCCGGCGCGGCGGGCGGCCGGAAGCTGCGGGCGATCCGCCCGTGCGCCAGCTCCAGCACACGATCGGCGCTGGCGATGGTCTGCGGCCGGTGGGCGATGATCACCCGGGTGAGCTTGAGCTGGCGCACGGCGGCGTTGACCTGCTGCTCCCGGGCTACGTCGAGGTGGCTGGTGGCCTCGTCCAGGAACAGGAAGCGTGGGCGCCGATACAGCGCGCGGGCGAGGATCAGGCGCTGCTTCTGCCCACCGGACAAGGCACTGCCCATGTCGCCGATCAGACTGTGGTAGCCCATCGGCAGGTCGAGGACGTCCTCGTGCACGGCCGCCAGCGTCGCCGCCTCGTGGACCCGGGCCATGTCCGGCGCCGGGTCGAAGAAACTGATGTTGTCGGCGATGCTGCCGGCGAACAGCTGGTCGTCCTGCATGACCACGCCGAACATCGCGCGTGCCTGGGCCGGGCCGAGGCGCTGCAGGTCGATGCCGCCGATGCGGACGGTTCCGGCCTGGGGCGCTTGCAGGCCCAGCAATAGCTTCAGCAATGTCGACTTGCCGCAGCCGGACGCACCGACGATCGCCACCGACTCACCCGCCTCGATTCGAAAGCTGCAGGTGCGCAGCACCCACGGATCGGAAGGCGCGTAGCGAAACCCCAGGTCCAGCACTTCGACGCTGGCATCGAGCGTGGCCGGCAACGCGGTCGGCAGGGACACCGCTTCCGCGGGCGTCAGCACGATATCCGCCAGCCGCTCCCCGTGCAGCCGCAGCATCCGGAATTCGATCCAGCGGTCGACCAGGGTGCCCATGCGCAAGGCGAACTGGTCCTTGTAGGCCAGGTAGGCGATCAGCATGCCCACCGAGAAGGTACCTTGCAGCACCAGCAACGCCCCCAGCCACACCACGGCAATGCGCTCGATGCCGAAGACCAGCTGCTGGGCGCCGCCGAAGCCCAGGCCCATTCGCGCCAGATGGACATCCTGGTTGACCGTGTCGACCATCAGGTTGTCGTAGTGGCTGCGCCGCCGCCCTTCCTCACCGGCGACCTTCAGCGTCTGCATGCCACGCAGGCTCTCCAGCAAGTGGCTCTGCTGGCGTGCGGATGCCACCAGCTGGCGTTCGGTGCCGCGGCGCAGCGACCGATAGGCCAGTGCGCGAATAGCGACGTAGAGCGCGACCGCCGCCAAGGTCAGCATCGCCAGCCTGGCGCTATAGACCAGCATCAACGCGAATGTGACCACTGCCAGCAAGCCATCGATGACGGCCTCTACAAAACCGGTGGTCAAGGTTTGCTGTATCGCCTGCACCGAGGACAGCCGCGAAGTGACATCCCCCAGATGACGCCTCTCGAAATAATCCATCGGCAGGCGCAACAAATGGGCGAACACACGGCCGGTCCATTGCAGGCCGAGCGAGGCCGATAGCTGCGTCACGACCCAACCGCGCAGCAAGCCGATGCCCACCTGCAGCAGCAAGGCCAGGCCAAAGCCCAGGGCGAGCACGACCAGGAGGTCGCGATCGGCCGAGACCAATACCTGGTCCACCACCCATTGCGCGTAGAACGGCGCGAGCACCACGAAGACCTGCAAGGCCAGCGAGACGGCCAGCACCTGCAACAGGGCGCGCCGCAGGCCGCGTATCGGCCCGGTCAGCTGCCGCAGTGATACCGCCGGTGCCGCTGGCCGACGCTGGAAATCCGCTGTAGGCGCCAGCTCCAGCGCGACGCCGGTGAAACCTTCGGCCAGCTCGGCCAGGCCCAGCTTGCGCTCACCCACTGCCGGGTCCAATACGGTGGCGCCGCGGCGACCGAATCGACTCAGCACCACGAAATGGTTGAGATTCCAATGCAGGATGCACGGCAATCTCACCTCGCCCAGCCGCTCTGGCTCGACCCGCAGCGGTCGGGCCGAGAAACCAAGCGCCTGCGCGACGCTCATCAGGCCGGCCAGGCGCGAACCGTTCTGCGATGGACCGAAGCGTTGACGTAGCTCGCCCAGGCTCACTGCATAACCGTGCGCCGAGGCCACCATGGCCAGCGCCGCCAAGCCGCACTCGGCCGCCTCCGCTTGCAGGATGGGCTTCATGCGCGGCATCGACACGTACCCTCGGTCGCACTCACGGCATCGTGCCCACGCGCCCGTGCACCGAGTAGAGCGGCTCGAATATCCATTCGATCAGCCGTCGCCGCTCGCCGAGGATGTCCGCCTCCAGCAGCATGCCTGGACGCAGGCGTTCGGGCTTGCCGTAGGCCATCAGCGATTGCCGTCGCAGCGCGACGATCACCCGATAGTGGGGTTCGTTGGCAGCGTACGTGCCGCCGGCCTGGTAAGAATTCCGCGGCACCATCGCGTTGCGGCTGACCCGCCGCACAACCCCTTGTTGATGCCCGAACTTCTGGTACGGAAAAGCCTGGTAACGCAACATGACGGCGTTACCCGGGGCCACGAAGCCGATCGAACGACTGGGCACCCACAGCTCTGCCTCGAGCATATCTTCGCGTGGCAGCACGCTCAGCAACGCCTGCCCGGCTTCGACCGCCTGGCCAGCCTTGACCAACTGGCTGGCAATCCAGCCATTGAGCGGCGCCTTCACCGCCTGGGCGCCGCGCGCATCCAACTCCAGTTGCTCCTGTGCCAACTGCGCCAGGCCGCGCTGGTACTCGGCATTCGCGGTCAGGCGTTGCCCCGGCAGCTCGGCCAAAGCTTGCTCGAGTTGCGCTATGGCACGCGCGCTGGCCGCCGCCAAGCGCTGCATACCGTATAGATGGCCGGCGTACTCCAACGCCGCATTCTGCTGCTGCTCGACCTGAGTCGAACTGACGAAACGCTCCCTGTGCAGTTCACGCAGTCGCGCCAGCCCTTGCTGCGAGAGCGCCTGTTGCTGTCGCCGCGCCTCCACCTCCGCGCGCGTACGCGCCAACTCCTGTCGCGCAGCCTCGCGCTGCCGGCGCAAACCTGCCTCCTGTTCCAGCGACACTTCCAATCGCGCCTCGTGCGCCGCCTGCAAACCCGCACGACGTTGCTGCAGCTGGGCTCGCAGCGCGTCGATGGTGTCGCCCCCATCGGTCATGGATGCCGGCAGGCGCAGTTGCGCGAGCGTTTGTCCCGCACGCACCGCGCCACCCTCCTCCACTGCCAGCTCTGTCACTACGCCGCGCATCGGCGCGACAACCGTCGCCAACCCCCGCGTGGGCACCAGTTGCCCCGCCACGCTGGCGCGGCGGGTATAAGGCGCCAGCACGAGAAACACCACCACCAGCGTGGCAGCCACCGCCGCGGCCAGCGCCAACAACCGTGTGGAAAGCGGCCGGGTAAGCGCAATCCCGCCGAATGAGCCACCCCGCCGCGGCGCGCCGGTGTTTCGAAACAACGGCTCAGTCATGCGCGCGTCGAAGCGAACAGCAAGGACGCACCCAAGAGGGCATTGCTCGCCATCAAGTTCAAGAAGAAGGTCATGGCGAATGCCCGATTGCGACCTTCGCTACGCCATACCGCGTAGGTAAGCGCATATAGGAAACCATGCCCGAGACCAAAGACCAGCAGCGCCACGAGGCTGGAGCGGTGGAGCAGCACGGAGACCGCGCAAGACGCGGTAATCCGCACCCAAACCGCAGCACCCCGGCGCAGCAGCGCCTCCTGCAGGCAATCCTGGACTATCCACGTCTCGAACACCGGCAGCAGGAAACCGAAGCCGAGCCAGAGGATCATTGCCTCATCGCTATGGGCAGTGACAATCGGCCCAGCGGCTTGCAACGGAATGCCGGTGACCAGGATGAGCGCGAGACAGCTTGCGGCGTAAACGGCGGCACCCTTGGATCGCAACACCGCCAGCGCAAGCATCGGGCCCGGATCACCACGCAAGCCTCGACACCCGAGACTCACGCCCCAGCCCTCACGCAGCCAACAGCAACAAGCACATTCACTCACCCACCCCGCTCAGCTTCCTTGAATCCAAGCGCCCCCTCGCGCACCGTGGCAACGCGTACGATTGCACGTCTTCGCTGCCACCCTAAGATCACAGAAGATCGAGAGACCCTCAACACGATGACGGGTCAACATCGCTGGCTTTTATTCCTGTCAGCCGATCACGCATGCACTTTTTCGCTCAGTGCCAACAGAGCAATCAAAGTGCGCAAGAATCGCTGACATTCGCCCTTGCGCGCACTACTCGACCTCGCGCAGCGCTATCGTCCAGCGCATGGAGAGTGACATCGCAACGCGTATCCGCACGGCGCGACGAATCGCCGGCATTACGCAAGCGGAACTAGCGTCGCAGCTGCGCGTAACGCGCAGCGCCGTGGCCAACTGGGAGCGCGTCAGCGGCGTGTGGCCAGCGAGCTCGCGGCTGCTTTCCATCGCCGTCATCACCGGCGTGTCCTACGAATGGCTGGCCACCGGCCGCGGCGTACCCACCGACCACACCCAACCCGCCGCCGTGGCCGGCGAACTGGTGGACGACCCAAAAGAACTGCGCCTGCTACGCGCCTTCAGAGGCTGCCACAGCACCATACGGCGCGCCCTGCTGGAAATGGCCGAATCACAACGCCACCGCCGCGCATAGCGCAAAAGCACCGCAGAGCCCAGCCCTTGCTCTTGCCCGGCTCGCGCTCTGCTCCTGCTCTTGCCCTTCTCCTCCACCCCGCGCAGAACCATCGGGCGTTCGGGGGCGGGGTCCTTTCGGGACAATCGGCGACATGGATGTCGCCGATTAGCCCCCACGGATGGGTTCACGGCGTGTCCCGAAAGGACCCCGCCCCCGGACGCCGCAGATAGAAATCAAACGACAAAAGCTTACCCCCGCTCAGCATCCATCTGCTTACGAATCTGCGCATCCACCGCCGCAATCGCCGTCATATTCATCACCCGCCGCGACGTAGCGCTGGAAGTAAGAATGTGCACCGGCTTTGAAATACCCATCAGGATCGGCCCGATCGCCACACCATCGGTGAACACCCGCACCAGGTTGTAGGCAATATTGGCCGCCTCCAGATTCGGCAACACGAACAGGTTCGCGCGCCCCTTGAGCGTACTGTTGGGCATGATCTTCTGCCGCAGTGCCTCGTCCCAGGCAGTATCGCCCTGCATCTCGCCATCGATATTGAGCTTTGGGTTGCGCTTGACCAGCAACTCACGCACCTCGCGCATCTTCAGCGCATCGCGCGAGGCATGGCTGCCAAAGTTGGAATGCGACAACAGCGCAATGGCCGGCTCGATACCGAACAACTTCAGCCGGTAGGCCGCCTGCAGCGTCGCCTCGACGATCTGCTCGGCCGTCGGGTCTTCCTGCACGTGCGTATCGACGAAGAAGAACGCGCCCTGCTGGTTGATGACGCCGGTCATCGCCGAGGTCGAACTCACCCGCGGCTCCAGCGGGATCACACTGCGTACATAACCCAGCTTCTTGTGGAAGCGGCCGACCACGCCAGTCAACATCGCATCGGCCTCACCGCGGGCCACCATCACCGCGGCGATCAGCGTGGGACGCGAGCGCATCAGCTCCTTGGCCGCGCTCACGGTGACCCCGCGACGCTCGGTCAGGCGGTGGTAGTACTGCCAATAATCATTGAAGCGCGGATCGTCGAGGATGTTGGTGATCTCGAAATCCGTGCCCGCCTGCATCCGCAGGCCCATGCGCTGGATGCGGCTTTCGATCACGTCCGGGCGCCCGATCAGGATCGGTCGGGCCAGGCCCTCGTCGATCACGTTCTGGACCGCGCGCAGCACCACTTCCTCTTCACCTTCGGCATAGACCACGCGCTGCTTGTCTGCGCGCGCCGCGTCGTACACCGGCTTCATCATCAGGCTGGTGCGGTATACGAACTGGCTCAGCTGGTCGCGGTAGGCCGCCATGTCGGCGATCGGCCGGGTCGCCACGCCGGAGTCCATCGCCGCCTGCGCCACCGCCGAAGACAGCTCCACCAACAGGCGCGGATCGAGCGGCCGCGGAATCACGTAGTCCGGGCCGAAGCTCGGGGTCTCGCCACCATAAGCCGCGCCCAGGTCGGAGGCTTCGCGCCGCGCCAGCGCGGCAATCGCGCGCACGCAGGCGATCTTCATTTCCTCGTTGATCGAGGTCGAGCCGACATCGAGCGCACCGCGGAACAGGTACGGGAAGCAGAGGACGTTGTTGATCTGGTTCGGGAAGTCCGAGCGGCCGGTACCGATGATCGCGTCAGGGCGCACCGCGCGCGCTGCATCCGGCATGATTTCGGGGTTGGGATTGGCCAAGGCGAAGATCACCGGGTTCGGCGCCATCGTGGCGACCATCTCCGGGGTCAGGATGCCGGCGGCCGACAGCCCCAGGAAGATGTCGGCACCTTCGACGATGTCGGCCAGGGTGCGCTTGTCGGTCTCGCGGGCGTAACGCAGCTTCTCCGGGTCCAGGTCGGTGCGGCCGGTATGCAGGACGCCGTCGCGGTCGAAGGCCAGGATGTTTTCCGGCTTCAGGCCCAGCGACACCAGCATGTTCACGCAGGAAATGCCGGCCGCGCCCATGCCGGTGGTGGCCAGCTTGACCTCGCCGATGTTCTTGCCGGTGATCTCCATGGCATTGATGACCGCCGCGCCGACGATGATCGCGGTGCCATGCTGGTCATCGTGGAACACCGGGATGTTCATCCGCTCGCGCAGCTTGCGCTCGACGATGAAGCATTCCGGCGCCTTGATGTCTTCCAGGTTGATGCCGGCGAAGGTCGGTTCCAGCGAGGCGATGATCTCGACCAGCTTGTCCGGGTCCTGCTCGTCGATCTCGATGTCGAACACATCGATGCCGGCGAACTTCTGGAACAGCACGCCCTTGCCTTCCATGACGGGTTTGCCGGCAAGCGGGCCGATGTTGCCCAGGCCCAGCACCGCGGTGCCGTTGGAAATCACCCCCACCAGGTTGCCGCGCGCGGTCAGCTCGCTGGCCTGCCGGGGGTCCTCGACTATCGCCTGGCAGGCGAAAGCCACGCCCGGCGAGTAGGCCAGCGAGAGGTCGCGCTGGGTCAGCATGGGCTTGGTCGCGATGACCTTGATCTTGCCCGCCGGGGCCATGCGGTGGTAATCGAGGGCGGCGTTCTTGAACTCGTCGTTGGACATCGAGATTTTTTGTTTTGGCGGCTGCGCGAGAGCGAGATTCTACCCCGCGGGGCCTGGGCGCTGGCTGTCGCGCAGCTGTCGCCCAGGCGTTGAAAGCATGTTGCGCTGCGGCGTAACCGCGCCGGCGAGACCGGCGCAGCGGGCCACCGGCGCGCTCAGTCAGGGCTCTTGTCGTCGACCGGAACGAAGGCCGCCGCCAGCGCCGGGGGTGCGGCGTAAGGGTCTTCGCCCTGGTCGAGCGCGCGTTGCAGCTGCGCCTGGTCGAGCGCCCCTTCCCAGCGCGACACCACCACCGTGGCCACCGCGTTGCCGACGAAATTGGTCAGCGAGCGGCACTCGCTCATGAAGCGGTCCACGCCGAGGATCAGCGCCATGCCGGCTACCGGCACTTCCGGCACCACCGACAGCGTCGCCGCCAGGGTGATGAAACCGGCACCGGTCACGCCGGCCGCGCCCTTCGAGCTGAGCATCGCCACCAGCAGCAGGGTGATCTGGTGGCCCAGGGTGAGCTCGGTGTTGGTGGCCTGGGCGATGAACAGCGCCGCCAGGGTCATGTAGATGTTGGTGCCGTCCAGGTTGAACGAATAGCCGGTAGGCACCACCAGGCCGACCACCGACTTGCTGCAGCCGGCCTTCTCCATTTTTTCCATCAGCGAGGGCAGCGCCGATTCGGAGGACGAGGTGCCCAGCACCAGCAGCAGTTCGGCCTTGAGATAGCGGATCAGCTTGAGGATCGAGAATCCGCACAGGCGCGCCACCAGGCCCAGGATCACCAGCACGAACAGCAGCGAGCTGACGTAGAACGAGCCCACCAGCCAGGCCAGGTTGACCAGCGCCGCTACCCCGTACTTGCCGATGGTGAAGGCGATCGCGCCGAACGCGCCGATTGGCGCGGCCCGCATCAAGATGTGCACCAGGCGGAATACCGGCGCGGTCAGCGCCTCCAGGAACACCTGGATCGGCCGGCCGCGCTCGCCCACCATCGCCAGCGCGATGCCGAACAGCACCGCCACGAACAAGGTCTGCAGGATGTTGCCATCCACGAACGCGCTCACCAGCGTGGTCGGGATGATGTCCATGAGGAAGCCGACCAGGGTGAGGTCGTGCGACTTCTCCACGTAGCTATGCACCGCGCTCTGGTCGAGATCGGCGACATTGACGTTCATGCCGGCGCCGGGCTGCACCACATGGGCCACGATCAAGCCCACCACCAGGGCCAGGGTGGAGAAGAACAGGAAGTACACCATCGCCTTGGCGAATACCCGGCCGACGGTGCGCAACTGGCTCATGCCGGCGATGCCGGTAACGATGGTCAGGAAGATGACTGGCGTGATGATCATCTTCACCAGCTTGATGAAGGCATCCCCCAGCGGCTTGAGCGAGGCGCCCAGGGCCGGTTCGAAATGGCCCAGCACCGCGCCGAGCACGATGGCCACGACGACCTGGAAATACAGCTGCCGATACAGCGGCAGGCGTGGTGGCGGGGTTGCGGGACCAGCGGTCACGACATGCATGTTCGGGCACTCCAGCGGACGGAGGCGCCGGTTGGCGCTCCTGCGGGCACTTTTTAGCGCAGCAAGGCGCTACGGCCGGATAGCCTATTGGTACTAGATGCCCGGATCGTCACACCGGCGGACCCTACAATCAACATTCCGCCAGCCCGGCCGTTATTGCTGTGCATAAGCTCCGTGCATGGCCACGCGGCTACCACCCGCCCGCTGCCGGACGTCCCCTGGAGAAGATCTCACCATGAAGCCCACCCGCCCCCACACCGCGCTCGCCTCCGCGCTTGCCTCCGTCCTCGGCCTGTGCGCCCTGCCGGTCGCCGCCAACGCCGCCGAGGCCAGCAACTTCGACAACTGGCCGACCAAGTACACCTTCAGCGATGGCACCGAGCTGGCCGGCACCTTGAACTTTGCCTACGACACCAACGATTTCTCCGGTGACGACCGCCTCGAAGACGACAACGGCATGCGCCGGCGCGAATTCGGCGCCACCTTGAAGAAGAAGGGCGTCTACGACGCGATGGTCTACTTCGACTTCGAAGCCCATACCTGGCTCGACGTGTTCGTGCGGATGGAAACCAAGGCGCTGTTCGGCAGCGACTTCGGCAAGATCCGCGTCGGCTACATCAAGACGCCGGTGGGCCTGGACGCGGTCACCAGCTCGCGCGCCGGCAGCTTCATGGAAGTCGCCCTGCCGGTGCAGGCGATCTACGCCGGCCGCCGCACCGGTATCGAGTGGACCTACGAGCAACCCAAGTACTACCTGCAGGCCGCCGCCTATGGCGGCAAGGACCTGCAGGGCGACAACCCCGGCACGATGCAGGCGGTGCGCGGCGTGTGGACGCCGATCAAGGCCAATGGCGATGTCCTGCACCTGGGCCTGTCGGCCTCGGTGGAGAACCCGCGCGGCTACCACAATGGCCGCGACGAGCATTTCGACCCCAGTGGCCGCCTGCGCGCGCGCCCGGAAGCTGGCCTGACCGATATCCGCCTAGTGGACTCCGGCACGCTGACGCCGGTGGACCAGATCCGCCGCGCCGGCTTCGAAGGCATCTGGATCCACGGCCCGTTCTCGGTGCAGGCCGAGGCCTTGCAGGCCAAGATCACGCGTGACAACGGGCTGCCCGACTACAACATCGATGGCCAGTACATCTACGGCAGCTGGATCCTCACCGGCGAGTCGCGGCCCTACGCCGCTGGCGCGGTCGCCAACGTCAAGCCGGCCCATGCCTATGGCGCGGTCGAACTGCTGGCGCGCTACAGCCGCCTGGACCTGCAGGACAACGGCATCGACGGCGGCCGCCAGCACGACTGGACGTTCGGCGCCAATTGGTACCTGACCAGCCACTTCAAGTTCCAGGCCAACTACGTCAAGGCCGATGCCAGCCGGCGCGGCATCCACACGACCCCGGATATCTGGGAGTTGCGGGCGCAGGTGATGTTCTGATTTTTGGGCGAGACCCGGGGCTCGTCCCGAGTCTCTAGTCCCGCACAGTGCCCCTAGCGCGTCGCCCCCGCCTGGCCCTGATCCTGCTGCTGATCCTCGGCGGCATGCTGTTGGCCATGGCCGCCGCCGCGCACTACGCCCAACGCCGCGCGCTGGCAGAGGAAGGCGCCAGCGTGCGCCGGCAGCTGGACCTCTACGCGCAGGCCCTGCAACAGCGTATTGACCGCTACCGCACCCTGCCCCAGGTGCTGGCCCTGGACCCCGAGTTGCGCGATGCCGTCTCGCGCCCGCTCAGCCCCGCCGAGGTCGCGCACCTCAATGGCAAGCTCGAACGCGCCAACGCCATCACCGGTTCTTCCACCCTGACCTTGATCGATCGCCACGGCCGCGCGCTGGCCGCCAGCAATTGGCGCGATCCGCGCAGCAATGTCGGGGTCGACTACAGCTTTCGTCCCTACGTGCAGCAGGCGCTGGCCCAGGGCAGCGGCCGCTTCTACGGCATCGGCATGACCACCGGCGAGCCGGGGTATTTCCTCTCGCAGGCACTACGCGATGACGATGGCGTGGTCAGCGGCATCGTCGTGATCAAGATCGCGCTGGCGGCGCTGGAACGCGAGTGGCTGCAGACGCCGGATATCGTGCTGGCCTCCGACGCCCATGACGTGGTGTTCCTGGCCAGCCGGCCGGAATGGCGCTACCGCGTGCTCGACCCGCTCGATCGCCACGAGCGTAGCGAACTGGCCGCCACCCGCCAGTACGCCGGGCAGGTCTTGCTGCCGCTGAAGGCACGCTTCGGCCGTGCGGTCGGAGCCGGCGGGCGGTTGGCCCACGTCGACGACCCGGCGCTGTCCGGCGCGGTGCTGTGGCAGACCCTGGCCGTCAGCCAGACTGGCTGGCGCCTGCATCTATTGCACGACACTGCCGGCAGCAACGCAGCCGCACGGACCGCCGCGTTCGCCGCCGCCGGCGGCTGGCTGGCGTTGTCGCTGCTGGTGCTGTTCGTCGAGCAGCGGCGGCGGCTGTCGGCACTGCGGCAACGCAGCCGGCGCGAACTGGAAACCGTGCTGCGGCAGCACGCGCAGGAATTGCGCACGGCGCGCGATGGCCTGGTGGATGCCGCCCAGCGCGCCGACAGCGGCCTGAGCCGCAGCCTTGAACACCTTCCGCAAGGCGTGGTGATCATCGATGCCGACCTCAACCTGGTCGCCTGGAACCAGCGCTACGTCGACCTGTTCCGGTTCCCGGCCGAGCTGTTGCAGGTCGGCGCGCCGATCGAAGCGCTGTTCCGCTTCAACGCGCGGCGCGGGCTGCTCGGACCCGGGCCGATCGAAGAGGCGATCGCGCGCCGCGTCGAACACCTGCGCAGTGGCCGCCCGCACCTGCGCGAGAGCGAAAAAGACGACGGCACCGTGCTGGAAATCCGCGGCAACCCGCTCCCGGACGGCGGCTTCGTGACCAGCTACGCCGACATCACCAGCTACAAGAACGCCGCGCGCGAGCTGCGCTCGATGGCCGACGCGCTCGAACACCGCATCGTCGAGCGCACCCGCGACCTCGAACAGGCCCGGCACGAGGCCGAGAGCGCCAACCGCTACAAGACCCGCTTCGTCGCCGCCGCGGTGCACGACCTGCTGCAGCCGCTCAATGCGGCGCGGATGTTCGTCTCGGCCCTGCGCGGGCACCTGCGCGACGATGCCAGCCGCCAGGTCGCCGATAGCGTGGAAGGCGCCCTGAGCGCGCAGGACGCCATCCTCGCCAGCCTGCTGGATATCTCGCGGATGGAATCGGGCCAGCTGCAGCCGCAACCGCGCGACTTTGCGCTGCAGGGCCTGCTCGACGCGCTGCTTCGGGAATTCGGCATCATCGCGCACCACCGCGGCCTGCAGCTGCGCGGCGTGGCGACCACCGCAGTGGTGCGCAGCGACGAGGCCCTGCTGCGGCGCATCCTGCAGAACTTCCTCTCCAATGCAGTGCGCTATACCCGCCACGGCCGCATCCTGGTCGGCTGCCGGCGCGAGGGCGGGCATCTGCGCATCGAAGTGCACGACCAGGGGCCCGGCATTCCCGACAGCCGCCTGGAGGAGATCTTCGAGGAGTTCCGCCGTCTCGACGATGGCGACCAGCGCGGCGCCGGGCTTGGCCTGGCCATCGTCGAGCGCATCGGCCGCGTACTCGGCCATCGCATCGCGGTGCGCTCGCGCCTGGGCCGCGGCAGCGTGTTCTCGGTGCGGGTGCCGCTGGGTGACGCCGCCGCAATAACGGCAGGCGCCATCGCAACGCCCGTACTCGAGGACGCCGACGACCGCCTCCGCGGATGCCTGGTCTGGAGCGTGGACGACGATCCAGGCGCATGCGTAGCGACCGGTGCCTTGCTTGAGCGCTGGGGTTGTGCGGTGGGCTTTGCTGGTGGCTCGCATCAAGCCCTGGACACCGCAACACCGAAGAATCGTCCAGAGTTGCTTTTGCTCGACGTACAGACCGATCCGACTTGCGGCCCGGACCTGTATCTTCAACTGTGCGAACGCTGGCAGGGCGCGCCCGCGCTGATTCTGGTCAGCGCCGAGCCGGGTGAAGCCCTGCGCCGCTACGCCGCTGCGCAGGGCTGGGGCTTGCTGGCCAAGCCAGTGCGGCCACCGGCACTGCGTGCCCTGATGTCGCAACTGCTGTTGCGCCGGGCCTGAGCGACTCAGACAGGCGCAGGCTGCGGGCGCAAACGGCCGGCAACGATATCCTCGGCCAGCCCGAAGGCCAGGGTCATGCCCAATCCACCACCGCCCAGCGCATTGACCAGCACCACTCCGGGCAGCACCTCGACCACCCATTCGCTCTGCTCATTGGTCAGCCGCGGATAGATCCCGTGCCAGGTCTGCTCCAGCCGCATATCCGGGAACCGGGCGAAGCGCGCCAGGTACGCGAGGATGCGCGCGTTGATCGCGTGTTGGTCGAATGGATCATGGGTATGCGCGTAGGCATGCGAGTCGCCCACGGCGATTTCGCCGGCGCCATTCTGCGAGGCCATCACGTGGATGCCGTTTTCCAGCAGCCCGGCATACTCGTGCCGGCAGCGCTCGCGTAGTGGCGCAATGTCGGCAACTTCAGCGAAGCCTGGGTAATGGATCAGCGACAACCCGCCGCACAGCGCAGGCCCCATGCGAAATCCATCCGGCTGCGCCACCAGGCGCAGCATCTGCAGCTTGCAGCGGGTCAGCGGCGCGGCCGCGTGCACCTGCGGGAACAATTGCTCGAACTCGGCGCCGTTGCACAGGTAGACCTCGTCGGCATCGAACCGGCGATTGCCCGACCAGACCCGTCCGGTCTCCACCCCGGTCACCGGTGTGGCCCAGGCGAACTGCACCTGGTGCCGCGCCTGCAGATACCCGGCCAGTTGCGGCAGCGCCTGGCGTGGGTCGACGACCAGTTCGTCGCCGCCATGCAGCGCTCCACGCAGTCCTTCCGTGACCAGCGCGGGCGACAACGCCTTGGCCTGCACCGCGTTCAGCAGGCGCAACGGCCGCAGGCCCTGATTGGCGGCGTAATACTGACCGAGCACGTCCCACTCGTCCTGCGCATGCGCGACGTGCAGCGAGCCGGCAGGGTCGTGCCAGAGTCCCGCTGCGGTGGCAAGTTCCAACCAGGCAGCGCGCGAGCGCAGCGCGCGCTCGTACAGCACGCCGTTGCGCACGCCGATCGGCCAGACCATGCCGAAATTCCGGATCGAGGCGCCGACCGCGCGCTCGTGGCGCTCCAGCACGGTGACCCGGGTGCCGCGCAGGCTCAGCGCGCGGGCCATGGCCAGGCCGGCGATGCCGGCGCCGACGACGAGGGCAGTAGGTGTACTCATGGGTGCTCCATAGGCAGAGAGGGATCAACCGAAGACACAGGCGGGACCCGCGCAGCGGCGAGGTGGTGGAAGAACCACAGTGCGATCGCGGTACCGGCGATACCGGCCAGTGGCAGCACTTGCGCCGCCGTGGCGAAGCGCTGCACCCAGCCGCTGCCGGCGGGTGACCATTGACTGGCGAACAACGCCGTGCAGCTGCCGAAGTAGGCGACGGTGTCCAACAGATAGGCGAAGAAGCCGACGTTGCCACGGATACGAAAGGTGGCGATCAACCGCTCGAAGAACGCGCAGTTGAACGGCACGTAGGCCATCGACAGGCACAAACCGGTCAGCGCAATCCATACCAATGGCGGCAATGCGCCACGGCTGAAAAGCAACGTGGCACCGAGCACACCGGCCAGGCCGGCAAGCATGAGGCCATGCAACCAGAACAAGCAGCACGCGTGGTCACGCAGGCGCACCAGCGTGGCGGCGGAGACAAGTGCAGCGAGCGTGGCCGGCAGTTCCAGCCACAGGAACAACCCGGAGGCGCCACCGTGGCCCAACTCGACCAGCAGATCGGCCTCGAAGTTGTCGCGCACCTCGCGCAGCACCGCGATGACGACATAGCCGATGGCCAGCGGCGCCAGCCCAGGCAGGAACTGGCGCAGCAAGCGCCGCCGCGCGAGCCGCCCCAGCGGCTTGCGCGCGGTGCGCGCGGCGTGGTCGTCGATATCCGGCGGCGGCAGCCGCGCGAGTTGGCGCATGCAGAGCAGCAACAACGGCAGGTATAGCGCGGCGCAGGCGAACGGCATCCATGCTGGATCCACGCCAAGCAGCAATAGCTGCTTACCGACCGCTTTGGCCATGGCCGAGGAGAAGATCAGGCTCGCCGCCAGCAACGCCGCCATCGCCTCGGTGCCGCGTCGCCCTTCCAGATAGCTGAAGACCACGCCCCACACCAGCCCGAGCAGCAGGCCGTTGCAGAACAGCATTGGCCAGCGCAGCGCCGCCGGCAGCAGAGCGAATCCCAGCCAGCTCAGCCACGCACCGCCGACAATGCCGAGCAGCAGCGGCTGGCGCGCGTCCGGCCGTAGCCGGGCGATCAGGCCAATGCCGACGAACTTGCTACCCGCATAGCCGATTGTTTGCGCCATCACCAGCCAGACTTTGTAGTCCAGCCCCGCGAACGCGGCCTGCTCGTAGGCGGCGGCGGCGAATGGCTTGCGAAAGGCGTACATGCAGGCATACGTGGCCATCGCCGCCAGGCCCGGCCACAGCCAGTCACGCCAACCGGGAGTGGCGTGCATAGGCAAGGTGCGGGTGCTCATGCGGTCTGCGGCAGGCCGAGCAGTGCCGGCAACGCATCCAACGCATTGATCACATAGTCGGGGCCGAGCGCGGACAGTTCGGCCTGCCCATGCGCACCGCTGGCCACGGCTACGCAAAGGCCTACACCGGCCGCGCGCGCCTCGGCGATGTCGACCGGCGTGTCACCGACCTTCGCCACGCTGGCGGGGTCGACGATGCCGCAGCGCTGCATCAGCAACTGGATCATGTCTGGTGCCGGTCGCGCGGCGCCAACTTGGTCGCTGGCCACCCAGGTATCGATGAGCGCCTCCCATTGCAGGCGCCGCAGCAACGCGGCGGTCAGGTGGGTACAGAAGCCGGTATTCAGCGCCACCTGCACGCCGGCGCGGCGCAGCCGCGCGAATACGGCCTCGGCCCCGGGCAGCGGCTGCACGCGCGGGTCCTGCTCAAGGCTGACGCGCATGCGCGCGACGAACTCGGCATGCACCGAGGCTACCAGTGGGGAATCGGCCCCGACGCCGAGCAGTTGCGCGATCGCTTCCGGCTTGGCGTAGCCCATCCATTCGCGCACCTGCGCCGGTTCCATCAACCGGCCAGTCGAGTGCAACGCCCCCAGGAAGGCCAGCTCAACCAGGCCCGGATCGGCCACGGTCGTACCGGCGATGTCGAACACCACGAGTTGAATCTGCATGTTTTGCTCCTGAACCAGTGCAGCCAGCGTGCGCGGCGCGTACGTAGCCAAGGCGACAGGCGCTGTACACCGCTGCGTGCGTGTACACATTGCTCAGAACAACAGGCGCACCCGCGCGGTGTCGAAACGGTGCAGGCACAGCTTGAGTGGCCGTGATTGGGCGTCCAGCGCCAGCACGCCGAGGCACAGCGCGAGCGGGTCACCCGCGCCCGCACGCACTCGGCCGCCATCGGCTTCAACCCAGCAATGGCGGCGGCACGCCGGGGAGACGCCGCTCAGGCCAAGCGCGCTGCCCAGACCGTGTCCTTCGGACAAGTACCTCGCTAGTGGCGGGCAGCTGGCCGCCGGCAACCAGGCCTCGGTGCTCGCCAGCAACTGGTCTTCGGCCATCACCTGGTAGGCCAGGTGCATCAGCGGCCCCGGCAGACGTGCCGGCACGCGCTCATGCAGGTGCGGGGGCAACGCCAGTACGGTGTCGCAGGCGCGCAGTTCGCAGCGCGCGGCCACACCCAGGCCGTGCAGGTGTTCGGGCAGGAAGAGGCAGACCTGCAGCGGCAACGGCAATCGCGGCACGATCACGCGCGCCGCCTGTGCGCTGAGCAGGCCCTGCTCGCGCAGCAATGCCAGACTTTTGCGCACGGTGTGGCGATGCACGCCGAAACGCGCGGCCAACTGCGACGCGGCAGGCAACGCTTCGTCGTTACGCCAGTGGCCCTGGCGAATCTCCTCGGCCAGGACAGCGGCGATACGGCGCCATGCCGGGCGTGCCGATCTGCAGTGCTGTCCCACGCCTGCCCTTTCCATCCGTGACTCCCACCGTCCTGTGGCAAGCCTTGGGCATTGCGGGTGAGCTGTCACCCCTGGGACTGCATCGATCGCGCCACGTTCAGAGGCCGCTTTCGGGCTCCAGCGCCTTGACCAGCACCGCAGCCTGGGTGCGGCTGTAGCAGTCGAGCTTTTTCAGGATCGCGGTGACGTGCACCTTCACCGTGTTCTCGGCCAGCCCCAGTTGATGCGCGATCTGCTTGTTGAGCAGGCCATCGGCCAGGCACAGCAGCACCCGGAACTGTTGCGGCGTGAGCTGGGCGAGGTTGGCCGCCAGCCGCGCGTCGGCCTCGGAGCGCTCGGCCTGCATCGGCGGGAACGCGCTGCCGCCTTCCAGCACCGCCATTACCGCCGCGCCTATCGCCTCGGCCGGCGCTGATTTGGAAATGAATCCGACGGCGCCGAACTGCTGCGCACGGCGCACCACGCGTGGATGGTCGTTGGAGGAAATGATCACCACCGGCACCTGCGGATACTCGCCACGCACGTGCAGCAAGGCCGAAAAGCCGCGGGCCCCCGGCATCGCCAGGTCCAGCAACACCAGGTCGATCTCCGGGTGCTGGCCAAGGGTCTCGCTCAAGCCGGCGGCACTGGCCGCTTCGAGCATTTTCGCCGTGGGCAAGGCTTCGCGCAGCGCGTGCATGACCGCGGCGCGAAACAGTGGGTGGTCGTCAACGATGAGTAGGGTCGGGCCGGTCATGGCCACAGTCTGGCACGGGTGAGACGTAGTTCACGCTGACCTTGAATGTCATTAGAAAAATCTCACGACTTGGCGAGTAGTCGCACTTTCGACAGGGCATCCAGCCGCCCGCCTCCTAGTCTGCTCCCCGGCAACGACATGCCAGCAGCGCACCGCCTGGGAGGGTAGAGATGCAACGCAAGCGAAATACCGCCAAGCGCAGGGTCTGCGCCTTGGCACTGCTCTTCACCGCGGCGCCGGTCGGCCCGGCCGGTGCCAGTGAGCGCCCCTTCAGCGCCGAGATCGGCGGCCGGTTGCACCTGGACTTCGCCGACTTCGGCAACGACGACCGTGGCCCGCCGAACCGCAACGCCACTGAAGTGCGCCGTGCCTGGCTCGATGTATCGGGGCGGCTGTACTCGCTGCGCTACAAGGTCGAGGGCGATTTTTCCGACAGCCACGACGTCGTCGCCCGCGATGTGTTCCTCAGCCAGCGCTTCGGCGAGGCCGGCACGCTCACGCTGGGGCAGTTCAAGCAGCCGTTCTCGCTCGACGACCGTACCGGCTCCAACTACGGCAGTTTCCTCGAACGCGGCAGCGCCGCAGGCACCCTGGCGCCGCTCTACCGGCTGGGCGCCGGATGGCTGGCGGCTGCTCGCGGCGCGACCTTCGCCGCGAGCGCCTACAGCCTGCAGAACATCGACGTGACTGCGGCCAAGGGCTACGGGCTGGCCTCGCGCCTGACCTGGTCGACTGCAGCCACTGAGCGCGACGTGCTGCACCTGGGCCTATCGCTGGCCAGCGAATACCACGATCGTCCCGGCGCCCCCGGGCGCCCGGCGCTGAAGATCCGGCCGCGCCCGGCCGGCCACTTGTCGGACAACAGCCGCATCACCCTGGTCGACTTCTCCGCGGGCCGCGACACCCGCGTACACAAGTGGTCGCTCGAATACGCCGCCGTGCATGGCCCGCTCTCCTGGCAGGCCGAATGGAGCGGCGCGCGCCTGCGCGACGGCCTGCAGCACGGCCAGGCCCAGGCCGCCTACGTGCTGCTGAGCTGGTTCGTCAGCGGGCAATCGCGCCGCTACGACGCCGCCAGCGGCCGCTTCACCCGCATCGGTGGCATCGCGAGCAAGTGGGGCGCGGTCGAACTGGCGGCGCGCTACGACACGATGTGGGGCAGCCAGTCTCTCGACGACGGTCCGGTGTTGCGCAGCGGCCGCACCGAAGCCTTCACCCTGGGCGCCAACTGGTACCTGCGGCCGAACCTGCGGCTGATGTTCAACCTGATCCACAGCCGCAACCTCGACCGTCTCTCGGGCACCACGCTCGACCGCACCCGCGCGCTGACCGGCCGCCTCCAGTACGACTTCTGAGGAAACCTCATGCTGACTATCCTGGGCTACGGCATGGTCGTGGCGTTCATGGCATTGATCATGACCCGGCGGCTCTCGCCGCTGGTGGCATTGACCCTGGTACCGATCGCTTTCGCGCTGCTCGCCAGTGCTGCGGTCGGCGGCTTCGACACCAGCATCCGCGACATGATGCTGGACGGCATCCGCAAGATCGCACCGACCGCGGTGATGCTGATGTTCGCCATCCTGTACTTCGGCGTGATGATCGATGCCGGCCTGTTCGATCCGCTGGTGCGCCTGATCCTGCGCGCGGTTGGCGACGATCCGGCGCGCATCCTGGTCGGCTCGGCGGTGCTGGCCATGGCCATCGGCCTGGATGGCGACGGCTCGACCACCTACATGATCACGCTGTCGGCGATGTTGCCGCTGTACGAGCGCTTGCGCATGGACCCGCTCAAGCTGGCCGCCGTCACCATGCTGTGCAGCGGGGTGATGAACCTCACCCCCTGGGGAGGACCTACCGCGCGGGCCGCCACCGCCCTGCGCGTGGACCCCACCGAAGTCTTCCTGCCCTTCATCCCGGCGATGGTGGTCGCACTGGCCGCGATCCTGGCGTTCGCCTACTGGCTCGGCCTGCGTGAGCGCAAGCGGCTGGGCCGGCTGGTGCTGCCGACCCTCGACGGCCACCCCGCACTCCCCGAGGCAGAAGACAGCGACGGCCTGAAGCGCCCGCGCTTGCGCTGGATCAACGCACTGCTGACCCTGGCACTGATGACCGCACTGGTACTCGGCCTGCTGCCAATGTCGGTCCTGTTCATGCTCGGCTTCGCCGCAGCGGTGCTGTTGAACTACCCCGACCTGGCCGAACAGCGTCGGCGTGTCATCGCACATGCCGGCAACGTGCTGCCCGTGGTCTCGGTGATCTTCGCCGCCGGCATCTTCACCGGCATCCTCTCCAACACCGGCATGGTCGAAGCGATGAGCCAGAGCTTCCTGGCAGTATTGCCGGAGTCCCTGGGACCTTACCTGGCCGTGATCACCGCGCTGGCCAGCCTGCCCTTCACCTTTTTCATGTCCAACGACGCCTTCTACTTCGGCGTGCTGCCGGTGCTATCCGAGGCAGCGGCCGCGTACGGCATCACCCCGGTGGAGATGGCGCGCGCCTCGTTGATAGGCCAGCCGGTGCACTTGCTCAGCCCGCTGGTGCCGGCCACCTACTTGCTGGTGGCGCTGGCCAAGGTGGAATTCGCTGCGTTCCAGCGTTTTACCTTGAAGTGGGCGACTTTGGTATGCGGAGTTCTGCTGCTGTGCGCGTTGGCGTTCGGGTTGTTTCCGTTGATCGGCCGCAGTGCACCGATCTAGGGGCGGGCGCGCAGCTAATGAGCGCCCACCGGCGCATCCACCCCAGTCAACCGATCCATGCGAATCCGGTTAGCGAACAGCGAAAACGCCAGCATCCCCGCCAGCCCACTCGCCCGGCTCACCCAATGCGGCAACCAGCGCGGCGGAGCCAGCACTCCCGCCTCGAACAACGGCGCAAACGGCGCAACGTCTTCCAGCGCCATCTTGCCGGCGAACAACCAGCGGCACAGGCGCAGCTCATCGCGCTGCAGGGAGTGGCGGAAGAAGGTGTGCACCGCCACCAGCCCACGCAGGTACACCGTGTCCTTGCTGAAGGCGTGGCCGCCACTCGTGGGCACACCACGGAACACGCGCTGGGCCGAGGCGAAGCTCTCCTCCGCGCTCTGACCGGCCTGGCGGAAATAGTCGAACACCTGGAGGAAATCGGCACCGTCGCGCGCCATCGCGATCGCCTCGATGCGCAGGCTGATCCGCTTCATGCGCCCGATATCGATGCTGCCGGTGATCTGCTCGGCGAACGTGGCCAGGCCTTCCTGGGTCGCGGTAACGCGTGGTGAAGACAGCGCCAGGCTCGGCAGGCGCACCTGCTCGCGCCCGTTCAAGGCAGTGAGGGAATGCACCAGCGCTTCATGGTGGAACAGCTGCGCGCGGTCATAGTCGCTGAACATCGCGCCGCTGCGCAGGCGAATGCGGTGCGCGCCGGCGGCGGCCTTGGCGATCAGGTCCGGGTCCAGTTCGACCGTGATAATGCGTTGGTCGAAGAATTCGTCCAGGTCACTCTGCAACTGCAGTTGCAAGGCGGTGGCCGACACCGGGATCTGCTCTTCCGGGGCCAGCAACTCGGTGTCGAGCTCGGCGGCGATCTGGATGAAGTGGCGCGCCGCGTCGCGGGTGGTGGGGCCCTGCCCCGGCATTGGATCGTCCGGCAGTCCGAACAGCTGCGCCGAATAGTCACCGGCCGCGGTGGTGCCCAGCGATTCGAGCAGCGCGGCCGCCAGGTCCCAACTATGGATCGACGCACGCAGGTAGGCGCCGAGCGGATGTTGCGGATCGGCGGCCGAAGCGATCGCGTCCAATTCGCGGCGGACATCGCTGAAGTCCAGCTTCGGGTAGACCACCTGCGGCAGCCGCGGCCGACCGTGCGCCACGCTTTCCAGGAACGGGGCCTGCAGCGACGACGGCCAACTGGTCAGGCCGAGCAGCCGGATGCCGCGCACCGCGTCCACCATTCGCGCGTCCAGTGCAGCGTGGCGGGCGAGCTCGGCGTCAGCGGCCATCACTTCCGGCGCTTCTCGACCGGCCGTTTGGGCGGGGTCTTGCCGGCCACGCGGGTCTCGGCCTTCTGCGCCAGGCGCATGGCGAGCTTGTCGGCTGCGCCGGCAACTTCGTCGCGCAATTTGAAATAGTTGGCCACCCGCGCCGGGTCGACCTCGCCGGCCTCGATCGCCGCGCGCACCGCGCAGCCCGGCTCGGCGCCATGCGAGCAGTCGCGGAAACGGCATTGCGCAGCCAGCGCCTCGATATCGGCAAAGCCGCCGTCGGCCAGTGCTTCCTCGCCGGTGGGCTTGAGCTCGCGCATGCCCGGCGTGTCGATGACACAGGCGCCCGAGGGCAACGTCATCAACGAACGGTAAGTGGTGGTGTGGCGGCCGCGCGAGTCGTTGTCGCGCACTTCGCCGGTGCGCATGCGCTGCTCGCCCAGCAAGGTGTTGGTGAGGGTCGATTTGCCAGCACCGGAGGAGCCGACCAGCACCACGGTTTGCCCGGCGCCCAGCCACGGCGCCAACGCCGACACGCTCTGCGGGTCCTTGGCGTTGACCGCGCGCACGGCTACTTTCTGCGCGGCCAGCTCGACCAGCGCGGCGACCGCGCCGGGCACGTCGGCACCGGTGTCGGCCTTGGTCAACACCACCACCGGCTCGGCGCCACCGCTGCCAACCAGCAGGCGGTAGCGTTCGATCCGGCGCGGATTGAAGTCGGCATCCAGGCCGCAGACGATGAACACGGCATCGATGTTGGCGCCGATCACCTGCTGCTGGTAATGCTCGCCGGCCGCTGCGCGCTTGATCGCGGTGCGCCGCGGCAGCAGCGCGACAATCCGCTTGCCCTCCATCAATACCCAGTCACCGACCGCGGCGCGCTCGTGCGCGGCCGAATTGCGCTTCTTGAACCCGGGGGGCCGTTGCCATTCCGGTGGCGATTCGGCCTTGATCGAAGCCTCCGGCGTATCGGCCACGACATAACCGGAGCGGTGCTGCTCGATCACCCGGGCCGGCCGCGCCTGCGGATGGGCAGCCATCATGTCCTGCCAGGCCGGCAGCTCAGGGGGGCCAGGCCAGGGCCAGCCGATCACGCGCAGGGCGCTGTAGTCCGGGGAGGTTTCACTCATGCGGGGATTCTAGGGCCTGCGTGCGGGCAAGTGGCCGATGTGGAGCCGGCCCTGTCTGGGCAGGATGCGGTTGCCATTGGCGCCGGGCCTCGCCTTCCGCACCGCCGCAATTCCGCTACCATGCGGTTTCCAGCCAATCCGGCCCCCCGAACCATGTCCAATACGCCCCTGAAGCCGCTCGCCATCCGCGAGCGCCTGTCCGAAGTCCGCTACGAGATCCGCGGCGAACTGGCGCGGCGAGCCCGGGACCTGGAGGCGCAGGGCCACAAGCTGATCAAGCTCAACATCGGCAACCCCGGCGCATTCGGCTTCCGCGCCCCGGAACACCTGCAGCGCGCAATCGCCGACGACATGGGCCGGACCGATCCCTATACCCACCAGCAGGGCCTGCCGGTGGCCCGCGAGGCAATCGCCGAGTGCTATGCGCGCCGCCAGCACCCGGACGCGCATCCGGACCGCATCTTCCTTGGCAACGGCGTCAGCGAGTTGATCGACCTGGCGCTGCGCGCCTTGCTCAACCCGGGCGACGAAGTGCTGGTGCCCTCGCCGGACTACCCGCTGTGGTCGGCCGCCACCATCCTCAACGATGGCCGCCCGGTCTACTACCGTTGCGCGCCGGAGAACGGCTTCCATCCCGACCCGGTGGAAATCGAGGCACTGGTGTCCTCGCGCACCCGCGCCATCGTGCTGATCAACCCGAACAACCCCAGCGGCGCCAGCTACTCGCGCGAACTGCTGGAGAAGATCGTCGCCATCGCCCGCCGCCACGACCTGTTGTTGCTGGTGGACGAGATCTACGACCAGATCCTCTACGACGATGCCACCTTCACCTCGCTGGCCCCGCTGGCCGGCGACCACCCCTGCGTAACCTTCGGCGGGTTGTCGAAAGTGCATCGCGCCTGCGGCTGGCGCGTGGGCTGGGCGCTGCTGTCCGGCGCCGCCGAGCGCGTCAACGATTTCCGCAACGCGCTCGACCTGCTCGGCGCATTGCGCCTGTGCGCCAACGTGCCGGGCCAATACGCGATCGTGGCGGCGGTCAATGGCGAGGACACCATCTCCGCGCTCACCGCGCCCGGTGGCCGCCTGTACGAGACCCGCCGTGCGGTGATCGAAGCCTGCGAAGCCAGCCAGCATCTGTCGCTGGTGGCGCCGGCCGGCGCGCTGTATGCGTTCCCGGCGGTGGTCGGGCATGCCGCGCGCGGCTTCGACGACCATGAGTTCGCGCTGGAACTGATGAACGAGGAAGGCGTGCTGGTGGTGCCGGGCTCGAGCTTCAACGTGCCTTACCGCAACCACTTCCGCGTCACGTTGTTGCCGGAGGCCGCGGTGATGCGCGATGTGTTCGCGCGCATCGACCGGGCGTTGTCGCGGCGTGCCGAGACTGCGCACAAGGTCGTACCACTGAAACCGCGCAGCGCCGCATGAGGGATGTGGCGGCCGCGCGTTTCCTCGCGCTCGGCGACTCCTACACGATCGGCGAGGGAGTGGCCGAATCGGCACGCTGGCCGGTGCAACTGACCGCACTGCTGCGGGCCGAGGGCCTGGCCCTGGCCGACCCGGAGATCATCGCCACCACCGGCTGGACCACCGACGAGCTGCAGGCTGGCATCGCCACTGCGGCGCCGACCGGGCCGTTCGCGCTGGTCAGCCTTGGCATCGGCGTGAACAACCAATACCGCGGGCGCCCGCTGGAGGAGTACGGCGAGCAGTTCGCTGCGGTGCTGGCCCAAGCCATCGACTACGCGGGCGGCGATCCGGTGCGGGTGATCGTGCTCTCGATTCCGGACTGGGGCCTGACGCCCTACGCGCGCCAGCAGAGCCGCGATGCCGAGCTGGTCGCCAGCGAGATCGACGCCTTCAATGCCGAGGCCGCGGCCCGTTGCACCCAGGTCGGCGTGGTCTTCGTCGACATCACCGCCGACAGCCGTGAGCAGGCGAGCGACCCGACGATGCTGGCCGACGATGGCCTGCACCCTTCCGCGCTGATGTACGCGCACTGGGCGCACCAGGCGTTGCCGGTGGCGCGGCGCGCGCTCTCCAGCTGAGCCCCTACGCACGCATGGACGCGGCGATCATCGAGACCGTTCCCACTGGCATGCCGCGCGAGCGTGCACGAAGCATCGCCAATGCGTTCCTGCCGGCGCGCCGTTGGGGCAATCGTTACGACTACCACTACGTGCAGGCCAAGTTGCGCACCGACCCGCTGTATCCCGGCGTCACCGCCGTGCTGCGCGATATGCCGTGGCCGGTGCTCGACCTCGGCTGCGGACTCGGCCTGCTGGCGCACGCCTTGCGTGCGGACGGCCAGGCACAGGGCTACCGCGGCGTCGATATCGACGCGGCGAAGATTGGCCGCGCCCGAGTGGCCGCCGCGCGCGCCGGCCTGGCGAGCGTCGCCTTCGACGCCATCGACCTGAGCGGCTCGCTGCCTGACCACAACGGCAGCGTTGCCGTGCTGGACGTGCTGCAGTACCTGCCGGCCGCGCAACAACAGGCGCTGCTGGCCGCGGCGGCGGCACGCTTGGCCCCGGGGGCGCCGTTGGTGATCCGCACGCCATTGGCGGGGGATCATGCGCGCGGTTGGGTGACCCGCCTCAGCGACCGCCTGGGACATCTCAGCGGCTGGATGCGCACCGCGCCACGGGCGTACCCGACGCGCGAGGGATTGCTGGCGACATTGGCTGGCCATGGATTGCAGGCAAGCTGCACGCCGCTTTATGGCAACACGCCGTTCAACAATTGGTTGGTGGTGGCGTCGAGGCGGTGACCGGGTTACTGGCTTCGCGCATTGGGCCATCAGCTGCGACTGCCATCTGACAGATCGCGACGCCACTGGTCGGGGCTGAAGCCCCTCCTACAACATCAACCGCGGCTGCCCAGCGCCAACGCGGATGCTTCCGGCAACGCCGCGCGCAAGCCGCGCGCTTCCAGGGCCTGCAAGACGCCGGCCAGGATTTGCGGGTTGTGCCCGTGTTCGGCACCTTCATGCAGCAGCACGATGGCGCCCGGCGCCAGGTCGCGCTCGATCCGCGCCACGGTTTGGTCAGGCTCGCATTGCACGCCGTCGAAACCGCGTGCGCTCCAGGCCACGCGTTGGAGTCCGTGCGCGTGCAACGGCGCGGCGACAAACGGGTTGGTCATGCCGACCACCGAGCGGTACCAGCGCGGCGCCTGGCCAGCGATCGCACGCAACGTCTCCTGCGCCTGGCCAATCTCGCGCGCCATTGCCCTGGGGCCCAGTGCCCAGAACCAGGCCTGCGGGTGGCTATGGCTGTGGTTGCCGAGGTCATGCCCGCGACGCAGGATTTCCTGCACCAGCGCCGGCCGCTGCGCAGCACGCTCGCCGACCAGGAAGAAGGTGGCCTTGGCGCCATGCGCATCGAGCAGGTCGAGCATGGCCGGGGTGTCGTCGGAAGGGCCGTCGTCGATCGTCAGCCACACCGCCGCGTCCGGCCCCGGCCGGCGCCACAGTACCGGCGCGTAGAGGCGCGAGCGCGGCAGGAACACCTGGCCCATGAAATACGCGTGGCTGAGCACCATCGCCGGCAAGCCGACCCTCCAGCCATAGCGCCACCACAGCGCCACCACCAGCAGTTGCGAGGCGCCCAGCGCCCAGGCCCAGCGATGGCGCGGCCGCGCGGGCGGCGGCAGGGCATCGCGATACAGTGTTTCCGGCGCAGTCATGCCGCCATGATCGCACGCCGGTAGAATGATGGGTCCCCAACCCTGGTTGTCTCCGATGTCTCTCGATCCCGCCCTGCGCTCGCGCATCGAATCGCTGCTCCAGTCCAACCGCGTCGTCCTGTTCATGAAGGGCCAGCCCGGCATGCCGCAGTGCGGCTTCTCGGCCAAGGCGGTGGGCGCGCTCGAAGGCCTCGGCGTGGACTACGCGCACGTCAACGTGCTGGCCGACCAGGAAATCCGCGAAGGCATCAAGGCCTACGGCGACTGGCCGACGATCCCGCAGCTGTACATCGACGGCGAACTGGTCGGCGGCAGCGACATCATCGAGCAGATGGCCAATAGCGGTGAGCTCAGCGGCCTGCTCGGCCTGCAGGCGCCGGACCGCACGCCGCCGTCCATCACCATTACGCCGGCCGCGGTGGAAATGCTGAAGGGCGCGCTGGCCGATGCCCCCGGCGCGGCGTTGTCGTTGTCGATCAACGCGCAATTCCAGCCGAACTTCCAGCTGGTGCCGGCCGATGCCAACGCCATTGCCGCCGAGTCCAACGGCCTGCGCGTGCAGTTCGACCTGCCCAGCGCCCGCCGTGCCGAAGGCATCACCATCGACTGGGTGGACGACATCCGCGGCAAGGGCCTGGCGATCGACAACCCGAACGCGCCCAAGCCGGTGCAGGAACTGGCCGTGCGCGATGCCGCCGACCGCGTTACTGCCGGCAGCGTGATCCTGGTGGACGTGCGTCCGCCGGAAGAGCGCGCTATCGCCTCGGTGAACGTGGCCTTCCGCAGCCTGGACGGCAACGGCCGCGCCGAACTCGAGTCGCTGCCGAAGGACTCCGCGCTGGCTTTCCTGTGCCACCGGGGTGGCCGCAGCCTGCAAGCGGCCGAGCAGTTCCGCGCGCTGGGTTTCAACCAGGTCTACAACGTCACCGGCGGCATCGATGCGTGGTCGGACGAGGTGGATGGCGGCGTGCCGAAGTATTGAGCAAGCATGCTCGGTGAAAAAACGCCGCTTTTGCGGCGTTTTTTTTGGGCTGGGGCCGATGCGGCACTGGCCGGGGTGATCTCCGGTCGGGGCTTAAGCCCCTCCTACAAGGGGGCTGTGCTAGCCGGCGAAGCCACCTTCGTCCAGGTAGCGTTGCTCCTCGGCGGTGGTGTCGCGGCCCAGTGCGGCGTTGCGGTGCGGGAAACGACCGAAGCGGGCGATGATGTCGCGATGCAGTACCGCCCACTGGTCGGCTCCCGGTTCGGGCAGGCCGCGGTGCAATTCCAGCGAATGCGCTTGTTCGGCCGGATCCTCGCTGTGCTCGAACGGCAGGTAGAAGAACATTCGCAGCGCCGGCGCCACCGCGCGGTCGTAGCCGGCAGCCACGGCGCGCTTGGCATAGTGCAGCGCCAGCCCATCGGTGGCGTAGGAATGGGCGCTGCCGCGAAAGCAATTGCGCGGGAACTGGTCCAGCAGGATCAACAACGCCAGTGCGCCCTCGGCACTGTCCATCCAATCCTCGTACTCGCGCCGGGCCGCAGCGTAGTGGGCGTCGAGGAACTGCTGGCCGAAGCTGGCGTCGAAAGCCTCGCTGCGGCCGAACCAACGCTCCGGGCCGGCCGCTTCCCAGAATTGCAGCACGGCGGCGATCTGCGCTTCGGCCGGGGTTCGGGACATCGTGGCGCCTCGTGCGGGGGGAGCAGGCAGCATGCCGGTTTCCGCCGGTACCCGCTACGCGATCGCCCATGCCTTCCGGGGCTTGGCAAAGCTGCCGACCCTGCACTAGCGTCTGCATTGGCTTGTGCCTCTGCGGAAATCACTGATGCGTCATCTTTTGCTGTCCGGCCTGGCCGGCGTGTTGCTGTGCGGCCCGGCGGCCGCGGCGCCCCGGTTTGTCGAAGATCCTTATCCCAGCACCTACCAGCGGATCGCTTCGCCGCCGGTGCTGATCGAACATGCCACCGTACTGACCGGCACCGGCGAACGCCTGGACGACGCCGACGTGCTGCTGGCCGATGGCCGCGTACAGGCAGTGGGACGCGCGTTGGCCGCACCCGCCAACGCGACACGGGTCGATGGCCGAGGCAAGTGGGTCACCCCGGGCATCATCGATATCCACTCGCACCTGGGCGTGTATCCCAGCCCGGGGGTCAAGGCGCACAGCGACGGCAACGAGATGACCGCGCCGGTGACGCCCAACGTCTGGGCCGAGCATTCGATCTGGCCGCAGGACCCGGGCTTCCTTACCGCCCTGGCCGGCGGCATTACCTCGCTGCAGGTGCTGCCCGGCTCGGCCAACCTGATCGGCGGGCGTGGCGTCACCTTGAAGAACGTGCCGGCCACGACCTACCAGGCGATGAAGTTCCCCGGCGCGCCGTGGGGACTGAAGATGGCCTGCGGCGAGAACCCCAAGCGCGTCTACGGCGAGAAGGGCGGCCCAGCCACGCGCATGGGCAACGTCGCCGGCTACCGCGCCGCGTTCATCGATGCGGCCGAGTACCTGCAGAAGAACGCGCCGAAGAAATCCGCGCCGAAGAAAAAACATTGGTGGAGCAAGGCCGGCGATGCCGACAGCGAAGGCGACAGCGGCGGCAAGCGCGACCTCAAGCTCGACACCCTGGCCGGCGCCATCAATGGCGATATCCGCGTGCACATCCACTGCTACCGCGCCGACGAAATGGCGACCATGCTCGACCTGTCGAAGGAATTCGGCTTCCACATCGCCGCCTTCCATCATGCGGTAGAGGCCTACAAGATCGCCGACCGACTGGCCGCCGAAAACGTCTGTGCCGGCATGTGGGCCGACTGGTGGGGCTTCAAGATGGAGGCCTTCGACGGCATCCAGGAGAACATCGCGCTGGTCGATCGCGCGCCGAAGAGTTGCGCCATCGTGCATTCGGATTCAGAGGAAGGCATCCAGCGCCTCAACCAGGAAGCGGCCAAGGCCATGGCCAGCGCGCGCCGCGCCGGCCTTCAGATAGCGCCCGAGCACGCCATCGTCTGGCTCACCGGCAACGCCGCCAAGGCCCTGGGCATCGAACAGCAAACTGGCACCCTGGAGACCGGCAAGATGGGCGATGTGGTGGTGTGGAATGGCAGCCCCTTCAGCTCCTACGCATTGGCCGAACAGGTCTACATCGATGGTGCCGAGGTCTACGACCGCCAACAGCAGCGCCTGCAACCGACATCGGATTTCATGCTCGGCCAGGAGGTGGCGCCATGAGCCGTGTACTGCTGGCAGGTGCGGTGATGGCGGCGCTGGCGCTGGCCACGGCAACCCCGCTGGCCGCCCAGGACCTGCTGGTGCGCGACGCCACCGTCCACACCGCCACGGCGCAGGGCACGCTCCAGCACGGCGACGTACTGGTGCGCGATGGCGTCATCCGCGCGATCGGCACCGGCCTGGCCGCGCCGGCCGGCGCGGTAGTGGTTGAAGCCAAGGGCCGGCCGCTGACGCCGGCGATGTTCGGCGGCATCACCGAGATCGGCATCGAGGAAGTCTCCGGCGAGGAGGCCACGGTGGACAGTGGGTTGAAGCTGCGCGAGCAGCCGATGCGCCCGGAGTTCGACGTCACCCTGGCCTACAACCCCGACTCGGTGCTGGTGCCCGTGGCCCGCGTAGAGGGCATCGGCTTCACCGCCCTGGGTGCCACCACCGAGGGCGCCTTCATCGCAGGCCAGGGTGGCGTGGTGCGGCTGGATGGCAGCCCCGACCCAATCGGCCCGCGCGCCTTGTTCATTCGCATCGGCGCGGCGGCCTCCGAACTGACCGGCAATTCGCGCGCCGCCCAATGGATGCTGCTCGACCAGTTGGTGGACGAAGCGCGCAACCGCGTACCGCTGGATTCCCCGCATGCGTTGCTGACCCCGGCCGGGCGCGCGGTGCTGGCGCGCTACCTGGCCGGCAATGGCCGCATCGTGGTGCAGGTGGAACGCGCCGCCGACATTCGCCAGTTGCTGCGCTGGGCCCAGCGCGAACACGTGCGCGTAGCGATTGCCGGCGGCAGCGAGGCCTGGAAGGTCGCGCCCCTGCTGGCCGAGGCCAAGGTACCGGTGCTGGTGGACGCACTGGCCGACCTGCCGGCGAACTTCGACGCCGTCGGCGCCACCCTGGACAACGCGGCACGGCTGCATGCGGCCGGCGTGCGCGTGAGCTTCAGCCAGTCTGGCGACGCCTCGCACAATTCGCGCAAGCTGCGCCAGCTCGCGGGTAACGCCGTGGCCCATGGCCTGCCGTGGGAGGCCGGGCTGCAAGGCATGACCGAGGTACCGGCGGAAATCTTCGGCGTGTCGGCGCAGGTCGGCAGCATCGCCGTTGGCAAACGCGCCGACCTGGTGCTGTGGGAAGGCGACCCGCTGGACGTGGCGCATTACGCCGAGCAAGTCTGGCTCGGCGGCCGCGCGATGCCGATGCGCTCGCGGCAGACCGAACTGAGGGACCGCTACATGGGAGCGCCGAACGGGCTGCCCCGCGCCTATACGCGATAAGCCGGCGGGGCGCCGGTACCATGGGCGCCACACCTGCACCGGGAACGCCGATGTCCGCCCCCCACTGGTACTTCGACTTCGTCTCGCCGTTCTCCTACCTGCACTGGCAGAAACTGCGGCAGTTGCCGCAGGCGCGCGACATCGTGCCGGTGCCGATCCTGTTTGGCGCGGTGCTCGACCACCTGGGCATCCGCGGGCCGGCCGAGATCGAGGGCAAACGGCTCTTCACCTATCGCAAGGTGCAGTGGCAGGCCGCGCATGAAGGCGTGCCGCTGCGCTTTCCACCGACCCATCCGTTCAACCCGCTGCCGGCGCTGCGCCTGTGCATCGCCGCCGGGACCACGGTGCACGCGATCGACGCGCTATTCGACTGGCTGTGGCGCGATGGCCTGGCCGGCGATAGCGCGCAGGCGTTGCAGCCACTGGCGCACGCGCTCGGCCTGGACGCCGAAACCGCGGTAGCCGACCCTGCGGTGAAGGCAGCCCTGCGCGCCAATACCGAGCAGGCCCTGGCCGCCGGCGTGTTCGGCGTGCCGACCCTGGAGATCGGCGGCGAGCTGTTCTGGGGCAACGATGCCCATGGCCTGATGGCCACCGTATTGGCCGACCCGGACTGGCTGCGGCGCGGCGAAGCGGCCCGCCTGGCCGAGCTTCCGGTCGGAATCCGGCGGGGTGCCTGACGGCCGCGTCAGGAACCCCCGGCTTACCCTGCCCCCGGTTTTGAGATAGCTTTCACACTCAAAATACAACTCACGCAACAGCCGGAGGGGGCAATGCGTATCGGTATCGTGGTGGATTCGGCCTGCGATCTGCCTGTGGACTACATTGAAAAGCACAACATCGTGCTGTTGCCGATCAGCGTGAGGATCGGCGAAGCGGTGCTGGCGGACCATCGCGACGAAGAGGCCACGCTGAGCTTCCTGCACGCGCACGTGGCCGAACGCGGCCACGAGGCCGAGACCACGCCGTTCTCGGTCAACCAGATCCGCGACCTGTTCCTGGACCGGCTGGTGATCGACTACGACCACGTGTTCTGCATGACCATCTCCAAGATGCGCAGCCAGATCTACGACAACGCGATGCAGGCCAGCTTCGCGATCCTCAACGACTACAAGCCGGTGCGGCAGGGCGCCGGCCACAACTCGCCGTTCGCGCTGCGGGTGATCGACACCCTCAACTTGTTCGCCGGCCAGGGCGTGACCGCGGTCGAGGCAGTGCGCATGCGCGAGGAAGGGGCCAACGTGGCGCAGATCCGCGCGCGGGTGGAGCAACTGGCCGAGAACACCTACGGCTACATGATCCCGCGCGACCTCTACTACCTGCGCAACCGTGCACGCGCCAAGGGTGATCGCAGTGTCGGGCTGATCAGCGCCGCGCTCGGCAGTGCCCTGGACATCAAGCCGGTGCTGCGCGCCTACCGTGGCAACACCGAACCGGTGGCCAAGCTCAAGGGTTTCGAGCCTTCGGTGCAGAAGCTGTTCGAGTTCAGTGCACGCAAGGTCCGCGAGGGCCTGATGACGCCCACGCTGTGCCTCGGCTACGGCGGTGAACTGGCCGAACTGCGCGCCCTGCCCGGTTACGCGTCGCTCAAGGCCGCCTGTGCCGAACACAAAGTGGAGCTGTTCGAGAGCGTGATGAGCCTGACCGGCATGGTCAATGTCGGCAAGGGCGCCGTCGCCGTCGGCTTTGCCGCCACGCCGCATACGTTCAGCGCCTGATGCCGAACCCTCACGCCGCCCACGCGGGCGGCGGCGCTAGGCTGGGCCATCCAAAGAGGAAGCCTGCATGTCCGTAAGTTATTCGATCAGCCTGCCCGACCCTGCCCTGGCCCGCGGCAGCGAACCCAGCGTGAGCTTCAGTGCGCACGGCGCCGACGCCTTTGCCGAGCAACTGCGCGATGCCCTGGCCGACCCGGCCTGGTTCCAGCGCTGGCTGGCGTTGCAGCCGGACCCCGATGAAGTCGATCCGAGCATGGGCATTACCGACCCGGCGGCTACCGTGAGCGGGCAACAGAACGACCTTCGCATCAACTTGGTGGCGAGCACCAGCATTCCAGGCGACATCCTCAAGCACCGCATGCATGTGCTGGCGGGGCGGCATTGGGAATTGCGAAACGTGCGTTGAGGGAACGTGCCTGCCTGACACGTGTCGGGGCTGAAGCCCCTCCTACAAGTTCGCGCTGTGGCTTCTTGTAGGAGGGGCTTCAGCCCCGACAGGCGAGCCTACCGGCCAGCCAGCGCCTGCGCATGCCACGCCACATGCTCTCCAATAAAGCTGGAGATGAAGTAATAGCTGTGGTCGTAACCCGGCCGCATCTGCAAATCCAGCGGATGGCGCGCCGCCTCTGCCGCCGCCTGTAGCAACTGTGGCCGCAGCTGGGTTTCCAGGAACTCATCGGCATCGCCCTGGTCCACCCGCAATGGCGTGCGCGCGCAGGCGTTGGCGATCAGCGCGGTGGCGTCGTAGTCGAGCCAGGCCTCGCGGTCTTCGCCCAGGTACGCAGTGAGCGCCTTCTCGCCCCAAGGCACCTGCGACGGCGCCACGATCGGCGAGAACGCCGAGATGCTGCGGTAGCGCGAGGGATTGCGCAGGCCGATCACGAGCGCACCATGGCCGCCCATCGAGTGACCGCTGATGCCGCGCGCGTCGCTGGCCGGAAACTGGGCTTCGATCAGCGCCGGCAACTCATCGACGATGTAGTCGTACATGCGGTAGTGCGCCGCCCACGGCTGCTCGGTGGCGTTGAGATAGAAGCCGGCGCCCTTGCCAAGGTCGTAGCCCTCGGCGTCGGCGACATCATCGCCGCGCGGGCTGGTGTCCGGCGCGACCAGGATCAGGCCATGCTCGGCGGCGTAGCGCTGGGCGCCGGCCTTGGTGATGAAGTTCTGCTCGGTGCAGGTCAGGCCGGACAGCCAGTACAGCACCGGTAGTTTCATGCCCGAGGCCACCTGCGGCGGCAGATAGACGCCGAGGCGCATGTCGCAGCCAAGCGTGGCCGAGGCGTGCTGCCAGACTTCCTGTTGCCCGCCGAAGCAGGCGTGCTGTTCGATCCGTTGCATGTCCGGCGCCGCTCAGTAATGCACGACCGAGCGGATCGACTTGCCTTCGTGCATCAGCTCGAAGGCATCGTTGATCTCGTCCAGCGGCATGGTGTGGGTCACGAACGGCGCCAATTCGATATCGCCCTTCATCGCATCTTCGACCATCCCGGGAAGCTGCGAGCGGCCCTTGACGCCGCCGAACGCGGTGCCCTTCCAGCTGCGTCCGGTCACCAGCTGGAACGGGCGAGTCGAGATCTCCTGGCCGGCACCAGCCACGCCAATGATCACCGACTGGCCCCAACCGCGATGCGCGCATTCCAGCGCCGCGCGCATCACGTTGACGTTGCCGATGCACTCGAAGGTGTGGTCCACGCCCCAGCCGGTCATCTCGACGATCACCTGCTGGATCGGCTTGTCATAGTCCTTGGGGTTGATGCAGTCAGTGGCGCCGAACTGCTGCGCCAGCTCGAACTTAGACGGATTGGTGTCGATCGCGAACACCCGCCCGGCCTTGGCCTGGCGCGCGCCCTGGATCACCGCCAGGCCGATGCCGCCCAGCCCGAACACGGCAACCGAATCACCCGCCTGCACCTTGGCGGTGTTGTGTACCGCACCGATGCCGGTGGTGACGCCGCAGCCCAGCAGGCACACATGCTCGGGATTGGCGTCGGGGTTGATCTTCGCCAGCGACACCTCCGCCACCACGGTGTACTCGCTGAAAGTGGAGCAGCCCATGTAGTGGTAGATCGGCTCGCCGTTGTAGGAAAAACGGCTGGTGCCATCGGGCATCACGCCCTTGCCCTGGGTCGCGCGCACCGCAACGCACAGGTTGGTCTTGCCCGACTTGCAGAACAGGCACTCACCGCATTCAGCGGTGTACAGCGGAATCACGTGGTCGCCCGGCTTGACGCTGGTAACGCCCTCGCCCACCTCGACGACCACGCCAGCGCCCTCATGGCCGAGCACGACCGGGAACAAGCCTTCCGGGTCATCACCAGACAGCGTGAACGCATCGGTATGGCAGACACCGGTATGGGTAATTTTCACCAGCACTTCGCCCGCCTTGGGCGGGGCGACATCGATCTCGACGATCTTGAGCGGCTGGCCGGGACCGAAAGCGACGGCGGCACGGGATTTCATGGGGGGTCTCCTGCAATGCAATGGGGGGGGAGTTACTTGAGATACGAGCGCACCAGGCCGAGCAGTTCCTGCACCCGCTCGCTGCGTTGGACATCGGACTGGGCGGGCTGGCTGAAGTCTTCGCGGATATGCGATTCGAGCACTTCGGACATCAGCCCGTTGACCGCCCCGCGCAACGCGGCGATCTGCTGCAGCACCGGGCCGCAATCGGCGCCGGCTTCGAGCGCGCGCTCGAGCGCGTCGCATTGGCCGCGGATGCGGCGCACGCGGGTCAGGGCGCGCTTTTTTTCTTCGGGGGAGTGAGGCACTGGGAGGCTTGGTTCGATACTGGGGGGTAGTATGCAGGGTTTGGGGATACGGGGCCAGTGGAGCGGCTGTCGTGAGCGGATAGGCAAAGGTTGTTCCCGAGGCACAACCTTTGCCTCACGGATACCTTCGGAGCGCCTGTTGCCAAGCCAGCCCGCCCCCGCCTTCGCCGAGTGAGTGGAACGCCACGAGCGGGCCTTTGCCCGGCCGAACGTCCGCTATCGGCCAGAAGCGGACACTCGTACACATCTTGGCGGTTCGAGACGATGCTAGCGCGCTACGTCCTTAGCAAAGACCTTCTATCCCTTAGCCATTTGGTCGGCTACGAACTGGACGTCCTTGAGTGCGACTGAAAGCTCGGGGTCTGAGTCGTCAAACTCGCGAATCGCATAAAGGCCAACCATGACGTTGCGAAGGCGGCTGCGATCAGCATTCATACCGTCGCTACGGAATAAACGTATTCAACCTGGACGCAGACGGACTGAAAAATTTGGAACGTCGGCGCTAGACGGAGCCGCTCATTCGTAAGCGATCGTGCCTCGTCAAGCCTGCGCAATACGGCTTCGTCCATCTCGGCTTCCTCGGTTCACCCGATCTCAAGCGTATGCATGCCCTATTCAACTAGCAAGGCGCGATAGTACGTTGGCGTGAATGTCCGCTATGGGTCGAAAGCGGACCTTAGCACCGCCCACTGCGGACGTAGCCGCCCGGCCGCATGGCCACCTAATCGCCGCACGCTCGATCAACTGCCCTGCTCCCCGATAACTCAAGGCACGCATCGGTCGCGCCTTGCGTTGCGGCTCTATTCCGGTCGAGCGTCACCGCCCATCACCATCTGCGATCGCTCTTCTTCCACCAGGGCTCCTCGGCCGACGGGCCCCGCCACAAGGCTTTAAGCAACATCACAACCCACATTAGAACCAGACAGAGCACCCAGAAAACGCCGAGTGCCACAGCCAAGCCCTGCTCAGTCGGAATGAAAAAACCACTCCGGACGTGACCAAGACCTTCCACCCCCGCATCATTGAGCATCCACAAAGGGAGCATCGCCAGCAGGAGCACTCCCATTTGTACGCCCGGAATCAACCCCAAGATCAAGGCTAACGCGGCCCAAATAGTGGCCCAGACTGTTGCTGCCAACAGGGTTTTCAGCACCAAGCGCATGCGCCTCTCCATGTGCAGACTCAGAGTTAACGACCGCAAAGATTCTAAAAGCGGACACCACCTCTGGCCGAGGCAGCCGCCCTACGCCAATGACCGCTTTCGGCCAAAAGCGGACATTCGCGACGCTCTTGTTTCACGGGCGCGTGGGGCAAGGCTCAGGCGCGAGCGAGCAGACCTCGACCACTGCGGCAACCCCTTTCCCCCTATCAGGTCGCGCGCACCGTTGAAACCAGATTAGGGCATGTTGACCCGGGCGAAGTTCTGCCTCTTCGATCCATCCACCATAGACAGTCCAGATGCCGGTTTCGTCGCTCATGGAAACACGCGTCACTGCTCCATTCGCTGCGCGGACGACTAGCTCGGCGGGCGCGACGCTTGTTATTTCTCCAACCAGAGAGGCCGGCGATGGTTCGATGTCGCCACCGTCAGGAACCGGGAGCACACAGGCCGCCGCATTAGGAAGCGACACCGACGACAACAAGAGGGCGATGACTACACATGACAGACGATGTGGCATCCGAGTGTTCCCTGGCTTCATTTCCAATGTCCGCTCGGGTCGAAAGCCAACATTAGCACTGCGCCGAGGCTTCGCCTCAACCCGCAGGTTTAGCGGCTGCTCCTGGGACCTACAGTCGACCGGCAAAGATGGTCAACGCTGCAAACTTTATGGAGAAGTCTTCGCCTGCCGGCGAAAGGCTCAGAGCGTCAGCCATCTAGCTGAAAGCAGCCCTGGCCTCTTCACCATTGTCTGCCACGAAGATCTGCGGAGATGTAACTCGCGGCGCATCCACCCCTGACATTCTGGACAAAGACCGTGACGGCCTTGGCGGCACATCTTTGCCTTTCGAACGCACAACTGGTTGCGTATAGGCAAACTGCAAATTGTTGATTTCTATTGACACGCACGAACTATGGCTCAGAACTGCGCCATGGTCCGTTCGCTCCGGGCTAGACGGGTACAGACTTTGGCTACGGACCGGAACAAACTTTGCCTATCCGATCAAAAAACAACCGGCCTCAACCTCGTCGACCTGGCGGGGTCATCTTCTCGCCTCGACTACGCTCCCGACAAAAGCCCGCTGGCAAAGGTCTTCTTCGTGCTGACATAGATCAAGCGCTTGTCTGTCGATGCGGATGCGCGGAGCGTCGCCCCAAGCCTGCCGGCAACCGCGATCGAGGCATTGTTCTCAGGGTGAATGAGGTGGACGACCTCGTCCCACCCAAGTTCTTCAAATGCCCACGTCAGGCAGCGGGTCGCCGCCTCCGTAGCGTATCCCTTTCCCCAAACGTCGCGATTGAAAGCCCAGCCGATCTCAAGCCCCGGCCACCCCGGGGGCGACCAGGCACCCGCGCGCCCTACCCAGCGTCCAGTCGCTTTCTCGATCACTGAGAAGTTGCTATACCCCTGAATGCGCCATGCGCCAGCGAACAGGCACAGACTACGCCACGCCCCAGTGGGATCCTGTGGCCCACCAATAAAGCGCATCACTTCCGGATCAGAAACAAAAGCCTCCCAGGCTGCACGGTCAGCCGCACTGGGCTGCCGCAAAATAAGGCGATCCGTTTCTATCATCGATGCCTCTCTCACCTGATTTCCAGAGGCGAGCACGCACCCCTGGAGCCGCGTAACTGGGAGTGCTGTCAGCGCCAAGCTGTCGCTGAGGTGCCAGATGGTCCAAGGCGAACGCATTATTGGATCCCGCGTCACCCGGAATCTCTTGGCGGAATCGTTGCGCTTGCGGGCATCCGCCAATACGCGGGCAATTCTATCAGGCTGCGTGCTGGCCTCGTCACGTCGCTTCAACCCAGGCAACCGCAGCAGCGGCAGCTTCCGCGGTGATGGCCCGGCCTTCCAGATAGCTGCGCCATGCCCTAGTCATCACGCAGCTGTACAGCCTTTGGCTCTCCCCAGCTGCAAGCGCCATATAGCGCCGACCCATAAGCTGTTGATCCATCCGCAGACGCACAGACTATGCCTGCGTTCTGCCCGCTGGCAGGGCGCGGACGATGGCCCACGAGCCGCACAAACTATGGGTTTGCGATCACCAGATGAGCACTTGGCGGAACCGCTGGAAGTCGGCAGCTCCAGTAGAAGTACGCATGCCGACGAGGGGGCCACCCGGCAGACTGTGGTCTCCGTTTGGAGCTTGGAGCCTGCCATGAGCGAAGCTGCCGATCGTAGCCATCTACCCATCCCTGATCCGCCGTTTGGCGGCAAGATCGGACCCACCTACCAGGAATCCACATCGGAGTGGCCCAAGCTGCCCGAAGCACCCGCTGGTGCGCCGAATGTGGTGATCATCCTGCTGGACGATGTTGGGTTCGGACAGGCCTCGACCTTCGGCGGGTCGGTACAGACCCCCAGCCTTGAGAAGCTCTCCGCCGCGGGCCTTCGTTATAACCGCTTCCACACCACGGCCATCTGTGGCCCTTCGCGGGCGGCGCTCATTACGGGACGCAATCACCACAACTGCGGCTCGGGCTTTCTCGCCGAGTGGGCGACAGGTTTCCCGTCCTACAACTGCATGCTGCCGCAGAGCACGGCGACGGTCGGTCGCATCCTCAAGGACAACGGCTACAACACGTCCTGGTTTGGCAAGAACCACAACACGCCTGATTGGGAATCCAGTGTCGTCGGCCCCTTCGACCGCTGGCCCACGGGCCTGGGCTTCGACTATTTCTACGGCTTTATCGGCGGCGAGACGCACCAGTACTACCCGGTGCTGTTCGAGAACACCCGGGCGGTGGAACCGGAGCGCTCGCCAGACGAGGGCTACCATTTCATGACCGACATGACCGATCGCGCGATCGACTGGTTGCGATACAGCAAGTCGGTCAATCCCGACAAGCCCGTCCTGCTGTACTTCGCCCCGGGCGCGGCGCATGCACCGCACCATTCGCCCAAGGAGTGGCGCGAGAAGTACCATGGCAAGTTCGACCAGGGCTGGGACCAGGTCCGCGAGGAAACCTATCAGCGCCAGCTTTCGCTCGGGGTGATCCCGCCAGATGCACAGAACACGCCGCGGCCGGAATGGGTAAAGCCCTGGGCGTCCCTGAGCGCCGACGAACAGCGTCTGTACGCGCGCTTCATGGAGAACTTCGCCGGTTACCTGTCCTTCGCCGACCACGAGTGCGGCCGGTTGATCGATGCAATCGGCCAGTTGCCGGACGCCGAGAACACCCTGATCTTCTATATCGTCGGCGACAACGGCGCCAGCTCGGAAGGCGGTTTCACCGGCACCGTCAACGAGGTCATGAATCTCAACGGCCTGCCATCCAACCTGGAAGACAACCTCAAGCTCATCGACGAGATCGGCAGCCCGGAAACCGAGCCGCACTATCCGCTCGGATGGGCCTGGGCAGGCAACGCGCCGTTCCAATGGGTCAAGCAGGTGGCCAGCCATCTCGGCGGCAGTCGCAACCCGATGGTGGTGTCCTGGCCGGCCAAGATCCGCGAGAGCGGCGGGGTGCGCAGCCAGTTCACCCATTTGATCGACATCGTGCCAACGATCCTGGAGGTGGCCGGCATCCCCGCGCCTGAGCAGGTCAATGGCATCGAGCAAAAGCCGATGGACGGCGTGTCCATCGCATCGACGTTCGCCGATGCGCAAGCGCGGCCGGTGCGCGAGCGGCAGTATTTCGAGGTGTTCAGCAACCGTGCCATCTACGATGATGGCTGGATCGCCTGCGCCCAGCACACCTTCCCGTGGCGACAGGATTTCGCCCCCGGCAACTGGGACAAGGACAAGTGGGAGCTCTATCACCTCGATGAGGATTTCAGCGAGAGCAACGACCTCGCGGCCCAGCATCCCGAGCGCGTCGAAGCACTGAAGAAGCTGTTCGACGAGGAGTGTGAGAAGTACGGCGTGCTACCACTGGATGATCGCGGCGCCGGCCGCTTGAACGAACCCAAGCCACCCCCGGGCGGGGCCGACCCCAATCGACGCAAGTTCACCTACTTCCCGGGCGCGGTGGGGCTGGCGGAGACTGCCGCGCCCAATACCAAGAACCGCTCGCACCGCATCGATATCCACCTGGAGAAAGGCGGAGAGGGCGTGCTGCTCGCCGAGGGCGGACAATCGGCCGGATTCGTGCTCTACGTAAAGAACGGCACGCCGATCTACCACTACAACTTCTTCGAGATTGAGCGCACCGCCATTGAATCGACGGAAAAGCTGCCCGAGGGTCCTTCCGTCGTCTCGTTCGAGTTCCGCTATGACGGTGCGGGCGCCGGCAAAGGCGGCGAGGCGGTATTGATCCTGGACGGCAAGGAGGTCGGGAAGAAGCGTATCGAGCGGACCGTCGCCGGGCGCTTCGGCATCGACACCTTCGGGGTGGGCTGCGACACCGGCTCACCGGTCTGCAAGGACTACAAGCCACCGTTCGCATTCGACGGCGTGATCGACAGGGTCGACATCCTGCTGGGCGATGCCGGCCTCAGCGAAGAGGAGGAACGCGCGCTACAGGCCAAGTTCCACGCTGGCATCAATTATTGAGGAACTGCCCCTCCCGCTCATGGGTTCCGAGCGGGAGGGGCTTGTGGCAACTGACGAGCCCTTCATGCAACAGGCCCTTGATTGGCAGTTGCTGTGCGGTTGCGGCGCTTACGCGCTTCAACGCCCCTCGACCGCCCCGGCCCGTGCAGCCAGCCGCGCTGCCTCGCGCTCGCCCTTGCGCTCGCTATAGCGGTCCACCAGGTAGTCACTGCGGTCGCGCACCAGCAAGGTGAACTTCATCAGCTCTTCCATGACGTCGACCACGCGATCGTAGTACGGCGACGGCTTCATCCGTCCGTCGTCGTCGAACTCCTGCCAGGCCTTGGCCACCGAGGACTGGTTCGGAATCGTCAGCATGCGCATCCAGCGGCCCAGCACGCGCAGCGAATTGACCACGTTGAACGATTGCGAGCCGCCACTGACCTGCATGACGGCCAGGGTCCGCCCCTGGGTCGGGCGCACGCTGCCATCTTCCAGCGGCAACCAGTCGATCTGGTTCTTGAACACGCCAGTGACCGCGCCATGCCGCTCCGGCGATACCCATACCTGGCCCTCGGACCATTGCGACCATTCGCGCAGCTGCTGCACCTTGGGATGCTCCTTGCCGACGCTGTCGAGCATGGGCAGCTCGTGCGGGTCGAACACGCGGGTCTCGGCGCCGAGGTGCCGAAGAATGCGCTCGGCTTCCAACGCCAGCTTGCGGCTGAAGGATTGGGGTCGCAGCGAGCCGTAAAGCAGCAGGATGCGCGGTGCGTGGGTGGCCGCATCGGCGCCGATCCGGTCGGGACCAGGCGCCGGGAGCAGGTCGCCTGCGATGTGGGGGAGGAGAGGGTTCGGTTGTACGATGATATTCATTCGATTATTCTAGAACTATGGAAACGAATCAGGCAATCTCCGCGCTCACCGCGCTCGGTCACGCCACCCGATTAGCGGTCTTTCGCTTGCTGGTGGAGGCGGGCCCAGGCGGGCGCATGGCCGGGGAAATCGCAGAGGCGCTATCCGTGCCGGGCGCCACCCTCTCCTTTCACCTGAAAGAACTGGTGCAGTCGGGCCTGGCCGAAAGCCAGAGCCAGGGCCGCAACGTCTGCTACCGGGCCAACTTCGAGGCGATGAACGGCCTGGTCGCCTATCTCACCCGTAACTGCTGCGCCGGCGCGCCGACTGGCGCCTGCGCGCCTGCGACCGCCGACCGCTGCGATTGCTGACTGCCACGGAACGCGCATGAGTCAGACAACCGCCATCGGCCTGTTCGAGCGCTACCTCACGCTGTGGGTCGCGCTGTGCATGGTGCTCGGCACAGCGCTGGGACATCTGTTCCCCGGCGGTTTCGCGTGGCTCGGCGGCGTCGAAGTGGCGAAGGTGAACCTGCCGGTCGCGGGACTGATCTGGTTGATGATCGTTCCGATGCTGCTGAAGGTGGACTTCAGCGCGATGCGGCAGGTTGGCCGGCATTGGCGCGGCATCGGCGTGACGCTCTTCATCAACTGGGCGCTCAAGCCGTTCTCGATGGCACTACTCGGCTGGTTCTTTCTTACCCAGGTGTTCGCGCCATGGTTGCCGCCCGACCAGATCGAATCCTATCGCGCCGGGCTGATCCTGCTGGCGGCCGCACCCTGCACGGCGATGGTGTTCGTCTGGAGCAACCTTTGCCGCGGCGATGCGAATTTCACCCTCAGCCAGGTCGCGCTCAATGACGCGATCATGGTGGTCGCTTTCGCACCCTTGGTCGCACTTCTGCTGGGGTTGTCGTCGATCAGCGTGCCATGGGCAACGCTGACGCTGTCGGTCGGCCTGTACATCGTGGTGCCGGTGGCCTTGGCAGTGGTGCTGCGACGCGGGCTACTGGCCAGTGGCGGCGAACGCAGGCTCAATGCGGTACTGCTGAGGCTCTCGCCGATCTCGCTCGTTGCGCTGCTCGCCATGTTGGTCCTGCTGTTCGGCTTCCAGGGCGAGCAGATCGTCGCCCAGCCTCTGGTCATCGCGATACTCGCGGTGCCGATCCTGCTGCAGGTCTACTTCAATTCCGGCCTGGCCTATCTCTTGAACCGGCGCCTGGGCGTAGCACATTGCGTGGCGGGGCCATCCGCACTGATCGGTGCCAGCAACTTCTTCGAACTGGCCGTCGCCACCGCCGTCAGCGTCTTCGGCGTGCATTCGGGCGCGGCACTGGCTACCGTCGTCGGCGTGCTCATCGAGGTGCCGGTGATGCTATCGGTGGTACGTATCGTCAACGGCAGCCGGCTTTGGTATGACGGCGCCATGCGGAGGGCGTGATCGCGCTACTCGATCATCGGCTCCGGCAGTAGCGGATCCATTGCCGTGCCCGCTGCAGGCCGGTGCGCCAGGGCGGCCAGGTAGGCAAGCAACGCCGCAAGCAGTAACAAGCCTGCGCTGGTCAAGAAAGTGCTGCCGAAGCCGAAGCTATCGAACAGCACGCCGCCGACCGTCGAGCCCAAGGCGATCGAACACTGCACCACCGCGACCATCAGCCCGCCTCCCGCTTCGGCGTTATCGGTGAAGGTTCGCGCTACCCAGCTCCACCATCCCACCGGCGCGGCGGTGCCGAGCAATCCCCACAGGGAAAGCAACGCAGCTGTTGGCCAAAGCTGTGGGCCCAGCGGCACCAGGGCCATGGCGATCACCGCCATCAACACCGGGATCGCCACCAACGTGCGGTAGAGACCGCGCCGGAGGAAGGATCCGATCGCCAGCGTGCCGATGAAGCCGCTGAGCCCGATAGCGAGGAGCACCCACGGCACGATGTTGATTCCCGCGCCGGTGACCTTCTCCAGGAAAGGCCGCACGTAGGTGAACAAGGCGAACTGGCCCATGAAGAAGGCGCCACACGCGACCATTCCCACGATCACCACGCGCCGCTGCAATAGCGCGAGGACTCCGCCGCTGGCCAGCCGTCGTTCTGCTGCCATGGAAGGCAGGCAGATCCACTGCCATGCCAGCGCCAGCGCAGCCACCGGTAGCAGGCACAGGAACGCGCCACGCCAACCGATCACGCTGCCGAGATAGCTGCCCAGGGGCGCGGCGATGACCGTTGCCATTGCGTTGCCGCCGTTGAAAATCGCCAATGCCCGGGGCACCTGCGCGGCCGGGACCAGCCGCATGGCGATTGCGGCCGAAAGTGACCAGAAGCCGCCGATCACTACGCCGATCAGCGCACGGCCCAGCATGTAGACGGAGTAATTGGGCGCCAGCGCCACCACCAGGGCGGACACCGCCATCAAGGCAGTGAGCCCCAGCAGCAACGTCTTGCGATCAATGGCGCCGGCCAAAAGGGGAGACGGACAGGCTGGTCAGCACGGCCAAGGCACCAGAGATGGCGATCCCGTACCCGGCCAAGCCCTCGCTCACGCCAAGGTCCGCGGCCATTGGCGTCAGCAAGCTGACGGGCATGAACTCGGAGGCGATCAACGCAAATGCGCAGAGGGTCATCGCCAGAACGCCGCTCCAGTTGGCCGGTTCTGGTCGGGTGTTGCGGAATCTCATTTCGCCGCCAGGCCTTGCTGGAAGAAAGTCGTCAACTTGGCGAAGGGAATCAGATCGGTGCGGTCGTACAGATCCACATGGCCGGCGCCCTTGACCCAGTAGAGCTCCTTCGGCTGCCCTGCTCTGCGGTAGGCGTCTTCGCTGAACTCGCGGGAGTGCGCCTGGTCGCCCGAAATGAACAACAGCGGCCGCGGTGACAGGGTCTCGATATCGTTGAAGGGATAGAAGTTGATGAACTTCACCAGGCTGCTGAGACGCGGCTGGGTGGTCAGCTCGCTTCTCTCGCCTTCGGGCGTATAGGCGCCGCGCGGGGTGCGGTAGAAATCGAAGAACTCGCGTTGCACCGCCGAGGCGTCTGCCTTGAGCTCGTTCACGGTGCCAGGCACATACATCGCTGCCCCGCCCTTGAACTCGACCAGGCGCTGATCGGTCGCGGCCTGGATCAAGGCCTTGCGCTGCTGCAGCGACTGTCCATTATTCAGCCCCTGCCTGATCGCAGCGCCCATGTCGTACATGCTGACCGTGGCGATCGCCCTGATACGCGGATCGAACTTCGCCGCGCTGATGACGAAGCTGCCGCTGCCGCAAATGCCCAAACCGCCAATCCGCTCGGGGTCCACGAACGCTTGCGTGCTCAGGAAATCCACCGCCGCGCTGATATCGTCCGCGTAGATGTCCGGCGAGACCAGGTGGCGTGGCGAACCGGCGCTTTCGCCCCAGAAGGAAAGGTCGATCGCCAGCGTAACGAAGCCTTGCTCGGCCAGCTTCTGCGCGTAGAGCTGGGCGCTCTGCTCTTTCACCGCCCCCATCGGGTGGCCGACGACGACCGCCGGCGCACGCGTGCCACGGTCCAGGCCGGCCGGGCGGTAGAGCGTGCCCACCACCTCCATCTGGTACTGATTGCGGAAACTGACGCGCTCGCCCGACACGGTGGGACTCTTGTAGAAGTTGTGTGCGCCGGCGGTGCCGGCCACGGGCGCAACCGCGGCGGCGAAGGCGGAATGCGGCACGAAGTGGCTAGCGATCAACGCCAGCAGCAGCGTGGTGGATTTCATGCGCGGAAGACCTTGGTGGCGACTGAGGGCGCCACGATAGGCGCCGCTCGGTACCCTGATAAGCCGGCCAAAAGTTGATGCATTACTGAGCCGGGCTCACAATTAGCCATCGAGGTTATCCCCGCCTGCCTTCTTGGTGCTGACCGTGAATCCGGTAAAGACGAACGATCTCCAAGCCTTCCTCGTCGTTGCACAGGAACAGAGTTTCACCAAGGCGGCGGTACGCCTTGGCGTCACGCCGTCAGCGCTCAGTCATTCCATGCGGCTATTGGAAGAACGCCTGGGCATCCGCCTGTTGGCGCGGACCACGCGCAATGTTTCGCCCACCGAGGCCGGTGAGCGCCTGATGCGCTCTATCGGCCCCCACTTCGAAGCCATCGGGGCCAGCGTCGAAGCGCTGGGCGACCTGCGGGATCGCCCCGCGGGCACGTTGCGGATTTCCTGCACCGACGACTCCATCGCGACGGTTATCCGCCCGCGTCTTGCCGGCTTCCTGGCCGAGTACCCGGACATCACGCTGGAGTTGTATGTGGACTATGGCTTCACCAACGTAGTGGAGCAGCGCTTCGATGCCGGCATCCGTCTCGGCGAAGCGCTCAGCAAGGACATGATCGCGGTCAGGGTTGGGCCAGACTGGCGCCTGGTCGTTGTCGGATCACCCCGTTACTTCGCAAAGCACCGCAAACCCAGCAAGCCGGCCGACATCACCCAGCACCGCTGCGTGAACATCCGCCATCGCCCCAACGGCCCGATCTATGCGTGGGAGTTCGAAGAAGAGGGCAACGAATTCACGGTGCGAGGCGATGGGCCACTGGTCTTCAACAGCATGATCCATGTGATAGACGCAGCGCTGGATGGATTGGGCTTGGCCTACGTACCCGAACCATTGGTCACCGATCACCTCGCCGAAGGACGGCTGGTGGCTGTACTGGACAAGTGGTGCCTGCCCTTCCCTGGCTACCACTTGTACTACCCCAACCGCAGGCAGCCTTCGCCCGCGTTTTCGGCGTTGGTGGCCTGGCTGAAATGGGACGCCTGAACGGCAGCCTCAGCCGCCGATCCGCACCAGCGTTGCCAGCACCACGTCATTGCTCTGCATCGGCACCTCGACCTGCACCGGCTGCCCCGGGCGCACCTCGATGACCTCGTCACGCTGCGGTGCGTCCTCGGTCATCTGCTGCAAGGCCCTGAGTTGCGGCGCGGTCAGGCGGTCCGGCATGCCCATGTCGATGTAGAGCGACAAGGGATCGTTCTTGAGATAGCCGGTGCGGTGGAGCTGGAGCCGGTATTTGCCTTGTGGCACGTTGGCAAAGCGCAGGCTGAGCGGCCGCGCGGCCGTGGCCGGCAACTTGCGCGTATAGAACGGACGATTGCTGACGTCCTGGTGGGGCTGCTGCCAGTCCCACGCGAGTACCGCGATCTGGCCGCCGTCGATCGCGGCCAGCGCGTCGCTGTCGGCCACGGCGATGTCGCGGCCGGTCAACCGGTTGAGGTACTTGTAGGCGAACCACGCTGGCTTGCGGATGCCTTCACGATTCATCAGGCCGAAGCCGCCATGGAAAGGGGTCGGCGGCGGGCCCGGCTCCTCGAACAGATCGGTGTAGGCCCAGTAGCTCATCCCCTGCACCAGCCCTTTGACTTGCTTGAGCTTGCTCAGGATGTAGGGCGCATTGATGTAGCTGTCGTGGACAAAGTCGCGCGGGGTGTAGCTGCTGCTCCACTCGGTGAAATACAGCGGCAGCTCCGGAAACGGCGAGGCCTTGATCTGCTCGCGCACGCGGCGCACGTCGGCGACGATCGCGTCCGGCGTGCTCAGCAGCTTGGTGTCGTGTTTGCCTTCCTCATCCAGGAAGCCACCGGCCACGCCATAGGTATGGGTGGTGACGAAATCGATCGGCACATGGTTGGCCGCCGCGAACGCCAGCAACTCGGGCACCCAGTCGGCGCCAGCGGTGGAGGGGCCGCCCACGCGCAGCTTCGGGTCGATGGCCTTGAGGGTGCGCGCGCTATTGGCATACAGGTCGAAGTAGGCCTGCTGGTCGGCGTTCTCCCAGAAGTCCTTGAGGTTGGGCTCGTTCCAGACCTCGAAGAACCACCGTTGCACTTCCTCGGCGCCGTAGCGCTCGCGCATGTGCCGCACGAAGGCATCCACCAGTTTCGACCACATCTCCGGCTTCGGATGCGAAGTGTTGCCCTTCCAGTAGAACAACGTCTGGTCGGACGTCTTCAGCGCGTCCGGGGTGAAACCCAATTCCACGAACGGCCGGATGCCCTTGGCCAGCAAGGCGTCGTAGAGCTGGTCCAGCTTGGTCCAGTCGTACACGATCTTGCCGTCCACGCGCCGCACCGTGCCGAGGCTGTCGTGGAAGACGTCATGGAAGCGAATGTATTGAAAACCCAGCTCGCCCACCGTGGGTACAAGCTGCGCCTGGGTGTCCTCGCGAATCAAGGTGCCCGGGAAGTCCGAGCCTACCGATAGGGCGTAGAAGCGATCGACCGGACCGCCGGCTTGCGCGGCGTCTACGGTGATCTGGCGGACCTGCGGCGCCGGCGTGGCGGCAAAGGTAGCAGTCGGCAGCATCAGGGCTGCCGCGAGGAAAAGCGAATGGCGCATGGGTTTCCGATCTACGGACTTGGCACCTCCATGATAGTGGCGCGCTCGGCGCACACCTCCGCCGCGCCATTCGGATATCGGCGACAGGTATTCGCTGCGGTGATAGCGGCTTCGCTTCCGCTATGCCAGCGACGTCGACCTGCGCTACGCAGTCACCACCAGCGCAATGCCCACCAACGCCAGCGCCACCGGGCTCCACGGCAAGGCGGCCAGCCAGCCGCGCTTGTGGATACGCCGCGTCCCCGCCCGCAGCACCGTGGCGATCGCCGCGGCGGTGGCCAGCATCGCCAGCAGGTGGACGGCGACCGCCGCCACGCCGAGCAACAGCGATCCGCTGGCGGTGATTTCGCGCGCCGGCAGGCCGGACATGCAGAGCGGCAGCAAGGCCGGCACCAGCATCAGGCCTGCGCCTTGCGAGAGGGCCATCATCGCCGAGGTGAGCGCGGTGGACAGCGCCAGGCCCGTGCGCGGTGCGCGGCGACGATTACGCCGCAAGTACCCCGCCGCCATCACCAGCAATACCAGCCCGGCAATGCGCTGCGCCCATGGCCCGCCGATCAGGACGCCCTGTGAGATTGCATACACCGTCGCCGCGATCGCGACCACGTGGCCCAGGGCGACCGGCCACAGCACGTGCCAGGCATCGCGTGGCGACCCGGCATCAACGTCCCGCACGCTTGCCCACATCCAGCCATTGGCGGGGTGGGCGCCGTGCAGAGCGCCCATCCCGGCGAGGAGCAGCCAAGGCCACCAGGCGTCCATCGCGGTCATGCAGTCTCGTAGCGATCGTGATGCCGCACCCATGCCATCGGGTAGGCCAACAGGTCCTCGTCGCGCCCTCTCGGCGTCAATTCAAGCAGGGCGTAGGTATGCATCATGACCTCCACGCCGCGACCAAAGCGCGAGTAGGTGTGGAACACCTGGCCGTGGGCGTCGCGCGCAAACACGCTGATGCCCGGGGCTTCCTGGTGCGGGAACGGCTGCCGGGTGTAGTTGTAGTCGACACCGCCGCTGGACATTTCATCCTGGGTGAAAGCCACACCGAAGTCGTGGTTGAAGCTGTTGCGATTGGACGAGACGAAGCGGAATTTCCAGCCCATGCGCTGGCGAAACGCTTCCAGCGTTGGCAACGGTGCACGCGCGATGGCGACAAAAGCGAGATCGCGCTGCGCCAAGTGTGCCAGTGCGCCGTCGTTGTGATCGGCCATGAACGAGCAGCTCTTGCAGCCTTGCTCCCAGCCAGGGGCAAACATGAAGTGCTGCACCATCAGCTGGCTGCATTCGCCGAACAACTCGGCCAGGCTGCGTGGGCCATCGAGCGTGTCGAACAGGTACGGCGTATCCACCCGGACCCACGGCAGTCCGCGGCGCGCCTGCGAGACTTCGTCCTGCAGCCGGGTCAGCGCCTTTTCCCGCGCGAGCAGCTGCATGCGTGCGCGAAGCCACGCGTCTCGATCAACGATGTGTGGCGGGGGCCTGATATCGACGACATTGGCGTTCACGGCTCAACCCTCCTTACACGCGGGCCGGCGAACGACGCGGACCTTGCCGCTATTGCCGCCGCCACAATAGAACAATGCATCGCCGTCGCTTTCCAGGCCGCTCACGCCGACTCCCTCCGGCAGGCCGAGGCGCCGCAGCACTTCGCCGCTGTCTGGATCGATCTGTCGCAACTCACTTTGCTCGCCTTCCCAGGTGCCGTGCCACAGCTCCTGGTCGACCCAGCTGACACCGGTGACGAAGCGGTCCGATTCGATCGTGCGCAGGATCCTGCCGGTTTGCGGGTCGATCTGGTGGATCTTGCGCTCGCGGTACTCGCCGACCCACAGGCTACCTTCTGCCCAGGCCATGCCCGAGTCGCGACCTGCGCCCGGCGCCGGGATGCTGTGCACGACGCTGCCGCTACGCAGGTCGATCTTGTCGATACGGGCCTCGGCGATCTGGTAAAGATGGGTGCCGTCGAACGCTGTCCCGGCGTCGCCCGGCACGGCCAGCTCGCGGGTGACGTGGCCGTCGGCAGGGTCGAAGGCGACAACCTTCGGGCCCAGCGCTACCCAGACGTCATGCCCATCGTGGGTGACGCCGGCGACACTGGGCGTGCCATCGAACGGACCGAATTCGCGGACGATGTCCGCAGCTTCCAGCGCTACCTGGGTGGTGGTGTCCTGCATGGCTCGACTCCTGGTTGATGTCGGCGCCGACGGCGCCTTCCAGCGCAATCTATGCCGCCGACCACGCGGGCGGGAGTAACAAAGCCGTCGTGAATCCGATCAGCGGCGCGGCCAGCCACCGCTGCGCCCGCGCCCGCCCCACCGCGCGTGCCTGTCCCGCCTGGGCCAGTTCCCCCAAGGCGCGCTGCACGGTCCGCTGGCTGGCACCCAATGCCATCGCCAGCGACGAGGTGGACCAGGCCATGCCGTCGGCCAGCAAGGCCAGGATCTCGCCCTGCTCGCTATCGACAGGTGGCACCAGCACGATGATGGCGTGCTGCGGTGACAACAGCGCGAAGCCGCTGGCAGTGGCCTGCAGTGTCACCCCGGCAGGCAGCAAGGCGCGCAGCCGGCCGAGTTCGACCCGCAGCCGTGCACGATGGGTCTCGTCGGGCTGGCGGGTGCGGAACACGCGTGCGATCAGCACATTGCGCTCGACATCTCCCGGCCAGCTTTCAGCCAGCGCGCGCAACAGCGCGAACAGCACTGGCCGACGCGCCAGCGGCTGCCAGTGCCCGTCCGCTTGCAGGCCATGGCGGCAGGCGTCGACCACGACCGCGCTGGATGCGAGCAGCGCCTGGACTTGTTCCAGCCGCAGTGGCTGCTCGTGGCCGGCGCGCAGGCTGCGGGCAGCGGTGAGCTGCAATGCCGAGCGCACGCGTTCCACTTCGGCCTGCAGGCCGGCAATGCCGGAGCGCAGGGCCGCGGCCGTGGCCACGGCCAGGTGAGCTTGGGCGCCGGTCGTATCCAGGACGCGCAAAGCCAGTTCGGCGTGGAGCAGCACCCAGGTAGCCTGCAGCGCGTCCGGCAGTGCTGCGCGATCGAGCGTGGCGAGCAGCCCGCGAGCTGCGGCCAGGCGCCCCAACAATAACTGCTGCCGCGCGGCGATCAAGCGCGCAAGCGCGGCGTTGGCGTGGTCGCGGTGTCGGTCCAGCAATTCGGCAGCGTCGAGCACCGCGCGCACGGGCCGGGCCAGTTCGCGCATGGCCAGCGCGACCTCGGCCTCGGCCACGATGCAACGGGCGCGCGCCACAGCCTCGTGCGCACCGAAACCTCGCGCCGCCCTGCGCAGCAACGCGCGCGCACGCGGGTAGTCAGACAGTTGCGCCATCGCGATCGCGCGCAGCGCCAGGGCAGGCGGGTCATCGCGTAATGCAACGTGATTCAGCGCCCGCAATGGATCGCCAAGCGTCAGTGCGCGGCCGGCGGCGGAGAGAAGGGAATCCACGCGCCGACCTTAGCACGCGGGTTTTTTCATCGCGGCGGCGCGAAGGCCAATCCCATTACCCGCAGCGCCTCGCGCGAGCGACGATCGTTGAGACTGCTGTAGAGCATCACGTCCTGCGTCGGGATCGCAGGCAGGGACAGGCGCTGGCTGACGTCGAGGGTGCCGGCGGGGGCGGTGCGCCTGGCCAACACCGCGATCGCCAGACCGGCGGCGGCCGCGGCACCGATGATCGCGGCCCCCTTGCCGACGAACACCTCTTCCCAGGCAATACCGGCCTGGTCGAGCGCGGCGACCGCCGCATTGCGTACGCGGCATCCTTTGCCCTGCGTTGCCAAGGGCAGCGGGTTCGTTTGGGGAGCCAATTCCTGGATCGATCCGAACCAGGCGAACGCCTCGGCATACATGCGCTTGCCTTGCTTGCGACGGTCCTCGGGCCGCAACACCCAGGCGGCGTCGAGTTCACCCTGTTCGTACAGCGCCATCAGGTCACGGCTGGAACCCACGCGCATTTCCAGGCGCAGGCCCGGGTCGTGGGCATTGATTCGTCGCAGCAGCGCCGGCACTTCGCTGCCGACCAGTTCGTGGCTGATGCCGACCACCAGCTTGCGCTGCTCGGCATTGAACGCGCCCGCAGCGCGGTCATGGGCAGCGACCAGCGCGCGCGCGGCCGCGAGAAATTCCTGGCCTTCGGCCGATAGCCGGACATGCCGGGGCGAGCGTTCCAGCAGCCGCCGGCCAAGGTGTTTCTCCAGCTTGCCCAACTTGATGCTGACGCTGGACTGCGTGGTGCCGAGCACATCGGCGGCGCGAGTGAAGCTCTGCAAATCCGCTACCAGCACGAAGGCTTGCACCGCGGCGATGTCCAGGGCCTTCATGGCGATGATTCCGATTTGAAATGATAGGTATCTATCTGGATCTATTCTAACAATAGACGGCAAGCGCTAGGGTTGATCGCACTCCCCTACCCGGCCGGCCCGCATGAAGCCTCTTCTCAGCATGACCCTCGCCGTCCTCGCCGGACTGGCGACCCGCGACACGGCCAACGCGGCCGTTCCCCCTGCCTTGCAGGGCACCTGGGTGTTGGTGGCCGCCGACAAGTTATTGCCGGGCGGCGAACGCGCGCCGGATTACGGGCGTTCGCCCTCGGGCCGCCTGATGATCGATGCCGAAGGCAACTACGCCCTGCAGATATTCAAATCCGAACGCACGCCTTTTGTTTCGGGCGACAAGGCGCGCGGCAGTGCCGACGAATACGCTTCGGCCGTGCTCGGCGTGAGCACACACTACGGCGTGCTCGAGGTAGACAGCGCGCAAGCCCAGCTCACTTTCCGGATCGAACATTCATCGTTCCCGAACTGGGAAGGCACGATCCAGAAGCGGCAGTACACGTTGGAAGGCAGCGTACTGACCTATCGCGTTCCGGCACGGCCCGACGGCAGCGTGCCGCTGTCGGTGTGGCGAAAGGTGGAGTGAAGAAATACGCGTGGTGTGGTGAATGGCGTGAAGCATTCATGCCCTATCGCCAAAGAACACCCGTGCATCACCCTGCCGGGAGCAGGGTGGCCTTGCGGTGCCTCTGCCGCTTCGGAGCTAAAAACATGGCTAACCAACAGAACAATCCTGGCCAGCAGGGCCAGCAGGGCCAGCAGGGCCAGCAGAATCAGCAGGACCAGAAAAACCAGCAAGGTCAACAAGGCCAGCAGAACCAGCAGGGCCAACAGAACCGCCAGGACCAGCAGGGCCAGCAGCAGCAGACCCAGCGCGATGGCATGAACGACAAAGGCTCGCAGCACAATCAGCAGGGCGGGCAGCGCGACCCGAGCCAGTCCCGCTAACGCCGAGAGTCATCGGGACAAGGCTGCGTGCGAACGCGGCCTTTCCCGTTTTCAGCGCACGGTGATCCCACTGAACTGATGCGGCGCCGCGAGCGGGTCGGGATGATGCACCTCCGGGATCCGCGCCGCCCCGGTCAAATACCCATCGAGCCAGTCGCCGAATTGAGTCGCGCCGTGTAGCGCCGCGCCGATCGGCGCCAAGGTGTCATCGTCCAGCCGCGCGCCGTAATACAGTGCCTCGGCATCTGCGACCACCGGGCGATCGTCCTGGTAGCTATACATCACCCACTCCACCAGCTCGTTCAAACGATAGCGTTCGGGCCCCGCCAGTTCGACCACGCCGTTGGCCGCCGGCGCAACGACCAGATCGGCGAGCACATCGGCGACGTCATTCGCTGCTACCGGTTGTACCTGCGCCGGCGAAAGCCGCACCGGCCCAGGGCCGCCGCCCGCCGGCACGATGTTGGCCATGAACTCATAGAACTGCGTCGCCCGCAGCAAGGTGTAGGGCACCGGTGACTGGCGCACCTGTCGTTCCTGGATGGCCTTGGCGCGAAAGTACGCACTGCCTTGCAGGCGCTCGGTGCCCACCACCGACAACGCCAGGTAATGCGCGATGCCGGCGTTGCCAGCCGCCTGCAGCAGGCGTTCGCTGGCGTGCCGAAAGAACTCGGCCACTTCGGGGTCTTCGAATACCGGCGCATTGGTGGCATCCACCACTGCATGCGCGCCTGCCAAGGTCACCGCCAAGCCCCTGCCCGTCAGCGCGTCCACGCCGGTCCTGCGCGAGGCCGCGACCACTTCGAACCCGCGCAGGGCGAGCCGGTCAACCAGCTTGGAGCCCACCAGGCCACTGCCGCCCAGCACCACGATCTTCATGCTCATGGCCACGCCTCACAGAACGATAGGGCTGGCTGGCGCGGCAGCCGTGGGGATGTCGCGCTCGCCCAGCGCCTGGCGCAGGTCGGCCTCGATGCCGGTGCAAATCTGCGAAATCGGGATGTCGTTGGCACCGCCCTCGAACGGATTGACGCTGCTCTCGCCCACCTGGTCGAGCGCGGTGTACATCCATGACATCAATACGCTGAGCGGAACCGCGAGCCAAGCCACCTGGCCCGAGAGCCAACCCACCGATGCCACCGGTGAAGCGACCAGCAGGTCGATCACGCCCAAGGGCAGGAGCAGGCAGAGGATGCGCACGAATATCGTGTTGATGATGGCGTACTGGCGAGGGTACGGATAGTTCTTCAGCCGCTCGCTGCGCGCTTGCTGGTCCTGGAACTCGCGCAGCAGCTTTTGCAGATCGAGGAAATAGCTGGGCGGCAGTCGCCCGGCATCCAGCAGGCTCTTCAGCGCCGCGCTCTGCAGGCCAAGCACTTCGGTGGCCTTGCCTGGCGCCATCAGGATGCGGCTCTTCTCTTCCGGGGTGACGTACTTGATCAGCTCGATCTCCAGTGCCTGCTCACGCTCGGGCACGGCATAGTGCTTGCGGTACTCGGCATTGGGCGCCTGCTTGAGGGTTTCCCAGGCCTTGCTCTGGCGCATGTCGTAACGCAGCGCGGTCAACCAGGCCAGGTGGCGATACGCCAGGTGGCGGGCGTCGTTGTCGCTGCCGGTGTAGTCGCGGCTCAGCGCGCCCCACAGCCGGCTCAGGGCGGTGATCGATGCCCACACTTGCTGGGCCTCCCACAAGCGGTTGTACGCCTGGGTGTTCTTGAAACCGGCCATCAACGCCACCGTGGTGCCGAGCATGAAGATCACTCCCCACGGCACCGCCAGCCAATGCCAGCCGGCGAGCTGGTACAGGGCAACCAGGGCGAGATTGAGCACGACCAGCGCGTACAGCGAGCGGCGCGTCCACAGCAGGAATTCGGTGAAGCGGTAGGAACGTGCGGCGTACATGGCGATTTCTCCTGGACGAATCGGGGGTGGCCACGCTAGGCGTGCGCGGCGGGCAACGGTTTCGATTCCGCGGCGGCGCACACCCGGTGGGCGATGCCGTGCTGGAACAACTTTGCGTAAGGGCATACCCGTTCGGTGTTGCGCACCAATTCGGCGGCCACGCCCGGGTCGAGGCCGGGCAGATGCACGCGCACGTCTGCCGAGAGCAGGTAAAAGCCATCGAACGGATCGCGCGCGAAGGTCACCGCCGCTTCGACTTCAGCATCGGCCAGCTGCAGCCCGGCACGCGCGGCGAGCAGCGTCATCGCGCCGTGGAAACACGCGGCGTAGCTGGCGGCCAACAGTTGCTCGGGATTGGTGCCTCCGCCGGGCCCGCCCAGTTCCGGCGGCAGGCGCAAGGCCACGGCGAGGGCGCCATCGTCCGAGGTCGCGACCCCGGAGGCGCGCCCATGTCCTGCGGCGCCGCCGCCCACGCGCACGCGGCCGGTATACAACGGCAGCACCCCGTGGCCGTGGTATTTGTCGAGCATGCTCGTCGGCGGCGGCTTGAGCGTGCTCATCGCGAGCAGGACGCCCTGGCCCGCCGGCCGTTTGTGCCGGGGGTGTTCACGCGCGTGCCGGCGCTGCGCGTGCGGACTGCTGCAACCATTGCGCGAAATCGACCCGGCCCGTCCACGCGGTCTCGGCCGGGACCAGGGTGTCCTGCTGCAGGCGTGCGCCAAAGTACGGCGTGTCGGCATCGGCCACGACCTCAGGGACTTCGCCGGTGGCTTCAAGGTAGCGACGGGCCAGCTCGGCCATCGAGGCACGCTCCGGCCCGGCGATCTCCACGATGCCGTTGGCCGGCGGCTGCAATGCCAGCCGCGCCACGGCCTCGGCCACGTCCTCGGCAGCGATCGGCTGCACCAAGGCCGCCGGCAACCGCACGACGTCGCCGCTGCGGCCGGACTGGATGATGCTCGGCAGGAACTCGAAGAACTGGGTCGAGTGGATGATCGTGTAGGCGATACCGGAGGCGCGGATCAACTGTTCCTGGGCGATCTTGCCGCGGAAGTAGCCACTGGCCGCAAGTTTGTCGGTACCCACTACCGATAGCGCGACATGATGGTGCACTCCGGCCACCGTTTCGGCAGCGAGCAGGTTGCGTCCGGCGGTCTCGAAGAAGGAGAGCACTGCGGCGTCTTCGAACGAGGGTGAGTTGGCCAGGTCGACGACCACCTCGGTTCCCGCCATGGCTTCGGCCAGGCCGGCGCCGCTGAGGACATCGATGCCGGTGGAAGGTGCGGCCACGACCACTTCATGTGCGGCGGCGCGCAAGCGCTCGACCACCTTGCTGCCGATACGGCCGGTGCCGCCGACGACGACGATCTTCATGGGCAATCTCCAGGGGAAGGATGGATACGCGACGATGCTAGGAATTCAGCGCCAGGGTCGGTAGCGCCCCGCGCGGATGCGCGCTGTTGCCCAGCAGGCACCAATGGCTCAGGCCGCGGCCTGCTGGGCAGGTGCCGTGACTGCCTGCTGGGTGGATTGCCAGTGCGCGACCACGTCCAGGTCGAGCGCGCGCACCTCGGCCGTGGCGAAATCAATGAAGGCGCGGATGCGCTTGGGCAGTTGCCGCCGGCTGAGGTAGCACAGGTAATGGCCGCGGTCGTCCGGGGCATAGCGATCCAGGCAGGTGATCGCAAGGCCGGCGCGCAGCGCCTCACGCACCTGGTAGTTCGGCAACTGCGCCAGGCCGTGGCCGTCCAGCGCGGCCTGCAGCACCAGGTCGGCGTCGTTGAAGACCAGCGCCGAAGCCGGCCGAAGGCTGCACGGCTTGCCCTCGACGCGGAACTCCCACCCTTGCAGGCGTCCTGCCGGCCCTCGCTGGCCGATGCAGGCGTGGGTTGCCAGCTCGTCCAGCGTCTGCGGCAGGCCCTGGCGCCGGGCATACGCGGGCGAAGCACACACCAACAGTTGCATCGGCACCAGCTGCTTGGCAATCAGCTCGCTGTCATCGAGCACGCCCTCGCGGAAGGCAACATCGATACGGTCGTTGGCCAGGTCCGGCATGCGCTCGTCCAGCTGCAGCTCGACCTGTACCTCAGGAAAGGCGACACGGAACCGACCCAACAACGGGGCGATGATGCGGCGGCCGAAACCGTGCGTGGCACTGATGCGCAAGTGGCCGCGCGGGGGGCCGTCACGAAGCTCGCGCATCTCGTCCAAGGCCTGCACGATTCGGTCCACGCCCGGGCGGCAGCCTTCATGGAAGAGCTCGCCCTCGCGGGTCAGCACGGTCGATCGCGTGGTGCGCAAGAACAGGCGAACCCCCAGCTGGCCTTCGAGCTTCTGCACGCTGCGGCTTACCGCCGAGCGGCCGATACCCAGGCGCTCGGCGGCACGGGCAAAGCTGCCTTCGCTGGCCACTGCCATGAAGGCCAGCACGCCGGCGTAGCTGGCGGAGAATCCGACGGAAAGAGGATCGTGCGCGGCGCGGGAATCGGTATCCATGCCAAGCAGACGGCCCAGCGCCGTTCGCTGTGACAGCTGCGCGCCCGGCGATTGGTGCGCAGGACGCAACACCGTGGGTCCGGTTCGCGGCCTACCGACGGCCAGCGGCTGTACCTAGCCTGCTTGTCCAGGGCCAGCCCTCTGCCAGCCATCTCCCCGCCCTATCATCAAGGTACCGATCATGAGCCCACGCCTCGACTACCAGCAGCAGTCTCCGGAGCTGTTCAAGAAGTTCGTTACTTTCAGCCAGGCCATCAAGACCACTGGCATCGAGCAGGCGATCCATGACCTGGTCAATATCCGTGCCTCGCAGATCAATGGCTGCGGCTTCTGCCTGGACATGCACGTCAAGGAAGCCACGCTCCACGGCGAGCGCCCGCTACGTCTGCACCACGTCGCGATCTGGCGTGAGTCGACCCTGTTCAGCCCGCGCGAGCGCGCGGCGCTGGCCTGGACCGAGGTACTGACCCAACTGCCACCGCAGGGTGTTCCGGATGACATCTACGAGCGCGTGCGCACACAGCTGTCCGAGCAGGAGTTGGTCGAGTTGAGTTATGCGGTGATGGCGATCAATGCCTGGAACCGGATCAACGTCGCCTTCCGTTCCACGCCCGGCGCCTGGGACAAGGCATTTGGCCTGGACAAGGCGCAGCTCAGCTGACCCGGCTGGCGGCGGCGTGCCCCTGCGCGCCGCCGCGTTGCCGCCCCCCCCTTTTCTTGGAGAACGACTATGCGCCTGCCTTCGCTTGCGGCCCTGTTGCTTCTGTCGCCCGGCCTCGCTTGTGCCGCCGCTCCGGCGCCTGCGCCCGAACCCGTTGTGACGCAGGTGATGAGCCAGTCCCTGCCGGATTACCCGGGCAAGGAAGCGCTCATCCTTACGGTCCAGTACCCGCCGGGCGGTGCCGATCCTGTGCATCGCCATGACGCCCATGGCTTTGTCTATGTGCTGGAGGGCCACGTCGTGATGGCCGTGGCCGGTGGCCGCGAAATCACTCTCGGTCCCGGCGACGCCTTCCACGAGGGTCCGGCCGATGTGCACACCGTCGGCCGTAACGCCAGCACCACCGAACCTGCGAAGTTCGTCGTATTCCTGCTCAAGGACGCCGGCAAGCCGGTGGTACTGCCGGTGCGCTGAGTCGACGGCCGGTGTCACAATGCGGCCTGCTCGCCCGTCCTGGATGGCATGGAAGATCCCACTGCCTTGTTCACCCGCCTGCGTCCACGCCTGCTGGGCGTGGCCTACCGCATGCTCGGTTCGCTGCCCGAAGCCGAAGATGTCGTGCAGGACACCTGGCTGCGTTGGCATGGCGCGGACCAGGCCATGATCGAGAACGCCGAAGCCTGGTTGGTGGCCACGACCACGCGGCGGGCGATCGATAGCCTGCGCCTGGCTCGCCACAGCCGCGAGCAGTACGTGGGCATGTGGTTGCCGGAGCCGGTGCTCGGCGAGCACACCGATACGCCGGAATACGTACAAGAGGGGGCCAGCGACTTATCGGTGGCCTTCCTCAACGTGCTCGAACGCCTGGCACCGGACGCGCGTGCGGCGTTCCTGCTGCATGACGTGTTCGACCAGGATTACGCCGAGGTCGCCCGCACGCTGGACAAATCCGAGGCGGCCTGCCGCCAGATCGTGCATCGCGCGCGCCTGCAGCTGCGCGCGGCGCGACCCCGCTACAACGTGCCGCAAAAGGTCCACCAGCATTTGCTTGGGCGTTTTGTCGAGGCCTTGTCCAGCGGGGATTTCGGCACGATGAAAACGTTGATGGCCGAATCGGCCGTGCTGGTGGGCGACGGCGGCGGCATCGTCACCAGCTTCCCCAAGCCCCTGGTCGGCGGCGCGCGTATCGCACAGTTGCTGTATGCGCCTTTGTTGCGGCGGCGCCACCAGTTGCGCCTGGCGCCGGTGCTCATCAATGGCCGGCTGGGACTGCTGCGCTACTTCGAGGATGTCCTGGAGTCGGCGATGGCTTTCGAGACCGACGGCGAGCGCATCGTCGAGATACTGGTGCAGCGTAATCCAGACAAGCTGCAGCGCATCGCCGGTCAATCGGCGCCTGCGCTGCGTTGATCCCGCTCATTCGGGAAACGGCGCAGCCATCAGCGCATCGACCGAGGAAGGCGCGACGTAGCCGGGGACGAAGCGCTCGCCGAAATCGCGGGCGAAGTTGTCGTAGGTGGTGTTCGGTCGCGATTGGGCAATACCGCACATGGCATCGCTGAAGCAGCGCTTCATGTCCAATCTTGGATAGGCGGCGAGGATGGCCGCCCGCTGCGGCTCGGCGATCGCCTCGTACTCCCAGCCGCCCCAGTCGATGCCGACCCCGCGCTGCGACAACGACACCTCGATTTCCTTGTAGCGCGCAATCGAAGGCGTCGAATTGAGTGCCACGCCATCCCACACCAACTGGCAGCGATGTGCGTCCATGCCGGCGCCATGGGCGAAATCGCGCGCGGCGTTGGCGCCCTCCACTTCGAAGCGCAAGGGACCGGAGAATGCATCGGCCAACCCAAGGTCGTGCAGCAAGGTGATGACCGCGAGCACCTCGGCGTCATGCGCCAGGCCCTCGCGTTGTGCCAGCAAGGTGGCGAACAGCCAGGAGCGCATGACGTGGTTGAACAGCCAGGGCGCGTACTGCGCCTGGGCGAAGCAGAAGGCGCGCTCGACGATGGCGGTGTCGGCGACCGCAACACCGGCCAGTCGTTGCGTGGCGGGCAAGGGCAGCGTGGAAGCAGCGGCCGGGGCCGTGGCGTGGTCTGGTTGCGGGTACATGGCGTGGCTCCTGACGGGAAAGGTGCAGCCTGCACTTGCGCCGGGCCTGCAGGAACCGCCGGCCAGGTGGATGCGGTGTTGCCGGCGCCGCACCAATGCCCGCTGCCGCCGCTGCTCCCCACCCGTGCGTAACGGGCAACGCCGTGCGCACAGCCACGGCGCTAGCGAGGTTGGGCGCACGCGCGGAAGCTGCGACACGCGCCTCGTAGCGCCTATCCCAGGAGATTCATCCATGTCGTACATCACCACAACCGATGGCTGCCAGATCTTCTACAAGGATTGGGGCAGCGGCCAACCGATCGTCTTCCACCATGGCTGGCCGCTGTCCAGCGACGATTGGGATACGCAGATGCTGTTCTTCCTCGAACAAGGCTACCGGGTGATCGCGCATGATCGCCGCGGCCACGGCCGCTCCAGCCAGACCGCCAAGGGCCATGACATGGACACTTACGCGGCCGATGTGGCCGCGCTGGTGCAGGCCCTGGACCTGCGTGACGCGATCCACGTCGGCCACTCCACCGGCGGTGGCGAAGCCGCGCGCTATGTCGCCCGCCACGGTGCAGGTCGGGTCGCACGCCTGGTGCTGATCGGCGCGGTACCGCCGCAGATGGTCAAGACCGCGGCCAACCCCGGCGGCCTGCCGAAAACGGTGTTCGATGGCTTGCGCCAGCAGCTGGCGGCCAGCCGGGCGAAGTTCTATTGGGACTTTCCGATTGCGTTCTATGGCTTCAATCGCGAAGGCTCGCCGCTGTCCGAGCCGGTGCGGCAGAACTGGTGGCGACAGGCGATGATGGGCGCGGCCAACGCGCAATACGCGTGCATTGCCGCCTTCTCGGAGACCGACTTCAGCGGCGACCTCGGCAAGATCGAGGTGCCGACCCTGGTCATGCATGGCGACGACGACCAGATCGTCCCGATCCAGGATTCGGCCCTGCTGTCCTCGCGCCTGCTGCGCAACGCCACGCTGCAGGTCTACCAGGGTCTGCCGCATGGCATGTGCACCACGCACGCGGAGGTGATCAACCGCGACCTGCTGGCCTTCCTGCGCGGCTGAGCGGCGGGCGGCGCGGGATCGCCTAAAATCGGAGGCCCCAGCCTTCCCCGGAGCCGTCATGACCTACGTTGCCGATCCCGCCCGCTACGACGGGCGCATGCCCTACCGCCGCGTCGGCCGCAGCGGCCTGGTGCTGCCGGCGATCTCGCTCGGCCTGTGGCAGAACTTCGGCGGCGTCGATGTGTTCGAGACCGGCCGGGCGCTGCTGCGTCGCGCCTTCGACAAGGGCGTGACCCACTTCGACCTGGCCAATAACTATGGACCGCCCTATGGTTCGGCCGAAGAGAACTTCGGCCGCTGGTTCGCCCAGGACTTCGCCGCGTACCGGGACGAACTGGTGATCTCGACCAAGGCCGGCTGGGACATGTGGCCGGGACCCTATGGCGGGCCCAGCGGTTCGCGCAAGCACGTGCTGGCCAGCTGCGAGCAGAGCCTGCGGCGCATGGGCCTGGACTATGTGGACATTTTCTATTCGCATCGGGTCGATGCCGACACCCCGCTGGAAGAAACCATGGGCGCGCTGGCGCAGCTGCACCGCCAGGGCAAGGCGCTGTACGTGGGCATCTCTTCCTATTCGCCGGAGCTGACCCGGCAGGCCGCGGCGATCCTGCACGACGAGCGGGTGCCGCTGCTGATCCACCAGCCGAACTATTCGATGCTCAACCGCGATGTCGAGCACGGGCTGTTGCCGGCGCTGGGAGAGCTCGGCGTGGGCTGCATCGCGTTCTCGCCGCTGGCCCAGGGCATGTTGACCGACAAGTACCTCGGCGGGGTGCCGGCCGACGCACGCGCGCGCCGCGAAGGTTCGCTCAAGCAGCGCATGCTCAGCGAAGACAACCTGCAGCGGATCGGCGCATTGAACGCGATCGCCGCACAGCGCGGTCAGACACTGGCGCAGATGGCAATCGCCTGGGTGTTGCGCGATGCGCGGGTCACCTCCGCCCTGATTGGCGCGCGCACGCTGGCGCAGCTGGACGACTCGCTGGCCGCCGTTGCCAACCTGGCCTTCAGTGACGAGGAGTTGGCGCAGATCGACCAACATGCCGGCGACGGCAAGGTCGATATCTGGCGTGTTTCCTCGGCCATCGGTCGCGAGGCTTCACCGCAATAAGCAGCGCGTGCTGATCGGCGCCATGGCGACAGTGCCATGGTGGCCTGGGCCGCGAACACGCCCGGCGCCGGCAAAGGCGCCGAGGGGCCGCTCAGGCCGGCATCTGCCGCAGCAGCTTGTCCAAGGTGATCGGGTACTCGCGTACGCGGATCCCGGTGGCGTGGTGGATGGCGTTGGCCACTGCTGCGCCGACGCCGCAAATGCCCAGCTCGCCCACGCCCTTGGCCTTCATCGGCGAGGAGATCGGATCGGTCTCGTCCAGGAACACCACTTCCTGGTGCGGGATATCCGCATGGACCGGCACCTCGTAGCCCGCCAGGTCGTGGTTGACGAAGAAGCCCAGGCGGCGATCGACCACGAGCTCCTCCATCAACGCCGCGCCCACGCCCATGGTCATCGCACCGATCACCTGGCTGCGCGCGGCCTTGGGGTTGAGGATGCGGCCGGCCGCGCACACCGCGAGCATGCGTCGCACACGGATCTCCGCGGTCGCCGCGTCCACCGCCACTTCGACGAAATGCGCGCCGAAGGTGGACTGCTGGTAACGCTTGGCCAGGTCGCCGTACTCGATCCGGTCCTCCGCCACGACGCGGCCGCCGCGGCCGAGTTCGGCCAATGACTTCGAGCGGCCTCCGCCGCGCACCTGGCCATCGCTGAAGTCGGCGCTGTCGGCGGCAACCCCGGCACGTTCGGCCAGCGCCTCGCGCAGCTTCACGCAGGCGGCGTAGACGCCGGCGGTGGAGCTGTTGCCGCCCCACTGCCCGCCCGAGCCGGCCGACACCGGGAAGCGCGAGTCACCCAGGCGCACGTGCACCTTGTTCAACGCCACGCCCATCATCTCCGCGGCGGTCTGCGCGATGATCGTGTAGGAGCCGGTGCCGATGTCGGTCATGTCGGTTTCGACGCTGATCGTGCCATCGGTTTCCAGCGCCACGCGCGCGGCCGAGGTCATCACCAGGTTGTTGCGGAATGCCGATGCCACGCCCTGGCCAATCCACCAGCGGCCTTCGCGGGTACTGGCCGGCTTTGGGTTGCGCTGGTCCCAGCCGAAGCGCTGCGCGCCCTGCTGCAGGCATTGCACGAACTGTCGCTGCGAGAACGGACGTTCGGGATGTTCCGGGTCGACCTGGGTGTCATTGCGGACGCGGAATTCAACCGGGTCCATGCCCAGTTGCGTGGCTATCTCATCGACGGCGATCTCCAACGCCATCATGCCCGGCGCCTCGCCCGGCGCGCGCATCGCGTTGCCCTCGGGCAGGTCCAGCACCGCCAGGCGGGTGGCGGTCATGCGGTTGGCGCCGGCGTACAGCAGGCGGGTCTGGTTGACCGCGGTTTCCGGGCCCCCGCCGGGCAGGTCGCCGGACCAGCTTTCGTGGCCGACGGCGGTGATGCGGCCATCGCGGTCGGTGCCAATGCGGATCCGCTGCAAGGTCGCCGGCCGATGGGTGGTGTTGTTGAACATCAGCGGGCGCTGCAGGGTCACCTTGACCGGCCGCCCGACCTGGCGCGCTCCGAGCGCGGCAAGAATCGCATCGGCCCGCACGAACAGCTTGCCGCCGAAGCCGCCGCCGATATACGGCGATACCAGGCGCACCTTGTCCTTGGGAATGCCCAAGGTCTTGGCGACATCGCCTGTGCTCCAGTCGATCATCTGGTTGGAGGTCCACAGCGTCAGCTGGTCACCCTCCCAGCGCGCGATGGACGCGTGCGGCTCCATCATCGCGTGGCCCTGGTCGGGCGTGCTGTAGGTCTGGTCGAGCTTGACCGGCGCGGCGGCGAAGGCGCCGGCGAAGTCGCCGGCCGAGGTGTCCGGCGGGCCTTGGTCGGCCGGCGGGACGATCGCCGTGTCACGCGCGGCATGCAGGTCGTAGCGACCTTTTTCGCGCTGGTAGTCGACCTTGATGCGCTGCGCGGCCGCGCGCGCCTGCTCGAAGGTTTCGGCGACCACCAACGCAATCGCCTGGTGGTAGTGCTCGATCTTCGGCCCGCCGAGCAGGTACGCGGTGTTGAACCGGCCCTTGCCGAGCTTGCCGGCGGTCTGCGCCGTGACAATACCCAGCACCCCGGGCGATTGCCTGGCCGCGGTCAGGTCCATCGCGCGGATGCTGCCCTTGGCAATGCCAGCACCGACCACGTAGCCATAGACCGCGTCGGGCACGGCCTGGTGCTGCTCGTAGGCGTAGGGCGCGGTGCCGGTGGTCTTGAGCGGCCCGTCGATGCGATCGGTGGGCTTACCGACCACCTTGAGGCGGTCGATCGGGTTGGTGCCTGCCGGGGTATCGAATTTCATCTCAGGCCCTCGCTTCGTCCAGCACCGCGGCCAGCGTGCGCTCGACCAACGGCAGCTTGAACGCGTTCTGTTCGGTGGTGTGCGCGCCATCGAGCAGGCGGCTGGCAATACGCCGGGCATCGGCGCGCGGCTGTTCGGCCGCCTCCACCCGCCAAGGCTGTGGCGCTACGCCACCCAGGGCCACGCGCAGGTGGCCGTCGGGCTGGACCACGACGCCCACCGAGACGATGGCGAACGCGTAGGAGGCCCGGTCGCGCACCTTGTGATAGAGCTGGCGCCCGCCGAGCGGCGGCGGCAACAGCACCGCGGTGATCAGCTCGCCGCGTTCGAGCACGGTCTCCAGGTGCGGCGTGTCGCCCGGGGCGCGATAGAACTGCGCAATCGGGATCTGACGCGTGCTGCCGTCGCCGCGCACGGTTTCGATCCGTGCATCCAGCGCGCGCATGGCCACGGCCATGTCGCTGGGGTGGGTGGCAATGCAATGCTCGCTCGCGCCGAGCACCGCGAGGTTGCGGTTGAAGCCGCCGATCGCCGCGCAACCGCTGCCGGGCAGGCGCTTGTTGCAGGCCTGCTGGGGGTCGTAGAAGTACGGGCACCGGGTGCGCTGCAGCAGGTTGCCGGCGGTGGTGGCGCGATTGCGCAACTGCGCCGACGCGCCGGCCAGCAACGCACGCGACAGCAAGGGATAGTCTCGCCGCACCGTGGCGTGGGCGGCGAGGTCGGCGTTGCGCACCAGCGCGCCGATGCGCAGGCCACCGTCCGCGCTGACCGCGACCTGGCCCAGCGCCAGGCCGTTGACATCGATCAGGTGGGCCGGCGCTTCGATCTGCAGCTTCATCAGGTCGAGCAGGTTGGTACCGCCGGCGATGAAGCGCGCGCCCGGATTGCGCGCGGCCTGCGCGGCGGCGGCGGCCGGGTCGGCAGCGCGCTCGTAGGTGAAGGCCTTCATGCGCGGTCCCCGGCCACGTCGCTGATCGCGTCGGCAATATTGGAGTAGGCGCCGCAGCGGCACAGATTGCCGCTCATGCGCTCGCGCAACTCGGCTGAATCCAGCGTAGGCGTGGCCGTGAGCGAGGCCGAGACGTGGCTGGGCATGCCCGCGCGCAGCTCGGCCAACATGCCGACCTCCGAGCATATCTGCCCGGAGGTGCAGTAGCCGCATTGATAGCCGTCGTGGCGAATGAAGGCCGCCTGCATCGGGTGCAGGTCTTCGGGCGTACCCAGGCCTTCGATAGTGGTGATCCTGGCGCCTTCGTTCATCACCGCCAGCGACAGGCAGGCATTGATCCGTCGGCCATCGGCGATCACCGTGCAGGCGCCGCACTGACCGTGGTCGCAGCCCTTCTTGGTGCCGGTGAGGTGCAGGTGCTCGCGCAGGGCATCGAGCAGCGTGGTGCGGTTATCGAGCGTGAGCGCGACGGCGCGACCGTTGACCTCGAAGCGCACGTTGCTGGTGGGAGGGGGTTCCGAAGCGGAGGGTGCTACCACTTCGGCAGCGCGGACACCGATGCTGTTGCTGGCGGCAACGCTGGCGGCCGATACCGCGCCCCCGATCAGCACGCTGCGTCGGCTCATCTTCACGTCGGTCATGTGGGATCCCGAGGATGACTGGCTCAGGGCAGCATGCCGCAATTGCGTCCGGCCGGGGGTGATCGGGTTGTGAATTAGTCGCTGTCGCCGCGCCTGGACGGGGGCGGAGGCGGCGGCACGCCCGCTTCCTCCAGGCACGCCCGCATCGATTCGCGTGCGTCAGGCGGCAGTGGGCCGGATGCTTCCAGGTCCAGGGCCGCCCTGCATGCCGCAAGGGCCGCTTCGATCGCAGGATCAGGCGCCGGCCCAGGGTGGCCGTGGTGGCCGTGCGGCGGCCCGGGCTCTCCCGGCGGGGGCGCGGGGGCCGGGCACATGCCCGCGCAGCCAGCCAGTAGCGAGGCCAGCAGCAACGCGCCTGCGCGCCGGATAAAGACGGTGGCCGACTGCTTCATACAGATGTTCCTCGTCTGGTAATGCTTCCCCGCGAAGCGTCGCAATCCGGCCTTGCACCGGTGTGCCGTGCTTCGCCAACGGCTGGCGTAGTGCTGCCAACCCCTCCCAACCGATAGCATCGGCCGGCGCGTTGGCCGGCGTTTGCCCCGGCCGTGGCGGCGGCGCCATGGGCTGACACGGATTGACAAGATCGGGCGCCGGTCGCTCCGTATGATGGGTTTCCCCAGCGTTGCCGCCACCGTGGCGGTGCTCCCAAGAGACGCGTATGTCCGCTTCGATTCTGGTGGTCGACGACGACCCCGACCTGCGCCGCTTGATCGGCCATTTCCTCGGCGAGCACGGCTACAACGTACGCACCGCCGAGAACGTCGGCGGCATGCGCCTGGCACTGACCGAGCGCCGCGCCGACCTGGTCATCCTCGACGTGATGATGCCCGGCGAGGACGGCCTCAGCGCGGCGCGGCAATTGGCCAGCGAACGCAGTGCCCCGGCCGTGATCATGCTCAGCGCCCTGGGCGACGAGACCGACCGCATCATCGGCCTGGAGGTGGGCGCGGACGATTACCTGGCCAAGCCGTGCAACCCGCGCGAACTGCTGGCGCGGGTGCGCGCCTTGCTGCGCCGCAGCCAGTTGCAGGCCGAACTGTCGGACCACCGCGGCAATGTCTACGAGTTCGCGGGCTGGCGGTTGGATGTAATGCGGCGCGACCTGCGCGACCCGACCGGGGTGTTCATCCATCTGTCCGACGGCGAGTTCAGCCTGTTGCGCACCTTCGTCGAACATCCGCAGCGCGTGCTCAGCCGCGACCAGTTGCTGGACCTGGCGCGCGGCCGCGATACCGACGTCTACGACCGCGCCATCGACAGCCAGATCAGCCGGCTACGGCGCAAGATCAACGAGCGCGTGCACACGGAGATGATCCGGACCGTGCGCAACGAGGGCTACATGCTGCTGCCGAACGTGGCGCACCTGTGAGCCCGGCGCGGCCGCCGCGGCGGCTGTCGATCTTCGCGCGCACGTTCCTGCTGCTGGCCGGCGCGCTGGTGGCGGCGCAGGGACTGGGCGTGGCGCTGTTATTGCTGCGCACGCCGATTTTCGATGTGCCGGTGCATCCGCCCGAAGTGGTGGCCCTGCTCGGCACGCAGATGCCGGCCGCCGATACGCGGCTGCAGGTACACAATCAATCGACGATGCCGCAAGCGGACGCCCACCAGCACCGCGAACCGCGGATCGAAGCGATGATGGCGCACTGGCTGGGCGTGCCTGCGCAGAACGTGCGCTTCTACACCGGCGGGGAGCCGTTCGGCGAAGGCGACCGCTTCATGCCGCCCGGCGGCGCCGCGCACCTGCCGCCCGCTGGCGCCCGGGACGATAGCGTCGCAACTGCCGGCCAGGCGCAGGGAACGGCGGATGTCCCCGGGCCGCTCCTCCCCGGCCCACCCGACTTCCGCAATCACGGCCCGCCTCCCGGCGGTTATCCCGCTGGCGGCAATCCCTGGCGCCGCGGTCCGGGCCTGGATTTCATTGCCGGCAAGAATCAGTTCGACGGGTTCACCGCTGCGGCGCGCCAGGCCGACGGACGCTGGCGCGTGGTCACCGCACCGGGCCGCCGGCTGAGCGGCGCGTTCAAGCTGCAGGTGGTGTTGCTGTTGGGGGCCGGCCTGTTGCTGATGCTGCCCTTGGCCTGGTGGTTCTCGCGCGCGTTGTCGGCGCCGATCCGGCGCTTCTCCGAGGCTGCCGACCGCCTCGGCCGCCATCCCGACGCCGCGCCGCTCTCGCCGCAGGGACCGACCGAACTTGCGCAGGCGGTGGATTCGTTCAACACCATGCAGGCGCGACTGAGCCGGATGGTGCACGAGCGCACGCAGATGGTGGCCGCCATCGCGCATGACCTGCGCACGCCGCTGGCGCGCCTGGCGTTTCGCGTGGAGTCGGTGCCGGCGCCGTTGCGCGAACGCGTGATGGCCGATATCGACGAGATGAAGGCGATGATCAGCGCGGCGCTGGACTTCATCCGCAACGCGCAGCGCCCCGGCCCGCGGTCGCTACTGGATTTCCGCTTGCTGGCCGAAGGCGTGGTCGATGATCTGTGCGACATCGATGCCGATGCCCAGCTGCTGCCCGGCGAGTCGGTCTTGCTCGAAGGCGACCCGATGGGGTTGCGGCGGATGATCGCCAACCTGTGCGAGAACGCGCTCAAGTACGGCGGCAACGTGCGCTTGACGTTGCTTTGCGAGGACGGGCACTGCCTGCTGTGGGTCGACGACGATGGCCCCGGCATCGACCCGGCGCAGCGCGAGCAGCTGTTGCTGCCATTCGTGCGCGGCGAGCGCTCGCGCAACCGCGACACCGGCGGGATTGGGCTGGGCCTGGCCGTGGCCAACGGCATCGCCACCGCGCATGGCGGCGAGCTCTGGCTGGACAACCGGCCCGAGGGCGGGCTGCGGGCCAGCGTACGCCTGCCCTGCCTGCCCGCTGCGCGACCGGCTCAGTAGAGGCTCAGTACGCGAACTCGGTGAACACCGGGTCCACGTTGCCCTGCCAGCGGCCGTGGAACAGCGCCAGCTTGCGTTCGGCCGGGGTCATGCCGCTGTCGACGATCTCGCGCAGCACTTCGAGGAAGGCACTTTCGTCTTGGCCATCGGCGTTGTGGCGGGCGCGCCGACGCAGGCCAGCAATGGCGATCTCGACCGCGCGCGCGGCCAGTTCGCGCACCGTGCCGCCGCGGAACGGCAGCTTCAGTGCCTGCCGGGGCACGCCATCGCGCAGGGCGTGGCGCTCGGCCAGGGTGAAGTCCTTGACCAGGTCCCAGGCGGCGTCGAGCGCGGCGTCGTCATACAACAGGCCAACCCAGAACGCCGGCAACGCGCATAGCCGCGCCCATGGGCCGGCATCGGCACCGCGCATTTCCAGGTATTTCTTCAGGCGCACCTCGGGGAACGCGGTGGTCATGTGGTCGGACCAGTCGCGCAGCGTCGGCAAGGCACCGGGCAATACCGGCAGGCGACCCTGCATGAAATCGCGGAAGCTCTGGCCGCTGGCATCGTGGTAGACGCCATCGCGGTAGGAGAAGTACATCGGCACGTCGAGCAGGTAGTCGACGTAACGCTCGTAGCCGAAGCCGTCTTCGAACACGAAGTCGAGCATGCCGGTGCGGTCTGCGTCAGTGTCGGTCCAGATGTGCGAGCGGTAGCTGAGGTAGCCGTTGGGCTGGCCCTCGGTGAACGGCGAATCGGCGAACAGCGCGGTGGCAATCGGCTGCAGCGCCAGCGACACGCGGAACTTCTTCACCATGTCCGCTTCGCTGGCGTAGTCCAGGTTGACCTGCACGGTGCAGGTGCGGGTCATCATGTCCAGGCCGAGCTGGCCGACCTTGGGCATGTAGGAACGCATGATCTGGTAGCGGCCCTTGGGCATCCACGGCATTTCGTCGCGGCGCCACTTCGGCTGGAAGCCCATGCCGAGGAACCCCAGGCGCAGTTCGCCCGCCACTTCGGCCACTTCGCCCAAGTGGGTACCGGTCTCCACGCAGGTGTGGTGCAGGGTCTCGACGGCAGCGCCGGAGAGTTCCAGCTGCCCGGCCGGCTCCAGCGTGACCGAGGCGCCGTCGCGCAGGAGCGCGATGGTGCGGCCGCCTTCCTGCACCGGTTCCCAGCCGAAACGGGTCAGGCCAGTGAGCAGGGCTTCGATGCCACGCTCGCCGTCAAAGGTCGGCGGACGCAAGTCGTCGAGGCGGAAGCCGAACTTCTCGTGCTCGGTGCCGATCCGCCACTGCGGCGCAGGCTTCTCCCCGGACGCGAGCACTTCGACTAGCTGGCGACGATCGGTGATCGGCGTGTCGGCAACGTGGCTGGGGCTCGACAAGGGCGGACTCGCTGCAAAGGGGGGAACGGGGACGTGCGGGCAACAGCTCGCCCCCACAAGGGGTGGCACTATAGCGTGTGGCCCGTGCCGGCTACGTTGCGGAACTGGCGCTACACATTTCTGTCCACGCCTGTAGCGCGGGGGCCGGTTGCTGCGTCGGCCATACCTCACCGGGAGATTCCACATGCCTCGTCGCCCCTCGCCTTTGCCCAGCCGCCATGCCGAGGTCCACCGCGCCGGCCGTGCTGGTTGGCTGCGCGCCGCGGTGCTCGGCGCCAACGACGGCATCGTCTCGGTCGCCGGCGTGGTGGTCGGGGTCGCCGCCAGCGGGGTGCAGCCGCAGGCGGTGCTCGCCTCCGGCGTGGCCGCCACCGTGGCCGGCGCGATGTCGATGGCCGCGGGCGAATATGTATCGGTGCGCTCGCAGGCCGATACCGAGGCGGCCGACCTGGCGGTGGAGCGGCGCGAACTGCAGGACGACCCGCACAGCGAACTGGAAGAGCTGACCGCGATCTACCGGCAGCGCGGACTGGATGCAACGTTGGCGCGACAGGTCGCCCAAGCCCTCACCGCCCACGACGCGCTGGGCGCGCATGCGCGCGATGAGCTCGGTATCACCGAGAGCCTGCGCGCGCGTCCGGTGCAGGCGGCGCTGGCTTCGGCCTGCGCCTTCTGCGTGGGTGCTGCGCTGCCGATGTTGACGGTGGTGCTGGCGCCGGCCGAGCACGCAAGCACGGCCACGACCGTGGCCACGCTGGTCGGGCTTTCGCTCACCGGCGGGTGGGCCGCGCAGATGGGCGGTGCATCGCCGTGGCGTGGCGCGGTGCGGGTGACGTTCTGGGGAGCGGCGGCGATGCTGGCGGCGCGCCTGATCGGCGGCCTGTTCGACGTCGTGGTCTGAGGCCACGCATGTCCTGTCCACGTCTCCCATGAACGCCGCTCCCGACCCTACCCTGCCTCTGATCGCGCAGCTGTCGCGCTTGGCCGACTGCGACCGCAGCGAAGGCTTCGCCTGCGTCAGCGCGCGGCGCGAACATGGTGCGCAATCGGTGGACGTGGTGCAGCCGCAGCTGGCCATCGTGCTGCAGGGAAGCAAGCAGGTGCGCTGCGAAGGGGCGGCATCGTCGTTGCAGCCGGGCCAGGTGCTGCTGGTCAGCCGGGCCTGCCGGATCGACGTGGTGAACGTGCCCGATCCCCATAGCGGTCTATATCAGACCGTGATCATTCCGCTCTGTGCCGAGGTACTCGCGGCGGCGCGGGGCCTGTGGCAGGAAGCCTTGCCGGCCGCTGGCCACGCGACCGCCGCATTGCCATTGGCGCCGCTCGGTCCAGAGCTGGTGCGCTGGCAGCAGGCGCTCACCGAGGGGCGCTACGCCGAGGCGCGCCTGGCCCTGGCTGCGCTGGTGCTCGACCTGTGCCGGCGCGGCCACGGTGCCTTGCTGGTGCCGCCACGCCCGGGCGTGGCCAGTGAGGTACGTGGCCTGGTGGCGGCGCAGCCAGCGCGCGATTGGCGCTCGCGGGATTTCGAACAGGCGCTGGGCCTGAGCGGGGCGACGTTGCGGCGGCGATTGGCGCAGGAGGGGCTGGGCTTGCGCGAGCTGGTGGCCGATGCGCGCCTGGCCCATGCGATGGAGCTGCTCTACACCACCCGCTTGCCGTTGAAGACGGTGGCCGCGCGCGTGGGGTATCGCTCGGTGGCAAGTTTCAGCCGGCGGTTCCAGGCCCGATACCAATTGGATCCGGTGGTGATCGGCAACGCTTGAGGCGAGCAGGTTGTCGCCACGATCGGCGTCGCCGCCCGCCTGAGCGTTTTGCGCTGCAATCTGAGCGCATTGCAATGCGTGCACGCGCGAGGATGTCGCCTCCGCGGCCAGCCCGCCCCCATCGGAGATCATCGATGCCCCGCCTGCCCTGTTCCTTGTTGCTGTTGTCCTTGCTGTTGCCGGCGCTGGCACAAGCCGAAGCACCCACGCCGACGGCCGAACAAGTGCCGGGCGTCTACCGCCAGCAGATCGGCACGCTGCGCGTGACCGCGCTGTTCGATGGCACCGTGGCACTGACGCGCCAGGAGCTGGTGGGGATCGACCCGGCTCGGGTCACGCGCCTGCTCGATCACCAGTACGTGCCGGAGGACCCGAAGGGCCTGCAGACGGCGGTCAACGCCTACCTCGTGCAGCAGGGCAAGCACCTGACGCTGGTGGACACCGGCACGGCGCAGTGCTTCGGGCCGGGGTTGGGACAGGTGTTGGCCAACCTGCGCGCGGCCGGCTATGCGCCCGAGCAGGTCGACGACATCCTGCTGACCCACGCGCACCCGGACCACTTGTGCGGCTTGCTCGACGCCCAGGGCGCGCCCGCCTATCCGAACGCCACGGTGTGGCTGGCGCGGGCCGATGCCGACTACTGGCTGGATCCAAAGTCTGCAGCCACGGCGCCGGCGTTCCTGCGCTTCGCCTTTCCGCTGGCGCGCAAGGCGGTGGCGCCGTACGCCGGCCGCCTGCGCCGTTTCGGCCCGGGCGACGCATTGCCCGCTGGCGTAGTCGCGCTGGATACGCATGGGCACACGCCGGGCCATGTGTCGTGGCTGTTCGATGGTGGCGCCGAAGCGAAACTGCTGGTGTGGGGCGACCTGGTCCATTTCCACGCGGTCCAGTTCGCCCAGCCGGACGCCAGCTACGAAGCCGATAGCGACCGCGCCGCGGCGATTGCTTCACGCAAGCAGGCGCTGGCGCAGGCGGCCGACGCTGGCTGGTGGGTGGCCGGTGCGCACCTGCCGTTCCCGGGGCTGGGCCACGTGCGCCGCCAGGGCGAGGCGTTCGCCTGGGTGCCCGGCGAGTTCTCGCCGCTGCCGCCGGCGCGCTGAGCGCTAGCTCAGGCCTGCGGCGCTTCGGCGCCCAGGCCGAGCCAGTCGCCCACGATCCCGCGCAGTTCGTCCACGCCCTGGCGCGCCTCGCTGGAGTACACCTGCACGCTGACGCTGTCGGCCCACATCGAGGACAGCTCCTTGCGCACCTTCTGCAGGGCCAGCCCCTGTTGGCCGCGTCCGAGCTTGTCGGCCTTGGTCAGCAAGGCGTGGGCCGGCAGGCCGCGCTCGACGGCATAGCCGAGCATCTGCTTGTCGTAGTCCTTGAGCGGGTGGCGGATGTCCATCACCACCACCAGGCCTTTGAGCGCCTCGCGGGTACGGAAGTACTTGTCGAGGAAGGCCTGCCAGTGCGCCTGCAGGTCCTGCGGCACCTTGGCGTAGCCGTAACCGGGCAGGTCGACCAGGTAGCGGTCGGGCTGGACCTGGAAGAACACCAGCTGCTGCGTGCGGCCGGGAGTCTTGGACACCCGCGCCAGCGCGTTCTGCCGGGTCAAGGCATTGAGTGCGCTGGATTTGCCGGCGTTGGAACGGCCAGCGAAGGCGACCTCGTAGCCGCCGTCGTCCGGCAATTGCCGGGCGTTGTGGGCCGAGAGCAGGTATTGGGCTTGTTCTATGAGTTGCGACATGCGTCTAGGATCGCATGTCCCGGCGGCGAGAGGTCTTTTTGCGGTCCGGCGCGCGGGTTCGTTGACCGGCGCGCGAGGGCAACGTGATAATCGAGCCGCTGCGGCCCCCACGCCCCAACGCAGATGTCCAGGTTCATACGGAGCTCTAGCTGATGCGCCACGCTCGCGTTGTTGCCTTTGCCGCGCTCGCCGTTCCCGTCCTCGCTGCTGTCGCCTTCGCCCAGACGGCGGTGGTGCCGGTGCCGGACAACGCGCCGGTGAAGGTCGCCCCACTGGAAGTCGATCTGTCCAAGACCCACTGGGGCGATGCCAAGGCCGGCCAGGCCAAGGCCACTGCCTGCGCTGCGTGCCATGGGCCCGATGGCAATCCCTCGGTGGCCATGTACCCGCGCATCGCCGGCCAAAGCGAGCGCTATGTGGCCGAACAGATCGCCTTGATCCGCAACGGCCAGCGCACCAGCGGCGCGGTCGCGGTGATGCTGCCGTTCGTGCAGGACCTCACCGCGCAGGACATGCGCGACCTCGGCGCGTACTTCGCCACGCAGAAATCCGGCGCGGGCCTGGCCGATGACAGCGTCGTGGCCGAAGGCCCGTACAAGGACAAGAAGTTCTACGAGATCGGCCAGCAGTTGTATCGCGGCGGCGACGCGGCACGTGGTATCCCGGCCTGCATGGCCTGCCACGGCCCGACCGGCTCAGGCAATCCGGGCCCGGCATTCCCGCACGTGGCCGGGCAGCATGCCGACTACGTCGCCCGGCGCCTGCAGGAGTACCAGGCCGGCACCGCGCAGCACGTCGAGACCCACCTGTCCAAGATCATGACCACCGTCGCCAAGCCGCTGACGGCGCAGGAGATCCAGGCCCTGGCCAGTTATATTCAGGGTTTGCACGACAGCGCCGACGACGAGGCTGCCGCGGCGATGGCCCAGGCCGGTCCGCCGAAGTCCTGAACCTGCGGCCGCGATTGCGGTCCAAGCAGGCGTTGTCCCCCTACGCCGGTCCCAGACCGGCGTTTGTTTTGCCAATGGAGATGCTATGAGCCTGATGTCCCGCGTCCTGTTCGTCGCCCTGGCCCTCGGCGCCGGCGCCGCCACCGCCGCGCCCGCCGCCGCCGACCTGGTGCCTGGCGTGGATTACACCGAGATCGAGGGCGGCCAGCCGTATGCGCCGCTGGCCGGCAAGATCGAAGTGGTTGAGGTGTTCGGTTACACCTGCCCGCACTGCGCGCATTTCGAGCCGCAGCTGGCGCAATGGGCGGCGCGGCTGCCCAAGAACGTACGCTTCACCCCGGTGCCGGCGGCCTTCGGCGGCAACTGGGATGCCTATGCCCGCGCCTACTTCGCCGCCGACCAGCTGGGCGTGGCCAAGCGCAGCCACCAGGCGATGTTCCAGGCGATCCACGACAAGCAGACCCTGCCGACCCAGAACGTGAGCCCGCAGGAGCTGGCGATGTTCTATGCCAGCTATGGCATCGCGCCGCAGCGCTATATCGACACGCTCAAGAGCGAGGCGGTCAACACGCGCTTCCAGGCCGCGCGCACCTTCGTGCAGCGCGAGCAGGTGCCGGGTACGCCGGCGCTGATCATCAACGGCGTCTACCTGGTGCGCGGCCGCGACTTCGATCAGCTGCTGCGCAATGCCGACGCCCTGATCGCGCGCATCCAGGCCGGCCCGGGCGCCGCCCGCTGAGCCAGCTTCAGCCTTCCTTGACCGGGGGCCGTGCAATCATGCTGCGCGGTCCCTGCCTTTTCGTTTTCCGCTGGAGATCCACCCGATGAAGACCCGCTTCGCCCTGACCCTGATGGCCGTGTTGCCGATCCTGCTGGTGGCTTGCAAGCCCCAGGACGGCAGCACCGATACCGCGCCGACCAGCGCCAGCGCCCCAGCGGCCGCCCCGGCCGCCACGCCGGCAGCCAGCGCCGACAGCACCGCCACGCCAGCCACTGAGACCGCGGCTGCGCCTGCCGCCGAGCAAGCCGCCGCGGGCACTCCGGCCGAAGCCGGGCACCAGCCGCCGGTGAATGCCCAGCCGCCGAGCGGCCCGGCCCCGGTCGAAGGGACCGACTACCTGGTGATCGAAGGCGGCCAGCCCTACCAGCAGGCAGCCGGCAAGATCGAAGTGGCCGAAGTCTTCGGCTACGTCTGCCCGGCGTGCTTCCGCTTCCAGCCGCTGATCTCGAGCTGGAAGGCGGGCCTGCCCTCCGACGTGCAGTTCGTCTACGTGCCGGCGATGTTCGGCGGCACCTGGGACAACTACGCGCGTGCCTTCTATGCCGCCGAGACCCTGGGCGTGCAGGAAAAGACCCACGATGCGCTGTACAACGCGATCCACGTCGAGCAGAGCCTGAAGGGCGAGCGCGGCGCCGACTCGGTCGAGGACATCGCCAAGTTCTACGCCAAGTACGGCGTCGACCCGAAGGAGTTCGCCAACACCATGGCCAGCTTCGGCGTCACCGCCAAGACCAACCGTGCCAAGCAGTTCGCGGTGCGGACCAAGATCAGCGGCACGCCGTCGCTGGTGGTCAACGGCAAGTACCTGGTCAAGGGCACCAGCTACCAGGACATGCTGCGCATCGCCGACCACCTGATCGCGCGCGAACGCGCCGCCAAGCAATGATCTGAAGCTGCCACCGCGATCGTGTCCGATTCCCCCACTACGACGCGCACATTGCGACTGCTGACGGCCAATATCCAGGCCGGCAGCAGCACGCGGCGCTACAGCGACTACGTCACCCGCAGCTGGTCGCACGCCCTGCCGATGGGGCGCAAGCGCACCAGCCTGGACACCATCGCGCAGCTGGCAGGTGACCGCGATATCGTCGGGCTCAACGAGTCCGACCCCGGCAGCCTGCGCTCGGGTTTCACCAACCAGACCCACTACCTGGCCGAGCGCGCCGGCTTCCATTACTGGAGCCATCAGCCCAACCGGCGCATGGGTGGCGTCGCCTCGAGCGCCAATGGGTTGCTCAGCAAGCTCGAACCGGTGGAGGTGCAGGACCATGCCCTGCCTGGCCGGATCGGCGGGCGCGGGATCCTGCTGGCCAAATTTGGCGACGGCACCGAAGGGCTGGCGGTGGCTGTCGCGCACCTGTCGCTTGGCGCCAACTCGCGGATGTCGCAGCTGTCCTTCATTGCCGAGCTGCTGAGCGATCATCCCAATGTCGTGCTGATGGGCGACTTCAACTGCGTGGCCGACCGCCCGGAAATGCAGCTGTTGTATCGCAAGACACGCCTGCAGCCGCCGTCCTCGACGGTACCGACGTTCCCCAGCTGGCGCCCGGAACGGGCGATCGACCATATCCTGGTGAGCGGCGGCTTGGGCATCGGCCATACCGAGGCGATCCCGGCGGCATTCTCCGACCACCTGGCGATCGGGATGGAGCTGGAAGTGCCGCAGGATTACTTGAAGTCGTAGCGCCGGCGCCTAGAACCGCAGGTCAGCGCGCAGGTACCAATAGCGTCCACCCGGAATGTCATAGGTGGAGGCGTCATAGCCGTTGAGCGAGCAGGACAGGCAGATCGGCGGATCCTTGTCGAACAGGTTGTTGATGCCGCCGCTCAGTTGCAGGCCGGAGAGCCATTCGAAACGGTAGCCCAGCTGCACGTCGCTGTAGGTCACCGAGCCCAGGTCGTGGCGGTTGGCCACCGGGTCCGGGCACACCGGGAAATCCACCGCGTTGCCGCACGACTCGCGCAGCGCCGATATGTGGCGCAGGCGCCAGGTCGCGTTCCAGGCGCCCAGGTTCCAGTCCAGGGCCAGGTTGCTGCTCCACTCGGGGATCGCGCTGTCGTTGACTTCCACGCCCGGGCGCTGCGGTTGCTGCTGCCCGGCGGCGCCGACGGCTTCGTAGCGGCCGACGAAGGTGTTCTGCCAGGTGACCTTGAAGCGGCCGATGGTGCTGATCGGCAAGGTCCAGAACAGGTCCACGTCCCAGCCGTCGGTCTTGATCGAGCCGAGGTTGGTCAGGCGGTTGTTGAAGCCGTTGATGCCACCGGTGCTGGCGCGGGTGATGCCGTCGCAGTACTGCGGGTCCAGGGTCTGCACGCACAGGTTGAGCTGGGTCTGGGCGTCGATGGCCTGGATCGCGTCGTCGACATGGTGGCGGTAGAAGGTCGCCTCGATATCGAAGCGATCGGCCCAGGCGGCGTTGTTGCCGAACCACGGGCTCCAGACAAAGCCGGCGCTGAAGCTGCGCGCGCGCTCGGGCTGCAGTTCACGGTTGCCGCCGGTGGTCACGGAGATTTGCGGGTTGGCTTGCTGGAAGCCGGCCGGCACGCCGAGGCTGGCGCAGTTGGCCGGGTTGTTGCCCGCCGAGCACGGGTCGACCAGGACCAGGTCGGCGCGCGCGGCCGAGCCGTAGAGTTCGCCGATGGTCGGCGCGCGGAAGCCTTCGGCCCAGCTGGTGCGCAACACCAGCTCGTCGGTGACCTGCCAGCGCAAGCCGTACTTGGGGGTGAACTCGCTGCCGAAGGTCGAGTAGTCCGAATAGCGGCCGGCCAGGCTGAGGTCGAGGCGATCGCCGAATTTCGCCCCCGCGAACAGCGGCACGCTGAGTTCAACGTAGGCTTCGTTGACGTTGTAGCTGCCCGAGGTCGGTTGCGAGGGCACGCCGTTGTAGTGGCCGGCGACGGTCAGCGGATCGGGCTGGTACCAGCCTTCGTAGCGGCGATGCTCGACGCCGGTAGCGAAAGACACCGCACCCGCCGGCAGTTGCAGCAGTTCGCTGCTGAGGTTGGCCGAGAACAGGCTCAGTTCGTTCTGGCTGCGGTCGTGCACGACCGGCTGGATCCAGCGCAACATGTCCGGGGTGATGCTGCCGGCGCCGCCGAAGATGTCCAGCGGCACGCAGCCGGCGACAGCCGCGCAGCTTGCCGGGTCGCCCAGCGCCAGGGCGATGTTGTAGATGTCGTAGCTGCCGGTGTTGGTCTGCTCGGCCTTGCTGCGGCTGTACATCGCGTTGACGTCCCAGTACCACGTGCGCCAGGACGTCTCGAAGGTGCCGATGAAACCGCTGGCGAAGTAGTCGGTGTCCACGCGCTGCTCGAACACGCGCGGGCCGCCTTCCACCGGGCGGCGGCCGATCATGACCAGGTTGCTCGACGAATCCAGGGCGAAGCCGAACGGGTTGTACGGGTTGGCGGCGGAAATGACGATGTTGTCGGCCAGCGGATTGCCGGTGGCCCCCTCCGGCCCGAGGAAGATTGGCTCGGGCGCGGACTGGTTGCGCGACTCGCGCCGGTTGCCCAGAGCCTTGAAGTACCACTGCACGTCATCGTTGAAGAAGACGCGGAACTGGCCGAACACGCTCTTGCGTTCGGAGGGCGTCAGCAGCAGGTTCTCGCTGGCGAAGTTGTAGCGGTCGGCGGAGGTGAAGCAGTGGTAGCTATCGCTGCGCACGCAGCCGGCACTGCCGTCGTAGGCCGGGTTGCCGTTGCCGCCAGCGTTGGGCGTGAGCGATTGCTGCACCCCGGTGTTCGGGTCGATGAAATCAAAGCGGCCATCGGGCGTGGCCGAACTGCCCAGGGCTACGCCGGTCCCGGGTACCGGCTCGCGCGATTGCGCACGGTCGCGCGCCCAGACCGGGTCCTGCTTCACATAGCTGGCGCCGAGGAACAGGCTGTAGCGATCACTCTGCGTGCCCCAGGCCAGGTCGACGCCGCGGCTATTGCCATCGCCCTTGCCGTACTGGCCATAGTTGAGCGTCACCTGCGCGCCTTCGAATTCGCGCCGGGTAATGATGTTGACCACGCCGGCGATAGCATCGGAGCCATACAGCGCCGAAGCCCCGTCTTCCAGCACCTCGATGCGCTCGACCAGCGCCAGCGGCAACGTGTTGAGATCGACCGAAGCGCCTACGCCAGAGGCGGAGGATTCGTTGACCCAACGCACGCCATCGACCAGGACCAGCACGCGCTTGGCGCCGAGGTGGCGCAGGTCGACCTGCGAGGAGCCGGCCCCGACGCCGCCCCCATCGGCGGGGAAGCCGAAGTTGCCGGAGGAATTGAACTTGGTGTTGAGCGCCGAACCCGAGGCCGTGAGCTGCTGCAGCACCTCGCCCACCGATTGCATCCCGGTGCGCTCGATATCGGCCCGGCTGAGGGTCTGTATCGGCACCTGGCCCTGCATTTCGGCCGTCTTGATGCGGGTGCCGGTGACCTGGACCTTGTCCAGGGTGCGGGTGGGGGCATCGGGCGGCAGGTCTTGTGCCCACACCGCGCACGGCAGCAGGAGCATGCCCAGCGCGAGTGCGAGCTGGCAGGGGGCGCGGCGCAGGCTACTCATCCGGTCTCTCTCTCCAAAGGGGATGCGACGGCCGCAGCGTCTCCCTGCGCCACAGCGGCCTGGCTGCTTTGTAAACAAATCGTGAAGCGGTGACAAGCGCGCGCAGTGGGATGCTGCGGACCGATCCGGCTTGCCGGCGGATGAATACGCCAACGGAATCTGGCCGTTCGCGCTGCTTTGTGCGGCGTCGCACGCTGTGCTTGGCCGCACAATCAGCGCCCCTTGCTTGTCACGGCCCTTCACCCCTGGCCGGTATCCTCGAATCCATGACCAATCCGCTGCACTCCTTCTGCTTGGCGCTGGCCGTGGCCGGCGTGTCTTTCGGCGCCAGCGCGCAAACCACCACCGAGGCCCAGCGCGCGGCCATGCGCAGTGCATTGGAGGCCGCCGAGTCGGGCCGCGGCGGTGCTGTCGATAGCAGCCTGCGCGGCAGCCCCGTCTACGGTTGGCTCGAATACGCCGCGCTCAAGCGCGACATCGACAAGCTCGACAACGCCACTGCGCAGGATTTCCTGCGCCGCTACCAGGGCCAGGCGGTCGCCGAGGCATTCCGCTCCACCTGGCTGCCGGCCGTGGCCCGGCGCGAGGACTGGCCGGCCCTGCTGGCGAACTGGAAGCCGACCGAGAACACCGGGCTGCGCTGCGCCGAACTGACGGCGCGCCAGGCCCTGGGCCGCGCCGACGCGCAATGGAACAGCGATGCGCAGGCGCTATGGCGTAGTACCGGCAAAGCGCTCCCCGACGGCTGCGACACGGTCTTCGCTAGCCTGGCCGCGCGGGGCGGGCTTGATGCCGGGTTGCGTTGGCAGCGCATCGAGGCAGCCGCCGACGAGCAGCAGCCGGCGGTCATGCGCGCGGCCGCCGTCGGCCTGCCCCCGGCCGAGCAGGCCCAGGCCAACGACTACGCGAGCTTTGTTGCCAAGGCCGACAACCGCGCGCTGTCCTGGCCACGCACCGAGCGCAGCCGGCGGGTGGCGGTAGCCGGGCTGTCGGCGCTGGCCAAGGCCGACCCGGATGCCGCCGAGCGCTTGCTGCCCTCGCTGGCCGATGCCCTTGGCCTGGACGCGAACCAGCGCGGCAAGGTGCTCTACCAGATCGCCTTGTGGACCGTGGCCTCGTACCTGCCGGACTCGGCGCGGCGCCTGCAGGCAGTGCCCGAAGCTGCCTACGATGAACGCCTGCGCGAATGGCGCGTGCGCGAAGCCATGGCCCGCGGCGACTGGCCGGCGGCCTTGGCCGGGATCGAGAAGATGCCGACGGCGCAGCGCGAGGACTCGCGCTGGCAATACTTCCGCGCGCGCCTGGCCGAAAAGACCGGCCGCAATGGCGATGCGCAGGCCGCCTACCGTGCCGCGGCGCAGAGCCCCACGTTCCACGGCTTCCTGGCCGCCGACCGTTTGCAGCAACCTTACGTACTGTGCCCGTGGGATCCGAAGGACAGCGCGCAGGCGCGCGCGGCGGTGGCCCGCGACCCGGCATTGGTGCGCGCGCTGGAATTGTTCCGGCTCGATCGCAGTGGCTGGGCGGCGCTGGAGTGGAACGACGCGCTGAGCCGGTTCGACGACACCCAACGCCGGCTGGCGGTGGAAGTGGCCAGCGAGGCCGGCTGGTTCGACCGGGCGGTGTTCGGGCTGGGCAAGCGGCCCGAAGAACAGCGCCTGTACGAGCTGCGCTTCCCGCTGCATCACGGCGAGAGCATCCGCCGCGAAGCCGCGCGCAACGCCCTGGACCCGGCCTGGGTGGCCGCGGAAATCCGGGCCGAGAGCGTGTTCAATCCGAACGCGCGCTCACCGGCCAATGCCATGGGCCTGATGCAGGTATTGCCGGGCACCGGCGCCGGCGTGGCCAAGCGCATTGGTTTGGCGGGCTATACCGGCGCAGCCAGCTTGTACGACCCGGAGATCAATATCGCCGTCGGCACTGCCTACCTGCGCCAACTGTTGGACAAGTACAGCGGCCAGCCCTACATCACCATTGCTGCCTACAACGCCGGGCCCACGCCGGCCGCGCGCTGGCTCGGCCAGCGCCCGTCGCACGACCCGGATTTCTGGATCGAGACCATCAGCTACAAGGAGACCCGCGACTATGTCGCGCGCGTGCTCGCCTTCAGTGTGATCTACGACTGGCGGCTCAATGGTGATGCGTTGCCGCTCAGCGATCGGCTGGTGGGCACCCTGCAGGACAAACGCAAGGCATTCGTCTGCAACACGCCGGCTGCGGCGGCCGGCAGCCGCTGAGGCCGGCGGCACTTCGGGCATGATGCGCTGATGGAGATCTTTCTCGTTGGCGGCGCCGTCCGCGATGCCTTGCTTGGCCTGCCCGCCGGAGACCGCGACTGGGTAGTGGTCGGTGCGGACCAGTCGCGCATGGAAGCGCTGGGCTACAAAGCGGTGGGGCGCGACTTCCCGGTGTTCCTGCACCCGGATACCGGCGAGGAATACGCGCTGGCGCGGACCGAACGCAAGTCCGGCCGCGGCTATCGCGGTTTCGTGGTCGATGCCGATCCCTCGGTCACGCTCGAACAGGACCTGCAGCGGCGCGACTTCACCCTCAACGCGATCGCGCAGACGGCCGAGGGTGCGCTGGTCGATCCGTATGGCGGTGCACGCGATCTACGCGACCGCGTGTTGCGGCACGTCGGCCCGGCGTTTGTCGAAGATCCCTTGCGGGTGTTGCGTGCGGCACGCTTCATGGCGCGCTTCGCCAGCCTGGGTTTCAGCGTGGCGCCGGAGACGCTGGCGTTGATGCGCGAGATCGCCGCCAGCGGCGAACTCGATACCCTGGTGCCGGAGCGGGTGTGGCAGGAACTGCGCAAGGCCCTGGCCTCGCCGCGGCCCTCGGCGTTCCTGCGCACCCTGCGCGACGCCGGGGCGCTGGCCGCGGTGCTGCCGGAAGTGGATGGCTTGTACGGCGTGCCGCAGCGCGCCGAATTCCATCCGGAAATTGACACCGGGGTGCACCAGGAAATGGTCAGTGACATGGCCGCGCGCTTGCGCCCCGGCGATACGTTGGTGGGTTACGCCGCGCTCTGCCACGACCTGGGCAAGGCGCTGACCCCGGCCGAGGAATGGCCGCGCCACATCATGCACGAGCAGCGTGGCGTGAAGCCGGCGCGGGCCATGAGCGAGCGCCTGAAGGTGCCGCAGGACTACCGCCAGCTGGCCGAGATCGCCTGTCGCGAGCACCTCAACGTGCATCGGCTGGCCGAGCTGCGCGACGCCACCGTGCACGAGCTGCTTGGCAGGTGCGATGCCTTTCGTCGCCCGGAACGCATTGGCCAGCTTGCGGCCGTGTGCGAGGCCGACAAGCGCGGCCGGCTCGGCAGCGAGGAAGCCGAGTATCCGCAAGGGCCGGAATTGTGCCGTGTGCATGAGGCGGCGCTGGCAATCAACGCGCGCGACGTGGCCCGCGAAGGCCTGCAAGGGCCGCAGATTGGCGAGGCATTGGCCAAGGCGCGGGTCGCCGCCATCGGCGCGGCTCGCACCCTTCGGCGCAGCGCCAGCTGACGCGACCAGCGGGCTGCTTTTCTAGATCGCCTCAAATCAATGCAGCAATCTTGCACGGCCTCAGAGTGTTACATCATAACATTTGTCCTTTAGCTCCCGAGGACGAAGGCAATGACCCCCTACCCCCCGCGGTTGGCCGCCGCTGTTCGCCACGCGCTGATCGGCCTGGCCGCGCTGGCCTCGCCAGCCCTGGCCGCCGAAGCGGCCGATGAGAAGCAGAGCGGATCACCGCGAACGCTCGACACCCTGCACGTGACCGGCGTGACCGAGGAACTGGGCAAGATCGCCACCCCGTACAACATCGTTTCGCGCGAGGACATCCTCAAAGGTGGCGCGGCGACGCTGGGCCTGGCGTTGGACCATCTCTCCGGGGTGCGCGCCGACACCTTCGGCGCCGGCGCCAGCCGCCCCATCATTCGCGGGCAAACCGCACCACGGGTGAAGGTATTGTCGGACAGCTCCAACATCATCGACGCGTCCGATGTGTCGCCCGACCACGCCATTACCGTGGATCCGCTGCTCAGCACCCGGATCGAGGTGCTACGCGGTCCGGCCACGCTGCGCTTTGGCGGCGGCGCGATCGGCGGTGTGGTCAACGTGCTGGATGACAAGATCCCGACCGCTTTGCCGTCTGATGGCACCGAGGGCCAGGTCGTCATCCGCGGCAACAGCGTGGCCAAAGAAAAAGCGTTTGGCGCGGCGATCTCCACCCAGCTGGGCAACCACTGGGTGCTGCATGCCGAAGGCTCTTCGGTTGATCGCGGCAACTATCGCGCCCCTGGTCAGCAGTCCTCGCGCGTGGCCAATACCTTTGCGAAATCGGAAAACGGCAGTGTCGGCTTGTCCTGGGTGACTGATACCGGCTACTTCGGGGTGGCTTATTCCTATCGCAAGGATCAGTACGGCCTGCCAGGACACAACCACGAATACGAAAGCTGCCATCCGCATGGCAGCAAGCTGCACTGCGGCGGCCACGGGCACGCGGACGACGAGCATGAGCATGGAGAGAAGGCAGACGACGTCGCCTGGATCGACCTCAGCAGCAAGCGCGTGGACCTGCGGGCTGAGTTCGCCGATCCGCTACCGGGCATCGCGCACATCCGTTTCCGCGCCAACCACACCGACTACAAGCACGACGAGCTGGAGGGGTCGAAGGTCGAGACCACCTTCAGCAACAAGGGCTATGACAGCCGCCTGGAAATCGAGCACGTGCCGCTCGCCGGCTGGTCCGGCGTGTTCGGCGTGCAACACAGCGACACCCAGTTCGCGACACGAGGCAGTGAAGCGTTCCTGCCTACAGTCGACACGGTGAACACCGGGCTGTTCCTGGTCGAGCATTTCCAGCTCAACGACCAGTGGCATTTCGAACTCGGTGGGCGCAGGGAATGGCTCAAGCACACTCCCAAGCAGGATGCACGCGGGCGCCCGGTGTTCAAGGATACGGCGAGCGCTTACTCCGGCTCGGCAATCTGGAATTTTGCCCCCGACCTTTCACTTACCTTCATCGCCGCGCGCTCGCAACGCTTGCCGCATGCACAAGAACTTTATGCACGCGGGCTGCACATGGCCACCAACACTTACGAATGTGGCTTGGTACCGCATCCGCTGACGTGCGGTGGCCTGGCGAACAACGCGCCCTACGGCAAGGAAACCTCGCGCAACTACGAGCTCCTGCTGCGCAAGACCGCAGGCGACCTGGATTTCAGCGTGGGTGCGTTCTTGAACGAGGTGGACAACTACATCTATGCGCGAACGCTCGACCAGCACGAGGATTTCCGCCTGATCAAATACAGCCAGGCCGATGTCGAGTTTCGCGGCTTGGAGACGGAGCTGAATTACCGGCTGACCGATGCCCTGACGGTCGGCGCTTTCGCCGATATGGTGCGCGCGCGCTTCAAGGACGGCAGCGGCAACCTGCCGCGCATTCCGGCGTCGCGGCTGGGTGCGCGTACTCGCTACGAGCGCGGCCCCTTCTCCGGCGAAGCCGAGTTCTACCGCGTCAATCCCCAGCGCCACATCGCTGCCTACGAAAAGCCCACGCCGGGTTACAACATGCTCAACCTGTCCTTCGACTATGCCTTGCAGGAGGGTCGCACCCGGCTGTTCCTGCGTGGCGACAACCTGCTCAACGAGAAGGTCTGGAACCATGCTTCGTTCCTGGCCACGACAGTGCCGTTGCCGGGCCGCAGCGTTAGTGCCGGCCTGCGCTACACCTTCTGAGCAGGTGGCTGCAGGCGCGCATCGTCCGCGGGGGCGATGCGCGCCCTGCGGACCCGCCGCCGAGCCTCACTTCATATCTTGATATGCCAACCGCGCCGGTCCATCCAGCGCACGATGACCCACCAGATTGCGACGAACACCACCGCAAAGGCCGCCGAGGCAACCTCGCGGCCGGCCAGCGGCGCGATCCAACGGACAAAGCCCTGTTCGTAAAGGGGTGTCCACAGGTCCAGCGCCAACAACGCATAGACCATCAGTGCCGAACCGGCATAGGCCGCGATCGCATTGACGCCAAAGCTGCGGCCCAGCGCCGGCCAACCGCGCCGATCGACCAGGAAATGGGCGAGCGCGAGCAGCAGCATCGACAGCCCGGCGCACCAGAGCACGTAGGACGAAGTCCACAGGTTCTTGTTCAACGGCAGCCAGCCCGACCACAGCCAGCCGAGCAACGCGCAGGCAACGCCGCCCACGCCCAGCCACGATGCCTTGCCGCTGCGCAGCCAATCGCCGGCGCGCAGGCCGAGCAGGGTGGTCGCCAGCGCGCCGAGCGTGGACAACAAGCCCTCGGGGTCGTGGCCCAGCCCGGTGGCGGGATCGTATTCGTACAACAGTGGCCCGAGCAGGGCGGTGTCGACGCGGCTGGCCAGGTTGTGCCACGGCGCCAGGCTGCCGCCCAGCCACAACAGCCCGGCCCAGCCGGCCAGCAGCAGCGCGATTAGCGCCCACTGCGTGCGTGCCCGGCACCAGATCGCCACGCTGCCGGCCAACGCGAAGCACAAGCCAATGCGCTGGAGCACGCCCCAGGGCCGGAAATGCGGCTTGTCCAGCCACCACCACGCCAGCAGGTGCAGCAGCAGGCCGAGGCCGACGATGCGCAGCGCGCGCACCCACACCGTGCGGGTGAGCACGGCACGGTCGGCGCCGGAGATAGCCCGCGGCGCCACGCCCAAGGCAATCGACACGCCGGCGATGAACAGGAACATCGGGAAGATCAAATCGGTCGGCGTGCAACCATTCCAGGCCGAGTGCTCCAGCGGCCACCACACGTGGCCCCACTCGCCGGGATTGTTGACCAGCAGCATCGCCGCAACGGTAAGCCCGCGCAGTGCATCGACCGACGGATAGCGGCGCACGGCCCCCTGCCCCGACATCAGTCGGCGCTGCCGGCGATCCAGGTGGCCTGCACCTGCAGTTGTTCGTCGAGCAGTACCAGGTCGGCTTGGTAGCCCGGCGCGATGCGGCCGTAGCGGTCGCCCAGGCCAAGGAATTGCGCCGGATAGGTCGAAGCCATGCGCGCCGCCTCTTCCAGCGACAGCCCCAGCAGCTCAACGCTATTGCGCACCGCGGTGGCCATGTCCAGGGCCGAGCCCGCCAGCGCGCCGGCGGCATTGCGCACCACGCCATCGACCGCGGTGATGACTTCGCCATACAGCGAGTAGCTGGGATCGTCCGCGCCTACCGGCGGCATGGCATCGGTGACCAGGAACAGCTTGCCGCGCGGCTTGGCCGCCAGCGCCACCCGCAGGCTGGCCGGATGCACGTGCACGCCATCGACGATGATGCCGCACCAACTGCTTTCGTCTTCCAGCGCGGCGCCGACCGCGCCGGGCTCGCGCCCCTGCAGCGGCGACATCGCGTTGTACAGGTGGGTGAAGCCGGTGATGCCGGCGTCGAGGCCGGCGCGCAGCTGCTCGTAGCTGCCGGCGGTATGGCCGGCGGCCACGATGACACCTGCGGCCACCAGCGCGCGGATGCTCTCGACCGGCACCTGCTCAGGTGCCAGCGTCAACAAGGTCACGCCATTGCGCAAAGAAGCGGCCATCGCCACCTCGGCGGCATCAGGAACGCGGAACTTGCTGGCGTCGTGCGTGCCCTTGCGCGCCGGGGCGATGTATGGACCTTCCAGGTGGATGCCGAGTATGCCCGGCACGCCCGCGTCGATGGCCTCGGCCGTGGCCGCGATCGCGCGCGCCATCACTGCCGCATCGTCGCTGATCAAGGTCGGCAGCAAGCCGGTGGTGCCGAAACGCCGATGCGCGCGCGCAATCTCGGCGATCGCCTGGACGTCGGGCGAATTATTGAACAGATAACCGCCACCGCCATTGACCTGGGCATCGATGAAGCCTGGCAGCAGCGTGTGGCCTTGGAGGTCCACTGCAACCGCTGCGGCCACGCGCGGATCGTCCGGCGCCACCAGCGCGGCGATGCGGCCGTCTTCGACCAGCACCATCACATTGGAATCGAAGCCGTGGTCGGTAAGTACCTTTCCGTTGCGTAGCGCGATCGCCATGGCGTCAGACCGTCTCGGTGACCTTGTTCAAATGCGGCGGCAGGTCGGGGTTGTGGCCCCGGCGCAGCGCCAGCGCGTTGATCGCGCGGTAGAAACTCTGGATGGTCAGCAACGGGGTGCAGGCGGGATGCGGCGGCGCGGCCAGCGGCAGATCGCCGTCGGGGGCTGCCACCCACACCTGGGCGCCGCGCGCCCGGAACTCTTCGGCCACCGCACGGGTGCCGGCACCGGTCTCGTCGGGCTGGGCGAAGGCCAACACCGGGAATCCCGGGCCCACCAGCGCCATCGGCCCATGCTTGACCTCGGCCGAGCTGTAGGCCTCGGCGTGCAGGCCGCAGGTTTCCTTGAATTTCAAAGCCGCTTCCTGGGCGGCGCCCAGGCCCAGGCCGCGGCCCAGCACGAACAGATTGCGCGCTTCGACCAGGCCATCGGTGAGCGGGCGCCAATCAGACTGCCAGGCTTGTCGCAGCGCGGCGGGCAAGGCGTCGAGTGCCGCCAGCAGCGCCGCGTCCTGCTTCCATACCGCGGCCAGCTGCAGGATCGCCGCCAGCGAGGCCAGGTAGCTCTTGGTCGCGGCCACGCTGCGCTCGGGACCTGCGCCGAGCGCAATGACGGTTTCGGCCAGCTGCGCCAGCGGCGAGTCCTCGACATTGACCAGCGCGACCACGCGCGCGCCAGCGGCCTTGGCGGCTTCGGCATTACGCAACAGGTCCGGGCTCTTGCCCGATTGCGAGATCACCAGGTACAGCGCCCCGCGCAAGGCCAGCGGCGCCTCGTACACCGAACCGACCGAGGGCGAGGCCGAGGCGGTGACGATGCCGAGCTGGGTCTCGAACAGATACTTGGCATAAGTAGCGGCGTGATCGGAACTGCCGCGCGCGCAAGTCACCACGAACGGCGGCGGCGTGGCCCGCAGCGAAGCGGCAAGCGCCTCGATGGTGGCGCGGTTGCGCGCGAACTGGGCGGCGACGACGTCGGCAGTTTCCGCCGCTTCGCGGAACATCAGGGTCTGGCTTTCTTCGGGCAGCGACATGTTGGGGGGCGTGGCCTTGGTCGGATCAGGTCGGTTCGGGAGGCGCGCTTCGCGCCGTGCTGGTCGCGGCCGGGGCCGGCGCGGTGGAGCCGCGCACCACCAGCTGCGGCACGAAGCCGCGGTTGTGCAGCTGCGAGGGCTGTTCGTCGTAGGCGTCGCTGCGGAGCTGGCTGATCAGCAGCCGTGCCGCATGCCGGGCGATGTCTTCAGTGGCCTGCTTGGCGGTGGTCAGCGGCGGCCACGACTGGCGCGAGAACGGGCTGTCCTCGAAACCGGCGATGGACAGCTGGTACGGCACGTTCATGCCGGTGGACTTGGCCGCCGCCAGCACGCCGGCGGCGATCTCGTCGTTGCTGCCGAAAATCGCGGTCGGCGGTTCGCGCAGGGCGAGCAGGCGGCGGGCGCCACGAAAGCCATCGTCGAAGGTGTAGTCGCCCTGCACGATCAGGTGCTTGTCCACGGTGATGCCGTAGTCGCGCAGCGCGGCTTCGTAGCCGGCGTAGCGCTCGCCGCTGGAACGATGCTGCGGCCCGCCCCAGAGAAAACCAATGCGTTGGTGGCCGAGCTGGATCAGGTGTTCGGTGATCTCGTAGGCGGCATCGCGGTCGTCGATGTAGACGCAGGGACCGTCGCCGGGGTCCTCGGTGGCCGCAATGATCCGCACGGTCTTGATGCCGCGCGCGGCCAGCCCGGCCAGCAACTCGGGACGCTCGGACATCGGCGCGGTCAACACCAGCCCGGCCAGGCGTGAACGTTGCACCCACTCGGCCAGTTCCTCGGCCAGCAACGGCGAGGTTGAATCGACCGGGTTGATCTGCAGGCCGAAGCCGGTCTCGCGGCAAGCCGCGAGCACGCCGCTCTGCACGCCGATGATGTGGTACGGGTTGGGGTTGTCGTACACCAGCCCGATCACGAACGGGGTGCCGCTGCGCAGATTGCGCGCGGACGGGTCGGGTTCGTAGTCGAGGTCGGCGATGGCGCGCAGTACCCGCGCGCGGGTGGCCTGCATCACTGACGGCTCGTTGTTGATCACGCGCGAAACGGTCTTCAGCGAGACCTTCGCGCGCTCGGCGACGTCCTTGATCGTCGGCCTGCGCATGGGTTGCTCCGGGGCGGTGGCGAGGGCGTCCATGATGCGCGGTTCCGGGCGGCCTTGCTCAGCCACCCTGCCCCGCCGCCAGTCCGGCCCGGTGGCCGCGCAGCGAGTAGAACAGGATGTACAGGTAGCACGGCACCATCAGCGCGGCGAACACCAGCTGGAAGTCGTAGTGCTGCTTCAACACGGCGAACGCCTGCGGGATGATCGCGCCGCCGGCAATGCCCATGATCAGCAAGGCCGAGCCAATCTCGGTGAAGCGGCCCAGGCCCTGGATCGCCAGCGGGAAGATCGCCGGCCACATCATCGCGTTGGCAAACCCGAGCGCGGCCACGAAGCCCACCGAGACGTAGCCGTGGGTGAGGTATGCGCCGATCGAGAACAGCACGCCGAGCACGGCCGAAATGCTCAGGTAGCGCGCCTGCGACACCACGCGCGGGATCAACACCAGGCCCGCGATGTAGCCGGCCAGCATCGCGCCGAGGGTGAACGAGGTGAAGATCTTGGTGCGGTCCAGCGGTAGATCGAAACCGTGGCCGTAAGTGCCGATGGCGTCGCCCGCCATGACTTCCACGCCCACGTAGACGAACAGGCACAGCACGCCGAGCCACAAGTGCGGGAACTGGAAGATGCTGGTCTTGTCGGCGCTGCCGCTGGCCGGGGTCGCGTTGACCTCGGACGGGCGCAGCTCCGGTAATGGCGAGAACAACACGCCGATCGCCAGCACCACCAACACCGCCGCCATGGTCAGGTAGGGGGCATGGATATTGGCGGCGAAGTCATTGAGCAACACCGCCTTCTCGTCGGCGCTGGCCTTGGCGACCTTGTCGGACAGGTCGCCGATACCGTGCAGCACCACGGTGCCGATGATGATCGGCGCCAGGATCCCGGCGATCTTGTTGCAGATGCCCATCAGCGCAATGCGGCGCGCGGCGGTTTCGATCGGCCCCAGGATCGAGATGTAGGGATTGATCGCAGTCTGCAGCAACGCCAGTCCGCTGCCGATCACAAACAGGCCGCCGAGCGCGCCCGGATACCAGCGCTGGGTAGCGAACTGCCCGAACGCCGCCGCACCTGCCGCCATCACGAACAGGCTCAGCGCCAGGCCCTTCTTCATGCCGGTGCGCTTGAGGATCCAGGACGCCGGCAAGGCGAGGAAGAAGTAGGACAGGTAGAACACCATCAACACCAGGAAGGCATTCACTTCGTTCAAATCGAACGCCAGCCGCACGAACGTGATCAGCGGCCCGTTGATCCAGGTGAAGAAGCCAATGATGAAGAACAGCACGCCGACGATCGCGATCGACGTCGTCACACGGGAGCGTTCGGGAGTAGCGGCAAGTGCGGACATGCGGTTGAAAGCTCCTGCATCGACGACGGCCATTGCGGCTGTCTGGCTGGGAACAACGTTGTCACATTTATTCGATGCCTGGGCGAGCTTGTCAACTTCCCGTGAGGACTTTTCGCCTCCGGCTGATGACGCGACGCAACAATGCTGCGCCGCCGCATTGACCTCTCGAGCGCCCTACTGGGGGCAGGCCCCTGGTGCCATTGGCCTGTCGCGACCGGGGTGAAACCGGTTCCCCGGACCAGGGCGACGTTACCCAATTGCGAAAATTTCGTTGCACCCCGTTGACATCGTTGTCAGCCCGCTCCCACACTCGGCCTCGTCGAGACCCCTTCCGGGGCGGCGTGCCCAGCAACCAGGAGTCCGTGTGGCTGCAATGTCCTCAGCTTCGACCTCACCGCTGCCGCAGGCAGGCCCGTTCCTGGCCGCGGACGTGGGCGGCACGCATGTGCGCATCGGCCGGGTCCGCGCCAGCGGCGACCCGCGCCACCCGGTCGAGGTACTGGACTACCGCAAGTACCGCTGCGCCGACTATCCCAGCCTGGCCGCCATCATTGGCGACTTCCTGCGCGATAACCCGGGCATGCGCGATTGCGTGATCGCCAGTGCCGGCTACCCGCTGGCCGACGGCACCGTGATCACCAACAACCTGCCCTGGGTGCTGTCCCCGCGCGCCATCCGTGATGAGCTGGGCCTGGCATCGGTGCACCTGGTCAACGATTTCGAGGCCGTGGCGCATGCCGCGGCCTATGTCGATGCGAGCGAAGTGCTGCAACTCACCGGTCCGGCACAGGCGCCGCGTGGCCCCACGCTGGTCCTGGGCCCGGGCACCGGCCTCGGCGCGGCGGTGTGGATTCCCAACGATGGCTTCCCGGTCGTGCTCGCCACCGAAGCCGGACAGGCCGCGCTGGCAACCAATACCGAACTGGAAATGCAGCTGGTGCGGGAAATGCTGCGCCATCGTAGCCACGTGCCGGTGGAACACGCGCTGTCCGGCCCCGGCCTGCTCAACCTCTATAACGCGCTGTGCGCGGTCCGCGGCGCCACCGCCGTGCACACCACGCCCGACGCCATCACCGCCGCCGCCCTGGAGGCCAGCGATCCGCTCGCGCGCCAGGCGCTGGACGTGTTCTGTGGACTGTTGGGCAGCGTGGTCGGCGACATGGCCCTGCTCTACGGCACCCAGGGCGGCATTTACCTGGCTGGCGGGATTCTCCCGAAGATCCGCCAGTTCCTGATCGACAGCACCTTCGTGCAGCGGTTCCTCGACAAGGGATCGATGCGCGAGGCGCTGGAACGAGTTCCCGTGAAGTTGGTCGAGCACGGGCAGCTGGGCGTCGTTGGCGCCGCCAGTTGGTATCTGGGCCAGAAGGCGAAAGCGTAGTCGCAACATCGTGGTCGAGGTCCGCGTCGAGGTCGGGGAGACCGCAACGCATAGCAACATCGGCGCCAGCCATGCCGGCCAATCCATTGATTGATGAGGAGAGACATCATGAACTACCGTAAATCAGTACTGACGACCGCGATTGTCAGCTGTATCGCTTTTGGCGCGCAGGCGCAGGAAGCTGCGCCGCAGGCGTCGCCCACCGACCTGGATACCGTGCAGGTCGTGGGTATCCGCGGCTCGATGGAAAAGTCGATCGACGCCAAGCGTGAGGCCAGATCGCACGTTGAAGTCGTCACTGCCGAAGACATCGGCAAGCTGCCGGCGCGCAACGTCGCCGATACCCTGCAGCGCCTGCCGGGCGTCAACATCAGCTCGTCCAGCGCCAACGAAGGCGGCTTTGACGAGAGCGATCGCGTCAGCCTGCGCGGCACCACGCCGAGCCTGACCCTGACCCAGATCAACGGCCACACCATCGGCTCGGCAGACTGGTTCATCCTTAGCCAGGTCGAGACCGTGGGCCGCAGCGTCAGCTACTCGCTGCTGCCGTCGGAAATGGTCAGCCAGGTGGTCGTGCACAAGTCTTCCGAGGCCCGCCTCAATGAAGGCGGCAGCGCCGGCACCGTGGACGTCATCACCCGCAAGCCGCTCGAGTTCGCCGACCCCTTCCACGCCGAAGTCTCGGTGGGCGGCGTGTACTCCGACCTGCCGGACAGCACCAAGCCGCAGTTCAGCGGCTTGATCAACTGGAAGAACTCGGCCAACAATTTCGGCGTGCTGTTCCAGGCGTTCTACCAGGAACGCGAGCTGCGTCGTGATGGTCAGGAAATCGTCGGCGGCTTCAGCCAGATCGCGGCCGATGCCCCGGTCGTGGCGACCAACCCCGACCTGGCTGGCGTCTACTACCCCAACCTGCCCGGCGCGGTGCTGTTCGAACAGACCCGTGAGCGCAAGGGTGGCTTGATCGGCCTGCAGTTCAAGCCGAGCGACACGCTGACCCTGGGCCTGGAAGGCTTCCTGTCGAAGATGGACGCGAAGAACTACAACCGCAACTACATGTTGTGGACGGGTAATTTCGCCGCCAACCAGGCGCCGAACCCGGGCTACGTGATCAAGGACAACACCCTGGTCAAGGCCGACTATGCCGGCGTTGCCGGTACCGCCTACGGCATCTACGACATGATCTCGCGCCCGGAATCGAGCGCCGATACCCAGTACGTGACCTTCGATGCCGACTGGCAGGCCTCGGACAAGTTCAACCTCAAGTTCCAGGCCGGCACCACCGAAGGCAAGGGCACGACCCCGCTGCAGGACATCGCCGAAGTGGCCAACGGCATCGGCCAGGGCGGCGGTTGGCAGGTCAACGGCACCGGCAGCCCGACCAACTGGTATCTGGGTGGCAACAACACCTCGCCGGCCGACTCGATGTGGGGCGGCACCTGGGGCGCACAGAATTACGAAGTGGTCGACAAGGAACATTGGGCCAAGGCCGACGGTGAGCTGTACTTCGGCACCGGCGGCGTGATGCCGACCCTGGACTTCGGCGTGCGTTATGCCGACCACACCCGCGAAGTGAAGAGCCCCTACGGCTGGGACCTGGACGGCGATGGCATCTGGGCCGACCTGCAGGGCTCGAGCGTGGGCAACTACCCGGGCAACTTCGGCAACGGCATCGGCGGCACCTACCCGAGCAATATCTGGTACTTCACCCAGGATGCGTTGCGCGATGCGGTCGGCAACAACTCCACGCTGCGCGACGACGGCGCCCGCAAGAACTGGGCGTCTGAGTTCAAGGTGCAGGAGAAGACCACCGCGGCCTACGTGCAGGCCAACCTGGAAGGCGATGACTGGAACGCCAACTTCGGCGTGCGCTACGTCAGCATCGACCAGGACATCGACTACAACCGTGCGGTCGATGCCACCACCCCGGGCGCCATCACCAACTCGCTGTTCGGGCCGTACCTCCCGGTCCACGTCAAGAACACCCAGAACCGCCTGTTGCCGAGCGCGAACATCAAGTTCGACCTGAGCGACCAGTTGGTGTTCCGCGTGGCGGCTTCGCAGACCATGACCCTGCCGGACTACTCCGCGCTGGCCGGTTCGGTCTCGCTGTCCAATCTCACCCACACCGGCAGCGGCGGCAACTCGGACCTGGACCCGATCATCGCCACCAACGTCGATGCCTCGTTGGAGTGGTACTTCGCTCCGCGTGCCCTGCTGTCGGCCAGCGTGTATTCGATGGACCTGCGCAACTACGTCAAGTTCGCCAACGTCACCCGTCCGTACGTGAATGACCAGACCGGCAACGTCGAAGACTACGATGTCACCATCCCGGTCAACAGCGACGGCCGCGTGCGCGGTATCGAACTGGCCTACGAGCAGCCGATCGGCGACAACTTCGGCTTCAGCGGCAACTACACCTACGCCGATGGCGAAGCGCAGGGTGGCGACCCGCTGGTGGGCACCTCGAAGAACACGTACAACGCTTCGCTGTGGTTCGAGAACGCCGCGTTCAACGCACGTGTGGCATACACGTATCGTTCCTCGTTCTACCACGGCATGCTGCGTGCCAACGAGTACTTCCAGGATGACGTGGGCACTCTGGCCGCGTCGGTGGGTTACAAGTTCACCGACTGGTTCTCGCTCACCCTGGACGGCCTGAACCTCAACAACCCGAAGCTGACTTACTACGTCGCCGACGGTCGTCCGCAGGCGTTCTACAGCAACGGTCGCCAGTACTACCTCAACGCGCGCTTCAGCTTCTGAGCCCGCGCCTGTTGAAGGCATGATGCAACCTACGGGCCCGGATTCGTCCGGGCCCGTTTCATATCCGGCCAGCCTTGCCGGCCATTCTTCGCCGCCACCGGAGGATCGTTCCGATGACTGCTCGCTTGACCTCTCTGCCACGCTGGGCCCTGTTGCTGGCCGCGCTGGCGCCGGCCGCTTTCGCGGCCAACCCGCTCCCCCTCATTCCCGCTCCTGCCGAAGTCCGCCTCGGCCAGGGCAGCTTCGTCCTCGGTCCGCATGTCGTGGTGCGCGCCGCCGACGCAGGCGCGGCGGCGACCGCGCAGCAATTCATTGCCGGCCTGGAGCGCACCAGCGGCCTGCGCCTGGCGCTGGCGCCAACAGGTAGCCGCGCCGGCAAGGGCGAAATCGTCTTCGCCATTGATCCAAAAGCCGCGACCACGCCCGAGGGCTACGTCCTGGACATCAGCGGCGATGGCGTGCGCGCCCGCGCGGCCGATGCGCGTGGCCTGTTCTATGCCGCGGTCACGCTGTGGCAGCTGGCGCCCGCGCGCGGCCAGGCCGGCGTGGCTGCATTGCCCGCCGCCCATATCGTCGATGCGCCGCGCTTCGGCTGGCGCGGCCTGAGCCTGGACTCGGCGCGGCACTTCCAGAGCGTGGAGGAGATCAAGTCGCTGCTCGACGCGATGGCGCTGCACAAGTTCAACACCTTCCACTGGCACCTGACCGACGACCAGGGCTGGCGCATCGAGATCAAGCGCTATCCGAAGCTGACCGAGGTCGGCGGCTGCCGTATCCCGGCCGGCGATGGCGGTATCGGCGCCGATGGCAAGCCGGTGCCGTACTGCGGCTTCTATACCCAGGAACAGATCCGCGAGGTGGTGCGCTATGCGCACGAACGCCATATCGCGGTGATGCCGGAAATCGACATTCCCGGCCATGCCACCGCCGCTATTGCGGCTTATCCCGAACTCGGCGTCAGCGGCCAGCCGGTGGTGGTTTCCAACGAGTGGGGGGTGAACACCAACCTGTTCAACGCCGACGAAGGCACGCTGCAGTTCTTCGAGAACGTGCTGGCCGAAGTGTTGCCGCTGTTCCCCGACCGCTATGTCCACCTGGGCGGCGACGAAGCGGTGAAAGACCAGTGGAAGGCCTCCCCGCGCATGCAGGCGCGCATCCGCGAGCTTGGCCTGAAGGACGAAGAAGCGCTGCAGGCGTGGATGCTCAAGCGCCTGGAGCGCTACCTGGTGGCGCACGACAAACTGATGATCGGCTGGGATGAAATCATCGACGGCGGACTGCCTCCGGAAGCGGCGGTGATGTCGTGGCGCGGCATCGAAGGCGCGCTGGCCGCCGCGCGCCAGGGCCATGACGTGGTCATGGCGCCGTCCTCGGTGCTGTACCTGGACTACCACCAGACCGATTCGCCGGACGAACCCCCGGGCCGCCCGGCGCTGAGCGAACTGCCGCGCGTGTATGACTTCGACCCGGTGCCCGAGGCGCTGGAAGCGTCCCAGCGCGGCCATATCCTTGGCCTGCAGGGCAATACCTGGACCGAGCACATGCGCAGCTTCGCGCGAGTCGAGCACGCCATGTTCCCGCGTGCCGCCGCGGTGGCCGAGATTGGCTGGTCACCGCGCGCCAAGCGCGACTACGCGGACTTCCGTAGCCGCCTGCCGCACTTGCTGGCGCTGTACCGCGCCTGGAACGTGGGCTACGCGCAGACCCCGTTCCAACCCAAGGTGGAGATCGCCCGCGGCAGCGATGATGGCCACCTGCGCATCACCCTGAGTGATCGCCTGGGCTACGACGAAGTGCGCTACACCACCGACGGCAGCGTCCCCACTGCCACCTCACCGCGCTATACCGCCCCGTTCGAACTGGCGCTGCCGGCCAAGCTGCAGGCGGCCTCGTTCTGGCAGGGAGCAGCGCTGGCGGCACCAGTCGTACGCGAGATCACCGCCGCCAGCCTGCGCACCCGCAGCGATGAAGAATTGGCGATGTGCACCGGCAAGCTGATGCTGCGCCTGGAAGACGACGGTCCGCGCGAAGGCGAACGCGCCATCTTCAATGTCGACATCTTCAATCCCTGCTGGGAATGGAAACAGGCCGACCTGCGTGGCACCACTGAATTGAACATCCGTGCTGGCCGCCTGCCCTACTACTTCCAGCTCGCCCACGACGAACCGCTGCGCACCTTCCAGCCGGCGCATTCGGCCAATGGCGAATTGGTGGTCCGCAACGGCTGCGAGGGCCCGACGCTTGCGAACGTGAAGCTGCCCGCCAAGACGGACCCCGACGGCTTCTACACCCTGCGCGCCAAACTGCCAAAGGCAACGCCGGCGCAAGCGGACCTGTGCCTGTACTTCACCGGCGACACGCGCCCGACCATGTGGGTGCTGGACCGGGTGACGCTCGAAGGCGCGCGCTAAACGGTTGGCTTTCTCCCGCTCCTCTTCCTGCTGCCCACCTGGGCAGGGGAAGGGGAGTTTTTTTTGTCAGCGCGACGCGCTGAAGAGTCGCCGATCCAAGCGCAAGGCGAATTCGCGTGCCCGCGTCCGCGCCAACAACAGCCCGGCGAGGACGCCCAGCGTGTTGGCCAGCGCGTCGAACGGATCGGCACTGCGATCCACCGTCCACAGGCCCTGCGCGATCTCGATCCCCACGCCCAGCAGCACCAGGCCCAGCCCCGCCCAGGCCAGCGCCCGCCGCGTCGCAAACAACTGCACCCCGCCGAACGCCAGGAACACATAGGTCAGGAAATGCTCGGCCTTGTCGCTGTTGCTCGGCAGCTCGGGAATCTGCGGCGGCGGCCCCAGGCAGACCGCGATCACCGCCAGGATCATCAAGCCCCACAAGCCGACCCATACCGCCGGCCGGCGAAACGCCCGCAGCCCCATCGCTACAACCGCCATGTCAGGTCGCCAAGCAGGAATGCCGCGTCGAAATCCACATCGCGCGCAAACCCCATCACCTGGAAGCGCTCGCCCATCTCGCTCGGCAGCGTCAGCCGCTTTACCTGCTCGCGCAGGCGCATGCGGCCTACCTCATCGGTACGCGTCTCCACCTGCGCCAACAGCTGGTCCAGCCCGTTGCCCAGCAGGAAGCTGGCCTGGCTGCAGTAGCCGGCCAGATCGAAGCCGGCACCGGTACCGGCTTCGGCCAAGGCGGTGAAATCCACCGACGCGGTCAGATCCTGCAAACCGGGCCAGCGATACAGATCCTCGTGCATGCGATGGCGGTAGAACGCCCGCAAGGTGCCGTCGCTGCGCTGCGGCTGGTAGTACTCGCGGCGCGGATAGCCGTAGTCCACGAACAGCATCGCCCCGCGCTGCAGGCCGCCGGCCACCGCCTGGATCCAGTACGGCAACTGCGGCAAGACTTCCGAGCGATAACCCTCGGCGAAGGGGACCTCCAGGTAGCGCTCGAGATGGCGCACCGCAGCGGCCAGCAAGGCATCGGCCGGCTGCTCACCGCGTACGAACGCACCATCGGGCCCGAGCGAAACCATTTCCTCGTAGATCTGGCCATCGCGCATCAAGAAGCGCGGCGTCGGCAGCGCATCAATCACCTCGTTGGCGAACAGCACCCCGTCCCAATCATCCGGGAACGGACCATCCACCCACTCCACCAAATCAAATACCGGCGGGATCAGGGTGCGGCCCAACCGCTCACGCTGGCGTTCGCGCAGGTCGGCGCTGGGCTCGAGAATCGCGTAGCGCTCGGGCAACGCATCCAGTTCCAGCAAACGCTTGAGGGTGATCTCGGCGAACGCGCCACTACCACCACCGACTTCAAGCACGCGAGCCTGCGGGCCCAACTGTTGCAGCACTGGCGCCAGGGCACCGGACACCGTGGCCGCGAACAGCGGGCCGAGTTCCGGGCCGGTGACGAAATCGCCACTGGCGCCGAACTTGCTCGCCCCGGCGCTGTAATAACCCCAACCCGGGGCATACAGCGACAACTCCATGAAGCGCGAAAACGCCATCGTGCCACCGCTGGCCTGCATTTCACTGCGCAACAGCGCAGCGAGCTGATTGCTGTGTGCCAGCGCGTCGTCTTCGGGAAGGGGCAGGTCCGGATGCATGGCCAGGTCGATTGCGTGGACAATGCACAGCATAGCCGAGCAAGGGAAATCCGCAGATGAGCGAAACCGCCAAGGTCGCCCTGGTCACCGGCGCCGCACGCCGCATCGGCGCGGCCATCGCCACCCGCCTGCACGCCGCAGGCTACCGTCTCGCACTGCACGCACACGGCTCGGTGGCCGAACTGGACGCGCTCTGTGCGCAGTTCGAACAGCGCGCGCCCGGCAGCACCCTGGCACTGCACGCCGACCTGGCCGACACCCGCGCACTGCCCGCACTGGTGGACGCCACACTGACCCGCTTCGGGCGGCTGGATGCCCTGGTCAACAACGCCTCGAACTTCTTCCCCACGCCACTGGCCGACGCCAGCGCCGCGCAATGGGACGCCTTGATGGCGGTCAACGCGCGCGCGCCATTCTTCCTGTCGCAAGCGGCGGCACCGGCACTGCGTCGCCAGCGCGGCGCCATCGTCAACCTCACCGACGCCGGCCTTGCCCACCCACTGCCGGCGCACGGCGCCTACACGGCAGCAAAAGGCGCCCTGGCCGCGCTTACTGCCGCACTGGCGGTTGAACTGGCTCCGGAGGTACGGGTCAATGCAGTGGCGCCCGGGGCGATCCTATGGCCGGAGACAGGCAAGGAGCCGGCGGCGCAGGCAGCCGCGCTGGCACGCACGCCGTTAGGGCGCACAGGCACGCCAGAGGAGGTGGCCGAGGCCGTGCGCTGGTTGCTGGACGATGCGCTCTACCTTACTGGGCATACGTTGATGCTGGATGGAGGGCGTGGGTTGGGGTAATGGGTTGTTGATGGATTGTTGTTTGGTTGTTATCGGCGGCGCCCGGGGCTTGGCCCCTTTCGGGACACGCCGTGAATACGTCCGTGTAGATACTGTGGTCCGGGTCAAGCACCGTGCAGGGCTGGATCGAAGGGTTTTCCGGACATGACCACGCCGAAGGCGACCTGGGCCAGCTTGCGCA